>Ga0209710_1002280_pt1 | contig 13664 bp, 16 predicted proteins | sample ArcticOcean_MG_C_5_FD_187436 | JGI IMG/M metagenome (GOLD analysis project Ga0209710, IMG submission 187436) | Marine microbial communities from western Arctic Ocean - ArcticOcean_MG_CB4_138 (SPAdes) (version 2) | ecosystem: Environmental > Aquatic > Marine > Oceanic | place: Arctic Ocean...
AAAACTCCTGTAGCAAAAAATTGTTCGTACTGATCTTTATCACCTTCTATATTATCCATAACAAGTTTTGCTTGTTCGGGACCTACTAAACCTTGGCCTACTAAACCAGTTGATAGTTGGGCCATATATCTTTTGTACTTTCCATAATTATCTATTTTCATAGGACCTTTACCTAAACCATTTATTAATAGCTTAGTAATTTTAGGAGATGCAAATGCTCTAGCAAGAGCCCAAGGAGCAAGTACAAAAAATCCTGCAGTACCTGGATCAATATAGCCTCCACCTCCAGCTAATATTCCACCTATCTGAGTTACTGCCCCAGCTTGTTTTAATTGAATAAATATTTTACCAGTTCCTTCTCCTGCTGCTCCAGGAGCAGTTGCTTTACCTGTAGTAAACTTTAAAGCTTCTGCGTAATCTTTTATATTTGTTCTTTGGGATGCAGTTAAAAAATTACCATCATTTATTAAATCTTTATGTGCTCTTAAAAATTTAGAAGCTCCAGCTGCATTTAAAACTTGATACTGCCCTTCTGTTTTTTGTGAAACATTTAAAAAGTTTTTTAAAAATTGTCCTTGGATACCTGATTTTATTATTTCTCTATCTGGAAACAAATAATGAGTTGTTTTAGTTCCTGGAATTGTCATCTTACTATCTAAAAGATCCATAAAAGACTTTGTAAAACTTTCTTTATTTGCTACTACAATTTGATTATATAAAGTTTCTTGACCTACATCAGTTTTTAATATTTTTTTTGCAATAGTATTATTAAAAGATTTAACACCAAATTTGTTAAATGCGTGTAATTGTCCACGTAATATATTTAAATCTGCAGGAAGTTTACTTATCGTAGTATCATTTAATATACCCTCCATTCTTTTCATGACTTCTGCTTGAACTACTTTAGCCTCACCCTCATAAACATTGGAACCTAAAGTTCTGTAAATTGTATTAAGCTCATTATAATTTGTTCTAGGACCTATTGCCATTACCTGTCCTAAAATTTCTCTTACTTTAGGGGCGGTAGTAACCTTAGCATATTTTGCCATCATATCGTCAGTATATTTACCTAAGTTACTTACAACTTCATTTGTACCTGTACGGGCATCCCACACATTTAATTTTGGTTTAGCACTTGGCCCACCTATATCAAACTCAAATTTAGGATTAGGAGTACCATCCGCTAGTGTAGTAACTTGTTTTACCTTTGCACCAAAATCGTCATAAGCTCTCATTTTTATATTGTTGAATAATTTTTGGTTATTAGTTACACTATTTTGTAATAGTATACCTACCTGTAAACCAGTATCGTCTATATTATTAACCCCTTTTAAAGCTATATCTGTAAATACATCAAGACCTTCCATTACAGTTTGTTTACCCATTTCTTGAGCAGATCTAATAGCACCTGATCCAAATAGAGCTGAACCAGCAATTCCTTCCATCATATCAATAGCACTATTTTGAGTCATTACCCCAGGAGTAATATTAGCTTTTTCTACATCAGCAAAAAATTCTGTTCCCCTTTTAGTTATAATAGTATCAGTAACTTCTTCTATTAATTTTGGATCTTTTAAAATTGCCATCTGCTGTTCAGTGAAAGCTTTTCCACTTTTAGTTTTACCTGCTGCAAAATCATCTATCATTGATTGAGTAGGTTTAGCTTTACCTGCTCTAATATCTTTTAGAATAGAAAAAAATTCTTTATCTCTTTCAACAATTGCAGCAGCTTGTTGAGCTCCTGTGATTGTATGTAAACCTTTGCCAGTAACTTTGTTGTACATTTTTGCTAAACCACCAGCCATACCAAAACCAAGAACTTCACCAAATCCCCCTTGGATAGCTCCTCTAGTAACTTCTTTTACAATACTTTCTCTAGGATCAAAAGTCTGTGCAATAGCTGCACCAGCTCCACCCCCTACTGCAGCACCTGCTGTAGCTCTTCCAACTTTACCTACTGTCTTAGCTGATATATTTAAAAGAGGTCTAGCTATTCTTGCTATTCTTGCAGCTGTCACTGCTGTCACTGCTAATGAAGAACCACCAGAAAGAGGAGCCATTGCTATTCCCGCTAAACCACCGGCTATAGATAAACCTACCTCAGTTACAATTCTTCCAAAACCTGGACTCTTTAAAAAACTTTCTGTATCCTTATTATACTTTCCTTTTTGTGCATCACTTAAAACATCTTCTGGAGTTATCATCATTTCTAACTCTTCATCAAAAGATACACCATCTTTACCCTTTAAAGATTTAGCTCCAAAATAAGACTCAATAGCTAATGATTCTTTTTCAGTAGGCTCGTCACCTTTAATTCTAAATTTTTGATCGCTAACTACAATTTCACCCATACTAATCCTTAGTTACCAGTGACATCAATAACATCACCGTCTTTTTTAATTGTTATATCTTGTGTAAGATCTAAATAATTTGAAGCACCTTGACCTGATGTTTCCATAATTTCCATAGCCGTTGTAAAGTCAGCATTATTATCTTCAGCAATTGCTATAGCATCTGCAAAGTAACCATCCAAAGCTAACATCTTACCTTCAAAGGTAGCTTCCGTATCTCCTACTTGAGGAATTAATCTTTCAATTCTTGCTGCTTCTTCTTCAGATACAGCTGCACCAGAAATAGCTTGTGTTACAAATGAAGTGGCTGCTTGTATTCTAGATTTAAAACTACTATATCTTTTTGCATATTCAGAACCTCCTGCTTTTCCAATAAAACCTTTTATTCTACCAGCATCCATAAATCCCACAGGTTTATTTAAATCCATATAATCTCCCTGCACTTTAGATAAAATTGTTCTTACTCTTTTAGCACCATCTCTAGATTTAAGCTGTTCAGCGGAAGGTTTACTTACAATATTTATTTTTCCATCTGCACCCACTTGAGCTACGGTTCCTTTAGATAAACCATATTCTTTTAATTCAAAATCACTCATAGTTCTAAAACCTTTACCACTAGCTGCTTTGGCTTTTTCTACAGCTAATACTGTAGCTGGAAGTTTTTGAATACCTTCCCCTAAAGAAGATAATGTAGATGCTAAACCTGACCCTTTGCCTTGAAGTAAAGGACCTGCCAGTGTTGCAGCGTACATAGCTTTTTCTTTTCTACTTAAACCACCTTCATTAAATTTTTTAATAACTGTAATTCCTCCTTGACTAAACTGTTTAGGTTTATTCATTTCAAAATATCTTTTTGCAAATAGTTTTCTAGTTAATACTTTATCCATAATATTACTTTCTCGGTTGCATCATGTTATAAGCCGAGTAAGCACCAAGACCTGTTCCTACAGCTTGAGATAATGGATTAGCACCGGGAGCCGTGGTTGCTGTTATCGAACTTTGAGTTGTTGGTAAATTAGTCATGATACCTTTTAAGAACTCTACTCTTTGGTAAGGCTCATAAGCTTTTTGTAATGCTGTTTGTCTAGTAGCTTCTAGACCTTGTTGACCAACACCTCTTTGTAATGAACCTGCCGTCATCTGTTGGTTTATATCTGCTTGAGACATTGCCTGTTGTTGTTGTCCCATTTGACCGTAAATCTGTGCGCCCGCTTGTTGAATACCTTGTTGTTGACCAGCTAACCCTGCAGCACTTTGAAACCCTTGTGCTAAAGATTCACCCATCTTACCTAATGTTTGACTTTGTAATTCTGCCTGTTGAACGCCTTCACGTCCTCCACCGTATGCACCAGAATTAACTGCATTAGCTGATATTTGATTTGACATTATTTGCCCCTGTCTACCAATTTCATTTGTTACATAAGATTGATAAGGATTTAAAAATTGATTTATATTAGGACCTGCTAATGAACTTTGTAAAGAAGCTAAACCACTTGTGACAGAAGGTGCTCCTACACCCGTTGTCCCAGCTTGTGTAAGACCCGCTTGTTCTAAAGGAGTTAAAGGTGCAACTTGTTGTCCTGGAATATTAACAGGGGTTGTTGCTAACTTAGCTGCTTGATCATAAAGACTAAGTTTTCTAGCCTCTACTTCTGGAGCTTCTCTTGCAATGTTTGTTTGTGTTCCAGTTGAAGTACCACCACCACCACCGCCAGCGCTGGATCCTCCACCAAATATAAAACTCATTATTTTATCTCCTTAGTATATAAATATCTTTTAACTTCCCAACCTTTAGTTTTTAAAAAGTTTTTCCAACCAGGTCTAGCATGAACTGCAATTTTCTTAGCATCATTTTGAATTGCTAAATGCTCTATCATTTCTGCAGCTTCATCCTGCCATAAATATCTCTTCTCACCTTTTAATAAAATAACTTCTACTTGTTTATAGTTAGGTAGGGTCGTGATCCGTGTAACAAAAGTACCGAACACTTTATGCTTCTCCCCATCATCTGAACCAAACATAACAAACAACTGAAGATGACCTAAAAGAATACCTTCTTTTAAATCTGTAATAGACATGGGATCACCATCATACTTTAAACCTTCTCTCAACATAAACTCTACCAATGTCCAGTAGTCATTTAATTGTTTAGGCTCGATGTATAATACAGCAACCTCTTTATTAATTTTTAGTTTGCTCTGCGCCATCTGTTAACTCATATATTCTTTTTAGTTGTGATTGTTGATTGTAAAAAAACTTTGCACCTTTTGCTCTCATATCTTTAAAATCGCTAGGGCTTGCTCCAGACATAATACCAGCACCTAAGATAGCATCTGCTCTAGACACAAACTCTCCATCTGCTAACTGAGCTAACATTGTATCTTTATCTTTATTTCCCATACCAGTTTCATCTTCTATATATCCACCAGCTCTTTCGTATAAAGAATAATCTTTTTCATCTTTAACTATTTTAGAAGGTAAGTATTGAACTCCACCCCCTTCATTGAATTTTTTAATATTTGTTATGCCTCCTTTAGCTGCATAAAATGTATTAGCGTTAGGGAAAGGATTATAATTAGTTGTTTCATTTGCTGGAACAAAAGCACCTTCTAATTTTGCACTTTCTCTCGCATAAGCGTCTTTGTAATCTTTTTCATTAAATAGTGGTTTATCAGGTGTATCATCACTAAACAATCCTTCAACTAAAGGTAATGCTGTTGAAGCTGTAACTAGTTTTGAAACTGGAGACATACCCATGAAACCTGAACCTGCTGCAGCTTTCTCTGCTGCCGCACCTTCTAAGCCTGCAGTTTTTATTGCTTCTGCACTCATAGCTTTTTTACCTAATAAAGAACTGATACCACTACCTGCCATTGTATTACCAAGTTGAGCTTTTAAACCTTCTCCGGCTAATGCATTTGCGCCTCCTCCAAAACCTTGTATCATTGATGACCCTGGTAAAGCTGACATACTATATAACTGAGAACCACCCCCCACTATAAATGCATCTCTTAATGATCTTTTAGTTGATTTTCCTCTAAGTTTCTGTACGCCAAATGTGGCTAATGCTAATGTAAATGGATCCATAATTTAATATATAGTTTATGGCTAATAATACCATTTTAGTCTATTCGTTTCAACTCATCAGCAAATCTTCCTGTATACTGATGCTCTCCTACATGACTTATATAATCCTTAATATATGCGTGACATTTACCACCTAAATCTCTCCATCTCATACAGAAAGCAAAGTCTTCACCGTGATACGTATGCGTCTCTGGATCAAAATGAGTATCAAAAAAATTATAAACATTAGGAGTTTCAACAGACTTACCATTAATTACCGTGTGTTGTTTAATCTTCATATGTGGATATTGTTTAACCATTTTTTCAATAACTGATTTCTTAATAAGCATACACCCCGTAGGAGAATGAGTTACTTCCATAACACCATCCACAACTGTAATATCTTCTATATTTTCTAATTTAAGGGGATAGTTATTCATAGACATACTTAAATCTGTTTTATTTTTAATAGACCCTTCATTTAATTTATGCATCCCTTTATCCCAATCAAAGCTTTTTAATGGGTAGGGTATTGATATAATATCCTTATCTTTTTCAAGCATGTTATAAATAGAGTAAGATTCAAAATCTATATCCGAATCGATAAATAACATATGTGTAGCTTCTTCATTATTTAAAAATGCAGCTGTACATAAATTTCTACCCTGAGTTACTAGAGATGATTTAATTAAATGAAACATCACTTTTATGTTTTGATAAAAACAAAACTTTTGAAACTCTAATAAAGATTGAGCATAATGAATAGATACATCACTATGGACTGGAGTACATACCACAATACTATATTTAGGTTTTTCTATTGGTGATTCTTTTGTTTCATCTTTCCATATAGGTTTAACAGTTTCATTAAAGTCAATGTTTTGACTTATTTTTTTATGCTTAAGCCTTGGATCGTGCATTTAAAGCTCCTCTCAAAAAGTTTTCCCATTCTTTTCCTTTTTTCTCCCAGGAATAAAATCTTTTATAATAATCTACTTGAGCATCTAAATGATTTTGAAGATAGTCCTCATGAAGATAGTCAGCAGCTGTATCTATAGCATGAGCAAAAGCAATTGCTAAAGCTGCGTAGTCTTTAGTAAAATTTACATATACTGGCCATTCAGCAAACGTTTCAAAAAGTGCACCGTAGTTTGTGACAATTCCATGTAGTCCTGCTGCTGCAGTTTCTACCACACCTATACAAAAAGTTTCTTCCCATATACTTGGGTAAACCCACATTTGATAATCTGTCATATGATCTAAAAGATATTGATTAGGTTTGTATCCAATATAATTAACATTAGGTAATTTTTCAGCTTGTTCATATAAAGGAAGATAAACATCATCATTTCTTTCTTTAAAACTATCTCCATAAATTTGAGTACTACTATAAACATCTAAAGTTATATTAGGATTTTTAACATATTGCATTGCAGCTAACATTACATTTAGACCTCTCCATGGAGTAGAGTGATGTAATAATTTTATAGGATCACCTTTTTTATATTTTTTTCTAGTGGGAAAATTATCAGTTGCATTTTTAATAACCATGCATTTGTTTTGTGGTACCTCAAACATCATTCTAAATTTTTCATAGTTCCAATGACTATTAAAAACATACCAGTCGTATTCATCATGACGTTCTTTGTTATTAAAAAACTCTTGAAGGTTAGGTTGATCCCAAGAATTTTTTTGCCAAAGAATATTTAATTTAGTTGGGTGTAAAGGAACTTTACCAGGAATAGAAGTACATATCTGTACTTGATCTAATAGTTCTTTGGGACAGTGTTTTTCTAATAATGCAAATTGTAATTCAGTTCCGCCCTGTGGTTCCATTATTTGGTTTTACCAAATATTGACATAGATGCAACAGTTATTTCAACATGCTGTGAAAAATCTTCATTAGTTGTTGTAGTGTCTGGATTTGATACATCAGCATCAAACTCAGCCTTACTAGCATAAACCTTACCAGTTGTTTTATGTTTTACTATTTCTTTTGCTACAGCAGGTATTACTTTTACTTCTTTTCCGTCTATAATTTTAGTTGTCATATTAATTCCTTCCTTGTTTATTGTATTTCTTATAACTTCTTTTCTTACTTTTGTTAAGACATTTTGTATGCCTACGGGGTCTTTTCCTAGGCTGGTCTCTCTCTACATATGCTGTAAATTTTTTAGCCATTTTGATCTGACCTGTTTATTTCTAATAAACTAATCGTAACATCTGGTCCAGTAATGTCTGATAGCATTTTTAGTATATCGGTTTCTTCTAAAATCAATATGTTGGTAATAAATTCATGGTGAGCGTCTGCAGCTATGGTTTTTTTTTCATAAAAATAAGTTGTGGCCCCTGAAGTAATTTTAACTGTAACAATTGCGTCTCCTGCACCTTCATTGTAAACATGAATAGATTTAATTAAAGCTCTGCTATTACTTGGTGCTGTATAAACACTTTGTTCCGTACCAGTTATTAAATCTGTGTTTACTTTTTTATATATATTAGCCATTAAACCACGCAAACCTTTCTGTGTCTTGTTTTATTTCTTCTTGATAAGAAGTGTTTAGCTTATCTTTAAGAGTTTGTAAAGATTGTGCTACTTGTCTTTGATTGTCTTCAGTATAAACTGGTGTCGGTTCAGGAATTATAATATCTACTCTTGCCATTATCTCATTCCATCAGGTTGCACATCAGCTCTAAAAGTTCCATATCTCCAATTTTGGTCTGTAGAAGTATTAGCAACTTTAATACTTGCAAATCTTGATCTTGCTCTAGTGTCTACTTTATCAGTTGTGCTATTTACTATAAAAGGTCCGAGAGGCGAGGATGTTGCAGTATCAGATGGAAATTTTCTAAGGTTAATAGTTATTTCCGCATCTCCAGTAATTAATTTAAAATCAGGAATAAATCTTCTAACACTCATAAAAAATTGACCATCTCCTCCTTCGGCTAAATCAAAATCTCCAGATTGAATAAAAGCTGGTATAGCTGTTTTTGCTCCAGTAGAATCTACTTCGTTATTACCAACTTCATGAGCATAATAAGTTGATGCTCCGTTTGCATTTGTCACTCCTTGAATAGTAGGGAATGTTGGTGTACCAGACGCACCATATTCAGTTGCATATGGATTGTCATATAGTGTTGCATCAAACCAAGTAGTCCTTGAAAGTGATCCAGTTGTCCAAGTTTGTTCTGTGTAATTATAAGTAACAACTCTGTCAATTAAAGATGAACCAGATTTGGGATAGAACCAACTTATTTCTTCATAAAGATGATTTAGTCCTACATAAATTTGTTCTCCATTAGCGTAACTCAAACCTAGATTGTCTCCTTTATTTGTAAATACAAAATCTTCAACTAAACATGGTATTGATTTAACTGTACCATCGTATACAAAAAATCCTCCAGCTTGACCCATCCACCAAACAGCTCCGTTTACATATTTAATAGAGTGTTGACCAATAGCTCCACAATTACTTCCAACTTGTCTTATTGAAAATGTAAATGGAGGACCAACAAACTGCATTACATAAGCTGATGTGTCAGTTAAAATTAAAATATAATCTTTACCTCTTACAGCTCCTACTATTTTTGTACCTGAATCTATTCTAAATGTACCAGCAGTATTAACTGAGGTCGGAGCATAATCAGATATATCTTCTTGATCCGAAAATCTTATAAACATTTTATCTTGTGTATTTGAAGTTCCAATTGTAGTTTCTGTTCCAAGTATAACTAAATGTCTATCCCTTTCAGAAACAATAGACATAACAGATTTAGTTGGTGCTCCACTAACAACAGTTGCTCGTGTGGTTAATGCAGCAGCGGAATTACTTATAGTATCCCACTCAAATGTTTGACCATCTTTTATTGTTGCAATTAATTTTGATCCAAAATGATCTAAAGACCATGATGCAGATTCTAAAGTTACTCCACCAGTCAATGATGAAGTTCCCCATCCAAGATAAGCTTCAACAGAAGCTCCACTCGCATGGGCTGATCTAGTGCCTGCTACAGCTCTAGTAATTCCAGTTAAATCATTTGTAGAAATTCCAGTGTATGAAATAAACTCTGCTCCAACTTTTATAGTTCCAGATGTTGGAAAACCAACAACGGAAGATAATGTAATTGAGGTTCCTGAACCACCAGTACCAGCAGTGTCATCTTGTAGTAAACCATTTAAAGTTGAGATAACTCCTGCAGACCCGCCCCATCCAGAAGTACCATAACCAAAACCAGCAGTTTGATTTAATGGTCCTACTTTAACATAAGGATTTATTGTTGCTGATCCACTTGCTGCAACAGTTGTATTAGCATTAGCCGCCATAGTAATTGTAAATGTATCTTGACTAGTTGCTGTCACAATTTCAAAAGTATTTGTAGTAAAATCTGCACCTACATAACCAGCTCCAACTGGTGGTGTTACAGAAGTAAATCTAATTAAAGCACCTGCTAATAAACCATGAGCAATTTTATTTACAGTTACAGTTGGACTAGTGTTGGCTGTTGTAAATGTTGCTCCAGTAATTGCAGTGTCTAATGGTGTGATATCGTAGAATGCATTTTCATAATAAATTATTAAAGCCTTATTAGTACCTATAGCTGAGTATCTTCTACCATCTAAATCAGCCCAAACAAGTTGATCTCTCGCTGCACCAACTAGTGTATTTGAAGTTATTTGTTGCCAACCCCCTATTTTTTCTGGCAGACCATATCTAAACCTAACAAAATCACCATCAGTCCACTGACCTTCTGCTCCAGTTTCTGTGACTTGCTTATTAAATCCCGGTCTAATCTGTACGTTTGTTAAAGGCATGCAGACATTATATCATTTATTTGAAGTATATTAAATAACTCTACTTAACAACTTTAAATTATCGTTTAAACCAAGATGGAAGACCTAAATGAGGACGTTTGTCAAACATATTATCTTTAGATCCTGGAGTTTTTCTGTTGTTATAGTGAAGAAATACTTGAATACATTCTTTCCCTTTAAATTTTTTTCTCCAATGCTCTAATTCACAACCAGAATATACCAACATATCACCTGGTTTTAAATCTATTTTAATTCCTTTATTACCAACTTCTCCAGATGGCTCTAAATAGATTGGCCAATCATCACCGCCAAGATTCATAGTAGTTGATATCTCACAACTAAATCTATCTTTGTGTCTTTTTAACTCGTCTCCTTTTTTATAAATTCTTGCATAAGTATAAGCTGGATATAATTTTAATCCTGTTACTTTTTCCATTTCTGGTTGACACTTTAACATTAAAGTCTCCATAGCTATGTTAGAATATTGACTATAAGTATTTGGTATCTGTTCCTCTTGTCCTTCATAGTAGCCTATAATATGTTCAAAAGGGGATATGTATCTAGAATTTATACAAGTATCATAAACTTGTTTTTGCATACTAAAATAGTTTGCAACAAAAGTCGCTAAGTCTTTTGATATTGCTTGACGGATAACTGTATATTTTTTATTTTTAAACATCTTTTGCCATCTCTTTTGGTACAGCTTGTATGTTCCAATGTATAAATCTAAAAGGTTCTTTACCAAAATCTACTGTAAACTCGTGTTCTAAAAACCCTGGAAATATAACTAATGTTCCAGGTTTAGGTCTAACATAAATTAATTCTGCTGCCGGTAATACACCTTTTATATTTGTTTTCATTTTTAATTTTGTAGCTCTAGCTCCAGTACGTGGCTCGTGAAATACTGGCATTGATGTTTTATCACTTGCTTTTAAAAAATAAAATCCTGAAACATGTTGATTCCAATGAACGTGAGCTGAATGATTTCCACCTCCTTTTTTAGCAAACTCTTGTACCCACATTTCACTAAATAATGTTGTGTATTGTGACATATCATAACCTTGATGATCTAAATATTCCCAAGATTTTTGACCAACGTAATCTCTAAAATCTCTAAAATTATTGTCAGCTGTTAATGGTGTTGAATGATAGGACGTTCCAAAATCTCCATGTTCTTTAATAAATTTTTTTTGTTTATTTTTTGAATCTTTAATATATTTGTTAGAAGCTTTATCTAAAGATTTTATAAACTCTGGTTTTTGTTCAGACCAAATAGTTGTGCTAAAGTAATTATTTATATACATCTTATTTAAATGGGTATCCAAGGTTCCACATCACCAATGAATATCTAGTTCCTTTTGTTACGGGTTTAACTCTATGCCATACAAATGATGGAAACACAATGATAGATCCTTTAGGAAGTATCTCTTTTGCTTTTTTCAAATGTTTAGCTTCTTCTCTCATATGGGGCTCATAGTTTCTAAAGTCAAACTCTAATTCACCACCTTGATATTCTGAACTATCTGTTAACTGACAAGTCATAGATAGTTTTCGAATTTTACCGTTTTCTGGATGATTAGGATCTTCTTTTTTATAAGGTTTTCCAAAAGAATCACAATGCCAATCATAATATTGGTTGTGTTTGTATTTTGTAAATTGACAAGACTCTGATCTATCCCATTCAAAATTCCAACCTGCTGATTTATTAGCTTCCTGTATATAAGGATGTAATTCTTTATATATCCATTGATCATCTAACCAAACTAAATCTGATTTTCTTTTTTTCTGCATATTTTTAATTTCGTCTTTAGTTAATTCTTTATCACCATATCCACCCGTTCTAGCCATAGTCTCCGATTTCGATAATCCATATTTTATAATGTCATCACATATTTTAGGAGGTATTGCAGAGGTAAAGTACCAGTAATGATGGAATATATTCATTTTGAAAAAGTCATGTTTAAAGAAAATCTATAGGCGGGAGCTATAGAAGTAGAAGGTCTAATCAAATGAGGAATGGTAGCATCAAAAATAACTACTCTATTTGGCTTACACTGAACAGTTTTAATTATATCTTCTTTGTTGTTATTTAAAAATAAAGTGTCTGCACCCCACTCTAAATCCCATTTCATATTAGCATAATAAATAAAACTCCATTTAGCATTATCAAGAGAATCATCATGAGGATGGTATACACCCGATGGAGTAATAGCGTTTATTAAACATCGGTTAAGATTATTTAAATTCATTTTAAATTTATTTCTAATGTTAATAGGTAGATGTTCTATTGCACCTAACTTAATTAAATCTTCTTTTGTAAATATAGCTCCAAACATATCAGAACTTTTATAATCAAAAGATTCACTATCCTTTAAATTTAACTTAAAATATGAATTAAGTATAAAAGAATAAAATTTTTGAGTTACGTGTGATGGATATACATTATCAAAAATATATATTTTATTTAAATTATCCGACATAGTCATAAGTTATAGTCTGTACAAAATTTAAACTATCCTTTTGATTATTAGTTAGGTAATACATATTAGAGGATGGAAACATTATAAACATATTATTTTTAAGTTCTATGTCCCAACTTCTTCCTTTACGTCTGTTATCTTCATAATGTATTCTAACATTACAGTTTTTGACTTTTACCCCATATAATAATGTAAAGTCTGGAGAGTTACGTAGATCCACCGGATCAATATTTAATAAAGGAATTGTTGTCTCATTAGGTTTATAGTTATTTCCCCACGTGTTTTTATTAATTAACTTGAGACTATATTCAAGATTAATATGATCTCTTATATAAGTATTTAACTTATCCCAATTCCTTGAAAACGGAAAATCTTTTTTTTGAAGTACTGATTTTAAAATATCTTCTATTAATTTATCTCGGTCAATGTCCCAATCTTTAGGCATTGCTATATCTCCATAATACAATGCTTGTTCTGATAAAGTTTTTTTAATCATTCTGTTACCCAATCTATTATTAAATGCACTCTATCAGATTTACTATTATTTTTAACTGAATGTATTTTTTTTGAGTTATTTATTTCCCACATTTCACCTTTTTTTAAATTTATTTTTTCTTCACCTACATTAAAAATTACTTTATTATTTGTAATTACAGGAATATGGACTCTTTTACATATATCTAATGAAAATGAATTATCAATATGATTAGGTATATTTTTTTGAGCTTCTAAATTTACCAGTAGTGCTCTTATGATATATCCTTTACCAAATTTTTTAGAAAATATATTCTTAAACTTATTCATTTCATTTTTATATATACTATAATTAAAATGATAAGTAGGATTATGGTTTCTAAAATCTTCATCAAATATCAATGGTATTGTTTTAGTATATTTATGTACATCATATGTTTTTTGTCTAAATATATAATCATCCCAAATATTAATTTTTTT
>Ga0209710_1002281_pt1 | contig 13662 bp, 10 predicted proteins | sample ArcticOcean_MG_C_5_FD_187436 | JGI IMG/M metagenome (GOLD analysis project Ga0209710, IMG submission 187436) | Marine microbial communities from western Arctic Ocean - ArcticOcean_MG_CB4_138 (SPAdes) (version 2) | ecosystem: Environmental > Aquatic > Marine > Oceanic | place: Arctic Ocean...
TCAAATTCTTTTTTAGATAGATTATGACCTGAAGCACCGTATTCGATACCTTCAATAATAATTTGATATTTTTTCATTTTTTATAAAATTTATATTTAAAATTATTCAGTTTAAATGTTTGCCAACGAATTTGTATAAGATTAGTTGCGTGGTTTTAGCAATTAATTAGCAAGTACAAACCGAATAGAACATCCGCGAGGATTTTCGTAAGTAGGCTTGTACTAGCAATTAATTTTATACGGTGTTGTAACACGTTTTTACTATTTTGTTATTATGAAGTCATCAAATGAAGTTCCATTTGTAAGGAATGAATTAGGAATATCAACATTTGTTAAATTTCCATTGTCTAAGTTAATACGAACTAATTTAGGAGAACTACCATTTTCAAAAGTAATGTATTCATTATTATTAGAGTGATAAACAGCTCCTCTAGTTTCTCCTTGATAGTTTACATTAGTGTTTATATATGTGAGGTTTCCGTTCTCAATATTTATTTTAGCTACTTTATTTTCTGAATAATGATAGATGTATAAATTATCATTATCATCAATTACTAAATCATCAAATGAAGTTCCATTTGTAAGGAATGAACTAGGAATGTCAACATTTGTTAAATTTCCATTGTCTAAGTTAATACGAACTAATTTAGGAGAACTACCATTTTCAAAAGTAATGTATTCATTATTATTAGAGTGATAAACAGCTCCTCTAGTTTCTCCTTGATAGTTTACATTAGTGTCTATGTATGTGAGGTTTCCATTCTCAATATTTATTTTAGCTATTTTATTTTCTGAATAATGATAGATGTATAAATTATCATTATCATCAATTACTAAATCATCAAACGAAGTTCCATTTGTAAGAAATGAACTAGGAATGTCAACATTTGTTAAATTTCCATTGTCTAAGTTAATACGAACTAATTTAGGAGAGCTACCGTTTTCAAAAGCAATATATTCGTTATTGCTAGAGTGATAAACAGCTCCTCTAGTTTCTCCTTGATAGTTTACATTAGTGTCTATGTATGTAAGGTTTCCATTCTCAATATTTATTTTAGCTATTTTATTTTCTGAATTATGGTAAATATATAAGTCATTTATAATTGCATTATTAATTATTTCAATAGTTCCAATAATTTCAGTTTGATTATTAAATGTTAAAGATATACTTCCTGAAATAGCATTTTCGGGGATTTCTACTTTTAAATAATTACTATTAATTTCAGTTATTGTGGCTATTTCGTTTTCTGTAAATGTAACTATGTAATTTTCACTTGCTAAAAAACCACTACCGTTAATCGTTATTATTTCTCCACTTTCTCCATTTTGTGAATTAATCGCTATGTTTGTTGGGAAATGTTCCTGTTGTTGTTCTGTGGAGTCATCGTTTGAACATGAAAGAATGATTCCTAAAATTGTTAATAAACTTAAAATTTTTTTCATTTTGCTTTTTTTTGTTAATGTGTTACAACGGTTAGGCTAAACTGCGTTTCAATGCAGTTTAGGTTTTGTTGTAAGTAGTTAATTTATATTAATACAAGTACTTAAATTTCTCTTTATAGAAATCAATTCTAAATTTTTTTACGGGTGTTTTTTCATTTGCGTACAAATGCCTTTTTTTCTTGTAGCTAGGTGATCCTGCAATCCCCCTATATGCATCACCCGAAGGGGATAAAAGAATAATTGCATTTATTTCTCTGCCAAAAACATCCTTAGGAATTATAAAACTCTTTTTTGTATCGCTCAAGGTGTCTTTATATCTGATTTTGAAAATGTCTACAAATAACTTTGCAGCGTTATTTTTGCCAAAGCCTGAGGTAAAGAATATAGTTGTAATTGATGAATTCTCAATTCCCTCCCGTATTGCATTTGTGTTCAGACATAAATTATACAAATCTTTATCTTTTGTTATTTTTTCATTTTCTCGATCACATTTTCTAATTAAGTCCGTAACAGAAGTCAATGAATTATTGAGAGTTTCTATGATATTTTTTGCTGATGAAAAGTCTCTACTTGGAAATGCTTCGGATAGAATTGACCACAGAGTATTCTTGTTTCCATAGAAGAAATCAACTTCAAAATCATCAGTTCTGTGCGGATGAATTGTCCCAATTATCAAGTACTTTGATTCTCTTTTTATTAAATAAGTGTCTATAAATTTATGCTCCGTTGTAACTGCCATTTTGTTTAAAGTTTATCCAACAAATTTTTAACTGCAGCCTCATAAGCTTCTGGGTCGTTTTGCTTAAGGTATGGGCTTATGCAAGGCAGACTAGAAAACCATTCTTCTCCGGCATCTCCAAATGGGAAAAAATGAGGATTATTATTTGTGGCTAGCCAAGCAACAATAATCCCGTCTTGTAATAATAGATGTGTTGAGTAAAATATATCACCTGAACGTTCTTCTTTTTCAAAATTTCGACCTAATTCTTCACCGTCAAGATAAACAGAATGTAGAATATCAAAATCACCAAAATCTGAACCAAGCCAAATAGTGTCAATACCGGGTTGTACATAAAATCGAAGTTCATCAGAGTAATCTTCATTAATACTTTTTTTATCAGTAGGGAAATCTCCTTCGGCATAAAAACATAAACTTTCTGACCTGACACTAACTACAGAAAGACCTTCTTTTGGTATTTTAAGAGTGCTTCGTGTTGGAGTAGAATCCTTCCATGTCGTAACAAATTCCCCGGTAGCGGCATCAAATTTTCGCACCTCTTTCTTTAAACCCCGATCCTCCTCATCAAAAACTACCCAAGAGGAAGCCTTTTTATTGCAACCGTCACCAAAATTCCAATTATCAGTTGAAAGTTCTTCAGAATCATCGTATAACTCACTTTCATAAGTAATCATGCCCTGTTTATGATAATGTTCGTTAACATCCATAAGTTCAGTTAAGAAAGATGATCCCTGAAAAGTATTAAATCCAAATTTCATTTCTTCAAAAAGATCATCATTTTTAAGTAATGACTTTAGAATTTCTGATTTTTCAACAGTTAAACACCCTATTGAAACTTCAACTCCATGATTCTGAATGCCACCAGTATTACTACTATCATAGTTACGTGCAACTATTATTTTTTCTTTTCCCATATTATTTAAATTTTTTAATTACTTACAACGGTCTTGTGTATGGAAAGTAGCGGATTTTTAAGCACTAATTTTCAGATTAGAACTGTTTTTAATTTTATATACTTACATTTGATTAAGCACTAAAACCGCTATTTTTTATACACGTTGTTGGGCACAGTACTTTTAAGATGCCCATTTTAGAATGCTTTTTTCAATATTTTCACTCCAAACATTTTCATCTTCCATTTCCTGATTATTAAGCCATTGTTTTTCTAACCAATTTTTAAGTTTTTCTGGATTATTAAATTTATTTTCAATTCCAGATTTTAGAAAATTAATGAATTGGTCAATACTTAAAGGAATGATTTTTGTCTTTCCACCATATAATTTAGTATTAAATCTATTAAGATTGAAATAATGAGCTAAAGTTCCTTCGCTAATTTTTGGAGCAACAAATAAACAGTACATTTCCTTGTTTAAAAGTTCTTTTGCTTTTCCAAAATGTCTTGGTACAGATTCACTTTCCATTTTATATTGAGTATTCCCACCAGACATTGTAACTTCCGTTATAATTCCAAAATCAGTATATTCAGATTCAATATCAGGCTTTTTACCTGGAGCATAATTAAGTGGCATTCCGTCAATATCCATAATAAAGTTACCATCAACTCTTTTCGCATAATTAAGCATAACTAAAGCTCTCCAAACATTCCATTCGAGAAATAGAGGAGCATCAGGCACTTCTTTTTTCTTGATTTGGTCAAATACATTAAGAATATCAGGAAGTTCTTTGTAATCTTTTAATTCGCGTTTCTTCTCTTCAATATTTTTAGACTTCACAGTAATTCTCAAGTTGTCTAAAATATCTTTAAGTTTTTCGATTGAAGCAGTTTTGTCAAATTTAGAAAGTCCTAGATTTTCTATTTGTTTAATCAATAATTCTTTATTGTCAGACAATAATTTAATTGAAAATGGATTAAATAAATAGTTTTTGAATTCAGAAATGGTTTTAAAGTCAGAAGGCTTTCTATTAATTTCTTTAAGTAGATAATCTACTTCTTCGACTTTTTGAGGTGAAATAATTAATCTAAAAGTTCTTTTTTGAAAAGTAACTAATTCGGTTGCTCTAATATATCGGACAAATGCATCAGCATAGTCTTTCATATTTGCACGTTTAGTTTTTATGAATTTTTGTAATGAAGTATCTGAACTTTCTCTTGTTTTTAATTTTTTATCTTGAACTTCTTGATGAAAAATTTCAAGAATTTCATTTTCAAAACATTCAGCAACATACATTTTTCTGCTGCCTTTATATGGTTTTGAGTTTTTTTGAAACTCTTTAATTTTTAAAACTACTTTATCAAAATCATTGTAGTTTGTAAGTTGAGAGAAAAATAAAGCTATTTCAGTTTTTGAAATACTCCCAAGTTCTTTAACTAGTCTTAATAATTCGAGATATGGTTTTACACTAAAATCTACTGTTTTAGATTTTGTATGATAAGGTGAAGGAAGTTGAAATTTTAAAAGTTGTCTAGTGAATGTTTCATCTAATCTTTTTTCAGCTAGCAGAAGTTTGCCTGCTTCTGTAAGTTTTACTGTTGGTTTTAAATCCACGAATCCTAGTGCTTTTGGAGCTCTTGTAATTCTATCTCTTGCAGCTAAAGCTGGGTTTGAAGGAAAAGTATCTCCTTCATAATATTTCGAGTCAAAGAGAGTTTGAAAAAAATCAATTTGTACTTGGTCGTTTCCAGACCATTTTTGTCCTTCAAAATTTTCTGATAAAATTTTTATTTCGGGAATTATCTTTTCAATTGTTCTCGGAGATGTGAATGCAAATAATGCTTTCGTTTTACTTAAATTTGCCATAATTATTCCCAGAAAATTTTATCATCAACTGCCATTGATTTTGTTTGAATATTATCCTTACCTGTTTCTAAATATTCAGATATTCTTGAACTAGAAATCTCAATTGATTTATCTGAAATATCACAACCAATGTAATTACAATTGTTTTTGATTGCAGCAATTGCAGACGATGCACTTCCTAAAAATGGGTCACAAACAGTAAATCCATCTTCAGAGCTAGCGTGTAGCATAGCTTGAAAAACTTCTACGGGTTTTTGTGTTGGGTATTTTGCACTGTGTATTCTTTTAAAACGCCAAACATCAGGAAATTTTCTATTTCTAATTTTTCGAGTATTTCCATTTGTAGCAAAAATGATATATTCGTGTCTTCTTCTAAAGTAATGTCCCATTCCAATATTGACTTTATCCCAAGTTATTAGATTTTTTACATCAAAATGACTGCGAACTACACTTCCTAAACTTAATAGAGAGTAAGAATCGAACATAATATAAATATGTCCAGTCGATTTTTTAAGAACTCTTTTGCATTCAGATAAAAATTCATTGTAATTCTCTTCACTATCTTTAAATTCTCCAAACCATTTTCCGTTTTCCTTTCCCTTATCGGCATACTTACCGACTATTCTTCCGCTTCCGAGTTTAAGTTTGTCGTTCATACCAGAATAAGCTGGGTCAGTTGCAATAACGTCTACACTATTTGAAGGTAGTTTTTTTAAAAATGAAATGGCATCATCTTGATAAATCGATATTTTGTTTTTATCCGAATTATATTTAAAAGTAGCTTCTGCTTTTTCTAATTTTTTTTCAATTCTATCTTCTGTATTTTCAATGAATGACAAAATTGTTTGAAAATTTTTCTTTGAAATCTCCTCTTCATTGACTAAAGGAATATTTTGTTCAATAATATATTCTTTTAGTAGGCTGGCTGTAATGCCATATTCGGCTACTATTTCAGATGTTTTATACATTCAGTATTGTTTTTTTCAAATCTACGAAATTTGGTTGGTTTTTTGGTGTTCGTTCGTATTGTGCCCAACAATTGTATATGCGCATTGTTGATATATTGCATATATGCTTTACGGTCTAAAACTAATGTTTTTTAGCATATTGTCCAAAGGACTTTCTATATTTTTATTGTTAATATGAATCGTTTTGGTGTATATTTCTGTAGTCTTGGGAGAGTTATGCCCTAGCATATTCTGTAAGTACCTTAAATTTACATTGTTTTCTATACAATGTGTAGCAAATGAATGCCGCAAGGTGTGCACCGTTGCCCAAGGATTGGAATTCGTTTCTGCTACTGCTTTTCTAAAAATAGCGCGTATACTTGTAGTGCTGTATTTCCCTCCTGTTTGTCCTTCAAACAACCAGTACGATGGTTTTTCTTTTTTAAAATAATTACGCAATAGCAAGACTAAATGATGTGATAATATAGTTTTTCGATCTTTTTTTCCTTTACTATCCTTCACAAACAAGTATCCTTCTTTAGAATGAACATCTATAATCCTCAAATTTAAGACCTCAGAAATTCGAAGTCCAGCACTATAAATAGTCCATAAAATGGCTTTGTGCTTAATATTTTTGGGATGTTGTATAATTTTTAAAACTTCTTCCTTACTTAATACATTTGGAATGCTCACCGCCTTTTTTGGGCGTTGTATTTCGTAATATTCTCTCGGTAGTTTTAAAACGTGTTCATAATAGGCTTTAATAGCATTTATAAGTTGATTTTGATAACTCTCTCCAATTTTATTTTTTGTAATTAATTCATAAACAAAACCTTCTATTTCTTCTTTGGATATTAGGTGAATATCTTTATTAGAAAATTTGGTTAAAAAAACGCTAAACATATTCTTGTAGGTTCGCACACTTGAGGCACTATACTTCTTTAAAACTAGCGCTTTTTCCAATCTAAAAAGCTGTTCTATTGCATATTGGTTAAGCGGTCTTTTTTCAATAGGAGTAGGCGTTACCTCATTTACTATTTTATAGTTTTTACCAAAAAGGGTTTTTATCAGTACCACGTTTTCTTGTGTATACAGAATAGACCATAATTTTTGATTGGGATGCCAAAAAGTAGTATTAATTTTCTTAAAAGTAGTACGTAGTTCCTTTAGCTCATAAGGAATATAAATTTTAATGCGTTTTGCATTCTTTAAAGGCTGATAAATAATTGGTATTGTGTGCATAATAATACTATTAGTCTCTCAAATATAAAAGATAATAGTATCATTCTAAAGTTGATTTAAATATAGATGTATAATAACCGTTAATAACGAATAGCGTGTAAAAACATATAAAACGTACCTTTGTTAGGTATATGAAATGTAAAATATGTAATAACTTAGTAAAAGGACGAAGTGATAAGAAATTTTGTTCGCAGCGCTGTAAAAATTATTATCATATTAATTTACGAAAAGTAACTGCCATTGCTGTCAAAGATATCGATATCATTTTACACAGAAATCGATCCATATTGTTAGAAGTTTTAGGGAAAAATTTGTTGCAAAAAAAAGTGCCTCGAATGCTATTAGAAAAAAAGAAATTTAATTTTAAGTACAATACACATTGGCATATGAATAGCAAGAATAAAACCTTTTTTTGGGTATATGATTTTGGTTGGATGTCTTTCTCAGATGATGAAATATTGCTTGTTAGAAAAAGAACAATATCTTAATATTTGTGCCTATTTTCTAATAACCTTAACTTTTAAAGGATATCCATTTAAAAGTCTTTTTTATCTTAGTTCTTTGTTGGCTACAGTTTTTAGTTTTTATATAATTCCGCTTTATGAATATCGATACGTAAATACTCTTTTTCGCCCATTACAAAGTCGAAATACGACCAAAGTTTTATAGCATTCGAATCAGCACAAAGAACACACTTACCATTAGAAGTTTTACAGATTGTTAGAAAAAGACAGCCCATGAATCCTAAAATTGCTTCGTTTAAAGCCTTTTGTTCATTTGCAGCTTAATGACATGTATAACGTCAGCAAAAAGTGAACTAATTATCACTTTAATATAAGAAATAGTTTTATTTTTTTTTAAAAACCTTTAAATCTTAAATGATAAAGAAAAACAAAACTTAAAATTACCTGAAGCCACCACTTTAGAATCCACAACCCTCAACGTTATGGGTTTTTTATTTTATATAAATCCTCCCCAAAATAGTTCGACTTCACTCCCCTCTGCTCCACTTTTTATTCCCAAGAATAATTTTTTATTTTTAAGAATAATTATTTGTTGTCAACTTATATACTTAGGTAAAATTCGTTTATCATTATTTAAGATTTAAAGGTTTGTAAAAATAATAAAACCTCTCTCTTATATTAAAGTGATAACTAGTTCACTTTTTGCTGACGTTATACACTTGTTCTACTTCCATAATAAAAATATTTTATTAATTACAATCAAATATAAATTTATTATAGATGAAAACAAAGGTATGCCTTAAATAAACACTTTTGAATACCTAACTACAAGGGCATCATATAAATCAATTGTTGTTTACCATCACCCACACAAAAAGGGGTTAACACCATGTATAAGAGATGATTATGTAATGTATAAAGAGTATTTTTGTTAGGGGTTATATAAACTTCGTGGTAGGGTTACCCTTTACCTCTTAGTATAAAGCTTAACCTACTTAAGTGGTTTAGAGATAGCTGAATTAAAGGAGGATGATATGCCTATGGTTTAGAAAAAACCTCACATTTCTGAAATGGCTCTATTTACCTGAATAATATAAAACAAGGGAATCTAAATCTCTAAAATATAAATTTGCAGTTTTAAGCTCAGAAGCAATTTGTTCAAATTTATTTAGGTCCTTAATGTTTTTAAAATAATATGCAGTTATAGCATCTTCAAACAATACAACTCCAGGTGGTTGAAAAACCAAAATTCTATTTAATTTTATTTTATATTCTTTTTTTATGTTTTTAGAAATTTTGTTTAATTGTCTTAAATAAACTTTAGATTTTTTTTCTGATGTATACCAGATTTTAAATGATTTTATAGATTTTTTTTTGAAAATTTCAGCAGCTTTATTCTGCTCCGCTTTTTCTTGAACTCTTTTTTTTGAATCCAATCTTTTTTTAATTGCTTCTGCTAGTTGTTTCTCCTGAGCTATTCTTTCTTCATCTGCTCTTCTTTCCTCCTCATTTTTTTTCTTTTCTGCTTTCTCTTGAGCTCTTTTACTGCCCTCTATTCGTTGTTTCTCCCTAGCTATTCTTTCTTCCTCGACTATTCTTTCTTCCTCGATTATTCTTTCTTCCTCATCTTTTTTCTTTTCTTGTTGTCTTTTTCTGGCTTCATCTCTTTCTTTTTTTTCTCGAGCTAGTTTCTCACCTACTAGTGATGGGTTTTTACTAAAAATTAATTCTATTGATTCTTTTCCAACAAATGTTTCATAAATAAGATTAATTTTGAAATCAGTTCCAAATCTGTTTTGAGTTTTACCTAAATATTTAAAAGTATTATAATCATCTAAAATATAATAAAAACCATAGTCCTTTCGCTCATCACGTGCAATATCTCCTCCTCTGACTACAATATCATCACCTAATCCAATTCTTGGTACACTCCAATTTTTACCAGAGTTACTACTTTTTACTTGATTATAGCCTGTATCATCAATATCAATGTAAACTTTATTTTTACTGTCCTTAACTCTATATGGAGAAATATTCGTCCTATAATCGCTGCCTTCTTTAACATAAAAATAACTCTTTGTATTGTTTGAGGATTTAAGCAAAATTATGGAATCTGTATCATTATAAGCCCCATAAGTAATCTTAGAGTTTTTAATAACATCCGAATGAACTATATTGAAGCTATCTCTAAATATTTTGAAAACTTCCTCATTCATCAAGTTTTCACTAACATCATCAAAGGAAAGACTACCATAACCACTTCCATATTTAGAATTATCAATTTTTGATATAATTTTTTCAGCTGTTTCTATATCACGTTCAGACTGACTTAAAAAAGCAAAATCAAATCCATAGGTGTTAATTTCAAATGGATCTAGCATTGGTAAATTATTTTCAAATGGAAAATCCTTATCGACTACATTCCAGCTAAAAACGAAAGCAATTGATGCTATAAAAATCAAAACAAATGTTTTAATTCTATTTGATCTTACAGTGGCTGCACTTTTCTTTTTATCTACAAGGTGCTTGGCGATTCTAGTAAAAGTCCATGCAATGTTGATTACAAACAGAAGAACAATTAATGAGGTCCAACTAGGTAGGAAAAACCAAATTGAAGTATATCCAATTAAGGAAATAACAAGTGACAAAAGCTTATTTTTTTTCCCAATTGTATTAATTAAAAAACTCTCATATTTAGAAATATTAGTTTTATTTAATTTTCTAATAGCATCAAGTTTAACTTCATTTTTAGTGTTAGAAATAATTGTTTGGTCTAAAATTTTGTATTCTTTAATTTTAGCAAAAGTGTCTTTAAATTCAGGAATCTGTAGCGTAATTGGAATTTTAATTGATTCTAAAGCTTTAAAATCTTCCTTAATGTCTAGGGTCTTAATAATATTAAAAAACAGCTGATCTAATATTGTTTTATCATAAAATAATTCACCATTATTATTTAAACCACCTTGATAAATATTTCCCCCAATATTAATATCAAATGTCATTGAAGCACAATCATCCAATTTGAATTTTATTTTTTTTGGTAATTGATTGTTAGCAAAATTTTGACTTAAAAAAAGGTTTTTTAGTTCTGGTGAATGTTCTTTCAGATTTTTAAACTCATATTTACCATACAGTTTGTGGTAATCAAACTCTTCTGAATAAGTGTTTATTGAGCAAAAGTTTACATTAGGCTCACCGTCTAAAAATTGCTTATTTGAACTATCTTTTAAGGTACTTGAAATTATTAGGAAATCTGTAAAAGAGCCCTGTGCATTACAACTACTGCAATCAACTTTTCCTGTAGCGCTGCATGTATAACAAGATTTTCTTCCTGAACCTCCACATGTACCACAAGTATTGAATCCGTTTTGACAATTTGAACAAGGGTTTTTTCCTGTTGGACCACAGCTGCTACATTTTGTTCTAACATCCCTTTTTAAATCATAGTCGTATTCAGTTTTGTGTCCTCCAGAACACCACATACAATCAACCTCAGCAGTTCCTTGACAATTTCCACACTTAACTTTTCCGGGGGGGGTGCAATCACATCTTACTTGTCCAGATCCATCACAATTGTAACAAGGTACCTGGCGATTTCCTCTACAGCTTAAGCAAGTTTGTGTTTCGTTAGTTCCATCAACGCGAAACTGCTTATTTTGGGATAAATTCCCGAAATCAAAATCATTCCTTTTATAAATATCGGAATATAGCTCAATATCTCCCTCTGATTTGGATCTAGACTCTCTAACGCCTCTGTTATTAATTTCTCTTCCCTCTTTAATAATTCTTTCATCAAACAATGTCTGCGTTACAAGTCGTCTTGTTTTGGTAATTAGTAGGTTAGAAATTTCTAGATTAAAACCATCTAATGATAATTCTTTCTTAATATTGTTCTCTAATTTATTTTGTAGAATTGGCTTAATCTTTTGGGTATTAGTATTAAAAACTAAATCCATAGATTTTTTACTTAGCTTAAGACTTGAATCATTATTTTGAACTGATGCAGAAGAACTTATTTTTTTATTCTTTTTTTCAAATTCATTAACAATATTTTTATTAACTAAATCTAGTTCAATAACTAATAATTCAATGTATTTTTTTTCAATATCAGAGAATTCTCCATCGGAAGAAGCAGTAAAACAAAGTTCATTTATAAGACTCTTTGATTCTTCATCAGTTAATTTAATTCCCTTTAAGATTTGCTTTAAAAATCCTAAAGTATCTATGGAGTTATTGTTATTTTGTTTGTTTACTATTGACTTACAAAATTCAAAATTTACATCACTGTAAAATGAGTCAACTAGTTTTGAGTTTTTAATGAAGTTTGTCTCTGTTACTTTAACTTTTCCATCTAATGAAATTAGCCAATACAATAAGGTGAGATATAATTGCTGTTTACTATCCATTAGCTTTGTTTAAAAATTTGATTTGAAAATATCTTCTCCAAATTAATTGCGTTATTAGATTCGTCGATATTTTCAATAAATAGCTTGATTGTTTTGTAACTCTCATTAGTATCATTATCAAGCTTTGGATAACTATTTGCAAATTCTTTTTGAATTTTTTTGAGCTTTAATACTTCGTTTTTTAAACCACTAGAAGTTTTGTTTTTATAAGCATCTATGTGTTTGTTAATCTCATGTACTAATTCATTATTTGCGTCTTCACAAAAAGATTCTGTTTCTTCAAAGAATTTAGGTTTTTCAATGGTGTTGATAATATTTAAATTATTTTCATTTGTTTCAATTAGATCAATTGTACTTTTAATTGACGTGGGGGTTAATAATGCAGCACCAAAAAAAGTTTTTAAGGCCTTTACTTTTTTTGCTAAACTTGTCTCATAAAAACCTAATTTCATTGTAAACTTAATATTACCATAAATCTTTTCTTTCAAAAATTTTGCTTTTTTTTCAATTAAAGTATTTGAATTATGGTTGAACTTATAGGATTCAGAATTTGGAAGTCTAATTCTAATTAACTTAGTAGCATATTTTATAAATTCAACGACATTTTCATTATTCTCCTCGTATTTAAAAAAGAGCATTAAATTACCTAGTTGACCTTCGCTTAATATATCGCTCATATATTGATTGTAGGCTTTCCCGCTTAGAACTAAAGCATTTATATATTTCAACTTTATTGGCAGGTGCTCCTTACTAAATGAATTAATCGAATTTTCATAGAATTCAATAAGGGATTCGTAAGATTTATTTTCTAGAAATTCTCCAAAAGAAAAATTAATAAAATAATTAATTGAGTTCTCTTTAACTTCATTTGTAGTTTTTAGATGGTACAAAAAATCAGTACTGGTCAATTTTATAATATCCTCAAGATTTTTAGGGTTCATCTTTTTATCTTTCTTTTTATCTGTAAGATATATACCCACTAAAGAATTTATATTAAGCGGATTAGCTTCAAAAGATTTATTGAAACTACTGGCTGCCTTGTCGTAAAATTCTTGTTTAAAAAGCTCCATACCTATTTTAAACTGCTCCGAAGATTCAGTTGCATTAGAATACTCAATTAATCCAACAATTTTCCCAAGTTTATCGTCAATAGATCCCAAATACCATTTGATTTCTTCCAAGCCAGAAATCAATGAAGCCTCCAAAGAATTGACTGCATTAACTACAGATGAAAATCCTTCAATAGTATTTTCTTGTAATTCATTTAAACAATTTCCTAAATAGTCCGTTTGCTCTTTAATTTGACTATGTACACCTCCAACAGCAAAAAGAGTAGCAGCCTGTAAACCAACTTGCCAACCCATTCTAGATTTGATCGATTTTAATTTATCATTATCCATATTTATACTCAAATTATTATAATATTTTTATTTAAAAATGAAACTAGTTTCTAAATATTTATAAGTGCCCCTGTTTATCCATTCTAAAACAGGAAATATGTCTGTCATCCCTCTGTTCCATCTGTTATAGGTGTAGGCTGCAACATTTTTAACAGAAAACAGCTTATTTGACTCTAGAAAAGACCTTAATTCAGAATGGAAGTAAGTTTGACCTTTCGTAAAGCTAGCATTTAAATCATTTATCATCTGATTTTTAGTGTCAA
>Ga0209710_1002285_pt1 | contig 13645 bp, 15 predicted proteins | sample ArcticOcean_MG_C_5_FD_187436 | JGI IMG/M metagenome (GOLD analysis project Ga0209710, IMG submission 187436) | Marine microbial communities from western Arctic Ocean - ArcticOcean_MG_CB4_138 (SPAdes) (version 2) | ecosystem: Environmental > Aquatic > Marine > Oceanic | place: Arctic Ocean...
AACCCGTTTTGGAAACAGCAGCACGAGCATACTGGTCAGCAGCCTTCTTCATCTCAAATTCTTTGACCATGTAACCGACAGTCTTCTTCGACTCGTCTTTCAATGCAGCAATCTCTGCCTTCTTAGCATCAACCCAAATACCACCCACAGCGTAAGAGGGACGAGATTTCTCTAGGATTTCACCGAAAGGCATAATCAGGTCTTCATTGAGAGCAGGAATACGACCATAAGTCCGTTCCTTTGCATCCTTATCAACTAGCTTGTCGATTGCATTGTTCGTATCGGTATCAGTTTCTGCCATCGGCGGTCCACCTCGTCCAGTGGACTCTACACCACCTTCTTCGGTAGTTTCGCCGTTTTCAGTTTCGGCATCGCCGTCAGCGTCACCGTTGTCATCGTCACCAGCATCGCCAGCAGGAGCATCATTTCCATCTTCTTCACCTTTGTCATCGGCAGGAGCGTCACCCTCACCAGTTTCACCATCACCTTCACCCGACTCACCGTTGGGATCAGACATGGTTTTTTCATCGTCAGACTCTTCTTCTTCTGGAGCATTCTCTGCCATCCAAGCGTAGAGCTCTTCAGAGAGGTTCAGAACGTCATCAGGAGTCTTGGTTTCTGCAACCCGCTTGACCCAGACCTTTTCTTCAGCAGTAAACTCAACCTTCTGTTTCTTGAAGAACAGATTGATACGATCAATCAGGTTCAACTCAGAAACTTCCTTATTGGCAGTACCGAAGAAATCCTTGGCAGTCAGGTCACGATAACCACGATTGAAGACCGCAACAGCACCGGGATACTTATCCTGTACCATCCGTTCAATACGGGCGTCTTCAACGATATTCACAAACGAGTGATTGATCTTACGAACCGCAGCCGTCTCTAGCATGTCTAGGGGGGTCCACAGTGCGTGAGCAATCTCATGGCAAACCATCAGGTCATAGATATCTTTGGTCATCTCCTCATCCTTCCAGATGGGCAGACCAAGTTCACGGGATTTCGCATTGAAGTATGCGGTATCCATCTTCTTGTGAACCACGAAGATATCCTCTTCAGCGAGGAGTTTTGCGAGTGTCGATTTATTTTTCACAGCGACTTCCTTATTAATCATCATGTCTTACAGTACCATGTGGGGCAGAATAAGTCAAAGGAATAATGATCCCTGATGTCGTTTTATCTGATATTTAGGGGAAGTGTGACATTTTTGTCGCTACTATCACAAACTATAGAAATTTACACCTATTATGATCCTATCCTTGCTACCACCATACACAGCAGAGTGCATTCTACTAGCAGGAATAATCGTTATCATACCGTTGCTCGGCAGAACTTCTTCGACAGGATTATAAAGTTTCAGAGTTCCCGGCTCGTCGCAATCTTGATCTCCAACATCAAGATAATACACAAGACTGTATTTGTGGTCAGCCAGATTGAGCCCACGTCCACTATCTTGATCTATTTGACTTATATGATCGTGGGGAGTAGAACCACCGCCTGCGCCCATAATATTGAAAAATGAAGACATAATGAAGATATCTGATTTAACCGCCTCCTTCATAATTCTGATCATGTCTTCTGATACAGATTTTATGATAGGGTTCTCGTCTTCAAATAATCCAAAGTCTGGTGAACACCTACCGTTTCCATATCGAGCATCTGACGTTTTGTCTAATTCTCTAGAATGCATTTTGGATAACGTATCAAGGAGTTCTGGTTCTACTTCTCTGTTTAGAATAAGAGGATTATCAATTACAAGTTTAGGTTTTTCACTGAGGTTTCTTGACTTCACTACTTTCATGAGTCCCTCTGTTTTTTTGTCATCAACTATGCCATCATGTAACATCGGCAAATTTGGTGCTAAATCAAAGGAAACAACAATCCTGTCCGTATCTGTTGTGAACGGAATAGTGCTATGGTGAAGCGACGATGGAAATAAAACTATATCTCCTGCCTCTGGTTGATGTATTATCTTTGGTGAATTGTCATCAGTATAGGTTGCACCGTTCAATCCAAATTCTATTGCGCCCTCATTGTTTTCTAGGGAAGGAACTACCTTTAAGTAGATGACTCCACTCAACCAACCAGACGTATGAATGTGTGGAAGTTGATAACCCTGTTGTTTCAGAATTACATGCCAACCGTAGAGATTATAATCAGATGGCCAATTTTCAATAAATGAACATTTTTCATCCTTGAATTTTGAATGGTAACTAGATATCTCATTCACGATAATGGTTTGCAACTGTTTCATTTTTGCATAAGGACCATTGAATAAATTGACACTAGACTGATAACCATTACGAGTGGTTGTATTAAAGGGTTCAAAGTTAGTGTCTACATTAGTCAGTTCATCTACCAACTCTGTGACAAATGAATCAGTATCCTCTATGTGAGATGAAATTTTAGAGTGATGCAGAAACTCTAACGGGTTCTTACAAAAGTTGTGTGTGGTGTCTTTCTTTTCCCTTTGGTTAAGGAATGAGGCAAGAGCAGCTACTCGTATATTTTCATCATCATCCTTAGATTCAATTCTTTCATAAATCTCATCAATTCGTTCCATCGCATATAAACATTCCATACCACGGGCTCTTGAATCCCATGTATCCAACAGGTCAAATTGTTCTAGTGCTAATTCATACTTCTCCCTATCAACATACAACTGTCCTATATTCATAATTGCTTCAGACAAGTCAGGTTTGAGTTCTAATGCCTTTCTATAATTTTCTTCAGACTCATCCAATCTATCCAATGCTCGCAACACAATACCCAAATAGTAATACCCCTCAATAAAATCGGGGTTTAACTGCACTGCTGTTCGAAGACTAAGTTCAGACTCTTGAAATCTACCAAGTTCCTGCAATGCGAGTCCTAAATCATAGTGTGCTTCAAAATCTTGTGGGACTAGTTTCACAACCTTCTGATGCACATCCAATGCCTGTGGCATCCTACAAGTTCGCATGAATATTGCGCCAAGAACTTTCCAACTAATAGGAAACTCTGGAAACTCTTCATTCATCGATAGAGCTAACTTTTCAGCATCAGAATACCGAAAGTTATGATAATGTTCTAAAAGGTTGTCTACTTGTAATTTAGTTGGTAATTTCATTGTTCTTTCTCCTCACATCGATAGAAGTGATTTTTTCTTCATCTTTGTAGCTCTACGTTTTGCCATGTTCAACTTCAGTTTACTGACTCGTTGGGTGAAGTTCGTGCCTTCCATATGGTCATATTCGTGTTGGAAGATTCGTGATTCAAGTCCGTGCATCTCTACCTGTACCAGTTCCCCGTCCACATCGTTATACACACATCGAATACCCTCTGAGCGTTGTACCTTCAACCACAGGCCGGGCCATGTCAAACAACCCTCATCCATAATGATCTTGTCAAGATGATACTCTGTAATCAGGGGGTCAAAACAGGTGATCGTCTCTTTTTTCTTAATATCTGAATACATGATGAAGGCACGTTCTTGAATACCAATCTGATTCGCAGATAATCCAATACCCTGATAATGTTCCATTGCACTGAGCAAACGATCATGGAGCTCCTTACGGTCCAAACCAATAGAACAGGACTCCAGTGGGTTCTTTAGAATTGGGTCCGTTACAGGAACCAATTGTGTATCCACCATCCTCTCCATTACATCTAGTGCGTGTTGTGTGTATGGTGGCACCTTGTGATTACCTGTCATTATGTTCTCCCATAAAAAGTTGTACCGAAAACTGGTGGAGTTTGCTTATCAAACAAATACCACGCACAATTGTCTTTTCCTGTCATATTACCAAACCATTTAATTCTACCTACACTTACAATCTTATGTAAAAACGGCATATAAGGTTGACTCTGTTTAGTATGCATCCAATCAGCATCAAATAAGAGCCATGTGGGTTTTAGTGGAGCAAAGTGATCTATCATAGGATGAAGCACTTTCCTGTCCCACGGCGGGTTTGTAATTATATAATTTGATTCTAATAGTTCATTTTCTTTTACGTCTCTATAATCCTGAGTCGGTATACCTTTATGCTGCGGTTCAATGTCACTTGCCCACATACATAGTCCATGTCCACCCCTCGTTTCAAGATGATTTATCAATGCGCCATCACCAGCACAGGGTTCTGCAAAGGTAAAATGTTTCGGTAGATGTTCAATAAGAGGTTTTACCGCCTCATATGGAGTGGGGTAAAAATCTCTTGGTTTTCTCTCGAAGTCACTACGCTTTCCCAAATTTTACCAGAGCGCAGCACTCTCCCCCCTCAGATATATCAAAGTCATAATTTCTTTTCATACCCTCTTTTAACATTCTATTCACCACATCTTCACCTTTATTATTTAATCTATAATCATGACACAAAAACCAAAAATTGTAAAGGGACTTTTCAAATATATTTTCACAATCTTCAAATTTTAACCATCCATCAACAAACACAAAATCAAAATTAGATATACCCCTGTTCCAAAACTCCATGCTTTCCGTGTTAGGGTATCTTATAATCCTCTCAAAACCCTCATGAACAATAAACCTGTCTCTATTCTTATCTACAGTGTGTATCTCACAATCACTACCAAGAGCCATCGCATATGCAGATTTACCAACTAGGGTTCCAATCTCCAATATCTTTTTTGGTTTGTACTCTAGGCATGTTTCGTATAGAAAATAACAATCTGCATTACTCGTACTGTCAGGTGTGTCAGGCCAATCTTTAATTAATTGCAACATGACTGAAGTTTTTAATTTTCTCAAATTTAATTGTGCTTCTAAACTTGTCTGCGAGCGCATCCTGTTTGTGACTGATCACAAATACATTCTCATCACCAAGTGTGTTTAGAATCTTTAGAAACTCATCTGTGCCTGTGCCATCCAGCGAACTGTCAAAGATTTCATCCAGTATCAACAGGTTCGTGTTTGTGCTATTCTTCATCTTTGCAACTGCTCTCCATGTGAACAACAGTGCAAGGTCAATACGCATCTTCTCACCCTCACTGAATGACGCATAGGTAAACTCATCCCGATATCGTGACTTGATGGTTTCCTCAAAGTTCTCGTTCAAGGTGAAGTTCACATAAAACTCCATTGACGTAAGATAGGTATTAATCAACCTATTCATGATAGGAAGATACTGCTTGATAACCTTAGTCTTGATACCCGTATCCTGTAGCATGTTTCGTGCCGCTTCTGAGTAGGTCTGTTCTTCACGCAACTTTGCCTTCTGCATATCAAAACCTGAAAGAGTTTCCTTCAGCTCATTCAGTTTTTCATGATCACCCTTATTTACCTTGCCACACTCTAACCCACTAATTTCTGATTGCAGTGTTGCATTGAACTTCTCAAGTTGAACAAGTGAACTATTCTCTTTTGCAATCTCAACCCTATTTACCTGTATGTTCTGATTGACCTCGTTGATGATATTAACCTTAGCCTGTGTCTGTTTCAACTCCTCTAGAAGTTCTTTTATTCCAGAATTAAGTTTTTCTGACTTAGAGTTTTCTTTCTCAACCATATCGTCTTTGAACGACTCATCGATATGTTGTTGACACGTTGGGCAATCCTCATTGTTCTCAAAGAAGTTAATCAGTTTGCTATGCGCCCTGTGTTTTTCTTTCAGCTGTGACTGAATGTCCTTGAGTTTATTGAACTTCTCTTCAATCTTTGCAGAGTTAGAAATCTTATCATGCATCGCAGAAGTGTCATCCTCAATATCAGAAATCCTAGACCTCTTCTTGAAGATATCTTCCTCATTACCAGCAATCAGAAACGTCTTTTCTTTAATGATTTTTTCCCTGTTCTGTTCTACATCTGCAATATACTTCTCCTGTAGAGAAATCTTCTCCCCAGTTAAACTATAGTGGTAATCAGCTTCACGCATATCATCAGAGATAGTCTTCAATTTCTGTTTGAGAAGCATATTCATAAGTGAGAAAATCTGAATGTCAAGGATTTCCTCAACAACCTCTCGGCGGTGCTTAGACTTCAGCTGCATGAAAGGGATAAACGTAGATGATCCCAGAATAACAACCTGAGTAAAACTACGATAGTTCAACTTTAGGATTTGCTGTTCAAGATACTTCTGGTAGTCACGGGAGTTAGCGTCTTGGTTATACAACTTACCGTTGACATGGATTTCAAAGATATTTGGCTTGATGCCACGAACAACCTTAACCTTCTTGGTTCCAATACGAAACTCCACCTCTACTAGTGCAGCACTACCATTGACAGAATTTAGAAGTTGAGGTTTGTTGATATTACGAAAAGGCTTACCAAATAAACCGAAACATAAAGCATCAAGAATAGTAGATTTGCCTGCGCCGTTTTCTCCAATAATTAATGTGGTAGAATTTCTATCTAACTGAATCTCTGTAAAGTTATTACCAGTTGATAGGAAGTTCTTCCATCTCACAGTCTCAAAATGAATCATAGCTCTAAATCTTGCGCCTCACTGTAAAGTGACCGCATCGTGTTCTTCAATCGGTCCTTGCTCAAAGTAACATCCAACTGGTCAATGTATTTCTCCAATAGTGTCATAGTGTCTTCGGTGTTCTCTACAATGTCATCTGATACATTTTCAGCATCTAACTCAGAGAAGTCTTCGATAATCTTGACCTCAAATGCGTCAGCCTGTAACAACCTATCTGTGAACTTGTCGAACTGATACAAGTCTTTCTTGTTGACCACAATCAGTTTTACATACTTCTCTTTATACTTAGACACGTCTTCTTTGGTATAGTCGTTAACAGTATCGTCATAGAAAATCTTCTCAAAAATTGTATGAGGATTAATAATACGTTCTAGTTCCCGATTCTCTGTATTAAAGATGTGAAAACCTTTTGGATCATTATGGTCACTCCATGTAATCTCATACGGAGTGCCCAAATAATATATATGACCATCATCGGATTTATGATGAAAATGTCCACTAAAGCATAAGTCAAACCTACGGAACAATTCCTTATCAAAGGAACCCTCTGCCAAATAACCTTTGTGCATTTCAAAACCATTTACCTCTAAATGACCCATCAAAATCTGTGCGGGGGAAGTCTTCAACGCATTCATTGCAACTTCATAATTACCAGCATTAATCCACGGCATAAACTGAATTGGTATACCATCAAATTCCACAACCTGTGGGCCAGTGTAGATGTTACACCTGTCAGAACCTACCAGCTCTTCCATTGAGTTGACTTCATTGGTGTTCTTATAAAAGGTGTCATGATTACCAATGATAATATGAAGGTCAATTCCCAATTCAGAAAATCGGTTGATGAACCTCTGCCTAAAATCATTGGCAGTTTTAAAACTGATGAACTTTCTACGGTCTGTAACATCACCCATATGAACACAGGTAGTAATTCCCCTCTCAATTAGAGTGGGGAAAAATACATCGTCATAGAATTTGTAGAAATAATCATTGATGTTTTGGTTATCATTTCTAGCTCCGAAATGACTATCGGTAATTATGGCAATCTTCAACGCTCGTCACCCAGAACCGCTACCTTTTCCATATCATCTTCCATAAAATTCTCTAGTCCTTTTTTACTTTTTTTTTCTACCGTCTTTGGTTTATATACATCTTCAAATGGAAGATTGTCTGTAGCAAAAGAGTTGTCGATATTATACGTTGTAGAATCACCCGGCATTGTATCAAAAGATTGATAGTTACTACCTGATACGATTCTGTTTTTAACGTGGGTTTGCTTTTTTTCTTTTTGGATTCTTCGGATGAATGCGTAGTAGATGATTTGGGTAAAGTATGCGAAAGGGTTGCTTGACTTCTCTGAATTGAAGTTCGAAGCATATTGAAGGCAGTTTTCGATACCATCTGAAATCATATCATCCTTGTATGTGTAGTTAATAAAATTAGGGCGATAAGACAGGTGCGTTGCAATCTTCAAAAAACATTCACCCATGTAGTTTGTCACAGCGGGTTTCCGTCCATCATCGTCTTCTTCTGAAAGCTTGCACTTTTCTTTCCACTCAATCATCGCCTGTAGAAAAACTTTGTTGTCTACATAATGTTCACCTTTAGCTTTCGCCATAATTACTCTCCTAATATTTATTCACTATACATCAATACGCTTATAATGTCAAGGGTCATTATAATTTTAAAGGAACCTTGACTCTGCTCAAATTTCGTGTTACATTTAGTTGTTGGGGTTTAAGGAAACAGATTAATGTATTGTATCATTATCTGTTTCTAGATTATCTAAAAGTTCTTCATAGATATCTTCATCTGTAAAATCATCCACAGTATCAATTTCCTCAGCATCATCTAATTTATTAATTATTCCTTCATAATATATACTTAAACCCGGCGAAGCTGGCAACATAACAATAACATGTTTAGGATCAATCTCAAAATATATTTGTTCTGTAAAGGGTTGTACCCATCGTGAGAGCATTAGAGATTCTGTCATACCTCTTCGTGTCATATTTGGGTGGACATTCATTAGTAATGGCCTTGAAATTTCATACTTTCCATCACCCTCAGTTAACTCACAAATGATGTTTTCACCACTAATGAGCTTTAAGATTTTGTATGTATCTGTGTTCATCGTAGTTTTACCTTACTAATTTCATAGTTGAATTGTTCTGCATTGTATATATTTATATATCGATACTAATATTAGTATCGACCACCTTGAAATAGTAAATGATATCTAGTTTCGTTTCCATTTTTTACGGCATGAAAGTTATGAACATCAAGTCTATACATATCGCCCGGTTCAGCTGCATACTCACCTCTGGGATATATCGCTTGTCTAGACCCTTCGGGTTCATTGAGTGACATATTATAAAGAAACTGTTTATCAGGACCGTGATCGTGTGGAAGTATTTCATGGCCAGCACCCAACTTACTCAACACTGGATTGTGAAACACAGGAAATTTTTCCATTAGTTTATATACAGTAGGAAAATCTTCAATTGTTGGTGCTGTCCACCAGTAGTCAGTATCCGGTGGTGCAAGACCTTGACCTTCAATTCCAGAGAATTGAATTTCTAAAAGATATTCCCACCTGTCCATCGGAGCTCCAGATAATGTAGTTATATTATTTCGTAGTTCCTCAGAAAAATTCTCTCCATCAAATGTATGGTTCCACCCATCAAAATTTTTTGCTTCTTCTAAAATACTTTCATGAAACTCTACATATTTTCCAAAAAGGTGTAAAGAATCAGATTTAGTATCTGTCCACTCTTCTATTGTATTCCAAAAATTTTCTCTGTCAATCTTCATAATATCTCCTATCGTAGTTTTACCTTACTAATTTCATAGTTAAATTGTTCTGCATTGTATATATTTATGCGTTCTTGAAAATGGTTAAGGGTAAAGTTACTCTGGTCTCTAAAAGTCATATCATCTGCAATATCAAAAATTAAAACGGAATCTTTATTCTCCCCCTGACGCAATCCTCTACCGATACTCTGGAGCACTCTAATTCTAGACTTAGACGGACTTGCGAGCACGATGTTATGAATGTTACGAATATTAATGCCAGTACTAAAAGTTCCATACGAAGCAATGGTGATAGAATTTTTCTCATTTTCAACAACTGATCGTATTTCTTCACGTTCTGTAGTGCTTGTGTTTCCATAGATGAAAAATATTTTTCTAAGTCTATCATCAAATGTACCAGTATTTTTTGCATCTTGAACTGCTTGGTGTAAGGGTTTCCCATGTTTCTCAACTAATTGATACAGGCATAATGTGTTGCCGGGAAGGTGCATCAACAATCCAGCAAGAAATTTGTTTCTACGTTCATGTTCGCCTAGGAATTGTAGTTCCTCTGCGTAAGTCATTCTCTCTCGTATATTCTCGTGTTTTAAAATAATGCACTTGATTTTAAGGTCAGCAAGAGATTTATTATCGATTAACTTCTTTGTGGTAGTTACTTTTTCAACTGGACCAAATAGTCCCTCTAATACAAGTTGATGCGTCTGAGTACCGTCTAAAGTCCCTGTAAGACCGAACCTGTACTTACATTGGTGTAACTTCGTCATGATACCAGTAAGTGACTTGGCCTTAAACATATGAGCCTCATCACCAATCACACAACCAAACTGTTCAAAATATTTCTTTGGCAACTTATAAATTGATTGCCATGTCGATATAACAACGTCCTTCTCAACCTTACTGGAGTGTCCCTGATATACCTTCTGACAGTATGTACCAGAGCTCCACCCATAGTCTTCAAAGTCTGAATACATCTGTTCCACAAGTGAGGTGGTAGGAACTAGTATCAGGGTCTTCAACCCCATCATATGATAATAACGAACTAACGAATATATTACGAGTGATTTGCCCGAAGCAGTAGGAGAAACAAGAAGAGCACGATCTCTGGAAATACCATGATGTACAGCATCAATTTGGTAGTCACGAACCTTGAGAGATTTTCCGCCGGATTTGGGTTTGAGTGACCTGATGAAATCTCTAACAACCTGACGTACAATACTCCGATCATTTTCTACTCCTTTTTCTACTATATAGTCAATCCCGTTTTTCTGACAGAATCCTTTTATATACTCAAGCAGACCAACGTATATTTCACCTGTTGCTGGAGAAAAGAGTCGTATCTTTCCATCCCACATTCGGTTACGATACATGGGCATAAACTTAAATCCGGGCACCTCAAAGGTAAAGAACTCCGTCAACTCTTGTCGAGTAGAATCTGTCATCCCATCTAGGACTAGATAGACTTCATTCTTTTTTGATATACGCATTAAATCATCCCAGCCTCAAACTTTTTCCAATCAGTTGCGTTGCGAATGTCCCATCCACGATTGTCGATAGACTTAATCACACCCTTGCAGTAGTCCACACAGGATTCGTAGTACCCAATTTTATTTGAAATTCTAAGAATGTCCTCGTCGGACTGAATGTACATTGTAAGGTCTGTCTTCATGACCCTAATGTCAAACGGTTTTGCAGCATACACTTTTGCATCTGCCTTACCACCATAGTATTCCCACTTCTGTCGATATAGAAGTTGGTGGTCAGTTTTAGCTTTAACCAAAAGCAGTTCAAAGTCTGCCTTGAAGTCCAACCATTTCCGTTTAATCATTTGATTTTTGAAAGATTCCTGATCGACATGTTCTAGATCAGTTATAGGAAGGTCTTCTCTTGCAGTTCTCTTTAATACTTCTAAATCCATGTTTACCTCATAATAAAAAAAGTGAGCAGTCTGGTTTCTCTCTGCGATATATTGACCCTGATGAGTTCGAACGAGTTGTCATCAGAAATTAAGTCTAAAGATTTGATTAACTGTTAAAGCTTACCAAATCTGCTCACTTGTATTTAGACACCTTCAAATTTATAGATTTGGTATTTGAATGTTACATCAGCAGTCATATACTCAACATCTGTTGCACCCTGTGTATAATCTAATCCACTAAGTGATATTGGAAATACGTTCTGAAAATTTACGTTTAAAATTGGGTTGTTCTTGTTTGACAGGATCATAAGAAATGCATCTGAGTACATTGCCTTATCTGGTGTTGCATTACCAACAATATCAACTACTGGCGTTGAACCACCAGCAGGCGTGTTTGATGTCACATCTCTATGCGCTCTAAACTCAGCTCTGTCGGATGGAAATCCATAACCAGTAAGCCAGTTGTGTAGTGACTGATAATTTTCCAGATACTCATCCACGATAAATGTGATAGTAAGGTCCGCATAAGTGAGTTTATCACCCATGATTGGAATATTATTGAATGGGTTTGCAAAATCTACTGATGCGCCATCGATGCCGGGTAGGTTTGCATTGATCGTAAAGAACTCTACCTTTGGTAATTGTTGAATACCAAAACGAAACTGAGTTGGACTTGCATAGTCTAACTGGTCTGGTTGTCTTGCGAGGGGTGATTGTGCAGTTGCCATCTAATTATATTCATGCATCATATTTGATACTTTGAAGAAGTCCTGGCGTAAACATACCATCATACTTATCATACATATACTCAGTTGCCTCCTTGAAACGTAGGCGTTCCTTATCAGACATGGTAACTACATTAATGGTATCTTCCTCACATTTGGACTTAACAACGTCAATGTCTTCTACAGACCAGACACGTTCTGCCCTAGCTGCATCAAAAGATGCATCTTCAATTTCAGTTTTAAGATCGTCTTCAAGAGTGTTCCAGAAGTCCTTAGCAACAAGAATTGTAGTTAGGAATAGTGAATGTTCTGCATCGTTGATTGTGTTCATAAACTCATTCTGTTTCAAACCATAGAAACGGGGATAAGTAGATTCGCCACCAACAATAATATCACCCTGTACACCTTCGTTAATCTGTTCAAGTTCCATAGGAACAGGAATAGCACCAACTGCGCTAAGAGTTTCCTCTGCGATAGGAGACTTATTGCAACGCAACTTTTGACCCTCGAAGTCTTCAATCTTGTGAAGTTCTACGTTAGCAGGGATCATTCTAAATCCACCAGAGTAGGTAAACGCAAGACCCTGTACGTTACTATTAGCATTAAGACCAGCAAGGAGAGACTTACCGATATCACCCTCAAGCACTTCTTTTGCATGATCGTGATCTTTGAAAATGAATGGCATATCTAATGCCCACATGTCTTTCGAATGAGTTCGTCCAAGAGTAGAAGTATACATCTGGGACATTTCAATCTCGCCATCCTCCATCAACTGAAGAAGATCGTGTTTCGTGATCTTCTCGCCAGACTTATATTTGTCAGCATATTCTGATAGAGTTAAGATTTCCAAGTTAATAGCGCCCGGCATCTTCTCTTCCATAGTTGATTTAAAATGTTTTGCAGCTCTAAGAAATAATTCAATAGGTTCGTGTGCAAGCACCCAACGGATGGTTTTCATGTGAGTCTCCCTTTATATGTATCTATTTATAATATAATCTTGTCTGTATCAGAAGAAACTTTCTTCCAATCAAACCGATTCCAGAGTCTTTCGTGGCAAATATACAAAATACTATTAATGACTAGAGCCATTAACCCCACTACTAAACCTTTCATCCAATCTCCTGTGACGATCCAACCAATAAGACTATTAGTGATCATCATCCAACTTCTCCAAGTAACTGCCTTAGCAATTGTTCTTGGTAATTTTTCGAACCAAACTGGTTTTGTAAAACTCATAATTATAACCTTTCTTTTTTGTTCATCATAAATTATATATTAACTTTCAGAAAATGTTGTATTATATACTATATTGTTATTAGTATTATAGGTTTCCCGATCAATAAAAAATTGTGCACAAGTTTCATCTAAACGCATTTCATCCCATGATGCTTTGTTGACCCAAACAACTTCTGTGGTCAAAGTTAAACCATTATCACTTTCAGTTGTATTGTTCGTTCTTTCAAAATTGTTCAGTGCATTAATTACATCTGTGCGGCCGTCCGGTAAAAACCAATCAACTGAAGTATCTGGTCTTGTAAAAATATTTTTTATAGTATATGACATTTTATTCTCTCCTTTCCTACCTTTACTTATATTTATAACAAAAAAAGGGGGGGCATTTTGCCCCCCCCAAGTTTAGTGATTTCCTTATCTTACATAAGGTTAGTGACCTTGACTCGGCGATACCAAGCGTTGGTGTTAGCATCCAGTGACGCATCGGTGTTAACCGTGTCAGCGGCAGCAACCGCACCCGCAGCAGCGAATGGGTTAGCAGCAAG
>Ga0209710_1002289_pt1 | contig 13638 bp, 8 predicted proteins | sample ArcticOcean_MG_C_5_FD_187436 | JGI IMG/M metagenome (GOLD analysis project Ga0209710, IMG submission 187436) | Marine microbial communities from western Arctic Ocean - ArcticOcean_MG_CB4_138 (SPAdes) (version 2) | ecosystem: Environmental > Aquatic > Marine > Oceanic | place: Arctic Ocean: Canada...
CGAAGAAACGTTCATTACAGAGACCGAAGCGAAGGAAACGGATTATAAAGATCCAGTATCTGGTAAACCATTGAAGCAAATGGAGGAAGAATCGTATTTCTTTCGCCAATCCAAATATCAAGAACGCTTGATTAAACATATAGAAGAAAATCAAGAATTTATTCAACCAGAATCGAAAAGAGGCGAGATTTTGTATCGATTAAAAAACGATGACTTGCGTGATTTGAGCGTTTCTCGAACGACGTTCGATTGGGGGATCCCAGTTCCTGGGAATAGTAAGCACGTATTATACGTATGGTTTGACGCGTTGACGAATTATATTACCGGGTGCGATTTTCCAGACGGTGAAAATTTCAAAAAGTTTTGGCCCGCCTCTGTGCATATTATTGGTAAAGATATCATTTGGTTTCATTGTGTTATTTGGCCGTGTATGTTAATGAGTTGTAACATTGCATTGCCGAAAGCAGTGTTTGCGCACGGTTTTGTCACCGCCGCTGATGGACAAAAAATGTCAAAGTCCATCGGTAACGTCGTCGACCCCTTGGATGTTTTAGAACGATGTTCTCCAGATACGTTCAGATACGCTTTAATGAGAAATGGAATATACGGCTCGGATATACCGTTTAGTGAAGAGTCCATGACTTTAATCCATAACGCCGATTTAGCCGATACGTTAGGAAATTTAGTACACAGAGCGACTCATTTATGCTCAAAGAATTGTGAAGGTAAAGTACCGGACGTGCAAATAATTGAAAAAGTAATCGACGTTGGATTATTGAGATTGAAAACCGAGCGTGCGATGGAATCGTTCCAACTTCAACAAGTGTGCGAGCTAGCAATTAACTCTGCGAAAGCGGCTAATAAATATATCACCGACGCAGAGCCGTGGAAATTGAAGGGTGATGAAACGAAAAATAGACGAGACGTTATTATTCGCACAACTTTAGAAGCGGTTTATATCACCGCTTTGTTTTTACAACCATTCATTCCAACAGCGTGCGAAGAGATTTTCAAAAAGATTGGCATGAGTGGTAAAACACACAAATTATGGGAATTAAAGCCGTTTGGTGAAAACGTCAAACCTGGAACGATCGTAAGCGTCGGCGAAGTGCTTTTCCAAAAACACGAAATCGATACGGCTGAACTGGCTAAGAAAGCGCAAACGGCCAAAGATGAAAAAGCTTCAAAACTGGCGAAACAGAAGAATAACAACAACAATAGCGGCGAAGAAAACACAAAAATTGACGTCACAAGATTAGATCTATGCGTCGGCGAAATCACAAAGGTTTGGAATCATCCAGATGCTGAAGCTTTATATGTCGAAGAGATCGATATCGGCCTCGATTTGCCGATTCAAGTATGTTCTGGTTTAGTGAAACATATTCCAATCGATAAAATGCTCGGTTTAAAAGTCGTATTAATCGCAAACATGAAACCTTCGAAAATGCGAGGTATCGATTCTCAAGCGATGGTTTTATGCGCCACAGATGCAGAAGATTTAGAAAAAGTCGAAATCGTTCAAGCGCCTTTGTCTTCTAAAGTAGGCGAACGCGTTTATGTCGACGGCTATGAGCAAAATCCGGACGATAAATTAAATCCAAAGAAGAAGGTCTTCGAGCAAGTGCAAGTCGATTTCTCCGTGAACAAAAGTGGTCAAGCGTGTTATAAAGGCGTCCCGTTTTCTTTAGCCAGTGGTGGTTTTTGCTTTTTAGAATCGATCAAGGATGGAACTATTCGTTAATATTTCTGGTAGTATATATATATATTTAATCAGAGGATTCCTGCCACGGCTGCCCTGCTGTGCTGATGTTAGATGTTAGATGTTTGCTGATGTACCATAGGTCAATTTTTAGACATTTCATTCAAATCTTCACAAAACTATGCTTCTTCTTTACGATCGATTCAATTAATTAACAGTAACATAAATTGATACAATTATAACATGATTACGAGAACAATAAATTCTCATCATTCTCATTATTCAGAACCGATCACGATTACGATTACGAAGAAGATGAAGGAGAAGAAGAGGAAGATAATATTGGCTTCGATGAGAGAGAGAAGAATACCTACGAGTATTATGGACAAAAAAGCCAGGGCGAGTGCTAAAGAACGCGAATTGAGTAGTAATGATAGTAATCCATTTCTTGGAGATTATTTAGAATTTCCTTCAGACCTACCTGAAAAGGCGAAATGGTCGAGACGGTTTCAGATCGGTCGCGAAGAATTCATATGCGCGCCTTTGAAATCAGACGAAGACGAGATAGACAGAGTGAGTTCTTTACTGATGAGGAGTGCGTTAGCCGGTTTCCCTAATGAGAGTACGGATATGTTAAAGAAATATATTAAGGGCACGATCGACGCGTTTCCGTTCGGGAGTTATTTAGTCTGCTATTTGATAGGTAATGAACACGAAGAAGAGAAGACGAAGAAAATGGTCGTCGTTGGCGTTGTAGGCGTCTCTAGTACGAATGAGACGAGAAAAGAATTCGAGAAGAGTTTACAGTTCTCTGACGACGCTGGGTATATTAGCGATTTAGTAATCGAGCCGCGATACAGAGGACGTAGAATAGGTATAGAAATCATGCTCTCCGCTGAAACTTTATTGCGTGATATGAATAGAAAAGAATGTTTTATTCACGTAGCGAGTAAGAAGAACGGGTTAGTAAAATATTACGAAGAAGAACTTGGGTACGTAGAAGTAAGAAGTAATTTCTTTCGTAGAGATTTATTGATGAAGAAAGATCTGTAAAAATATCCCTCCTCTTACGCGTTGTTGTTGTTGTTATTGTTGTTGTTGTTATTCATTTTTAACGCCTTCAAAGCCGCTCTCGGATCTTCTTCATCATCGGATGAAGACGAATCGCCGTTGTTCACGTTTGTCGTCTTCTTCTTCGTCGTCGGCGTAACCGGATTGCCAGATTTATGTCTCTGAAATCCAGGGTGTAATAATGATGAATTGTTACCTTTTCCGGAACCGTTATCGTACGTTTCCGCCGTCACATAGTGGTCCGAGGGCATTGCTCCTCCGTATAATGAGTGCGAATCTTTTTCGTCCCATAAATCGTACTGTAATTTGAAGACGTCGTTGCCATTCACCATGCGCATTTGAGTACTCAAGTTTGAAAGCTTCTCAATAGATTGTTCGCTGAGATTCCAATCAAAGACGTCCAAATTCGATTCAATGCGCGCTGGATTTACAGATTTTACGAGAACAGACGATTTCGGCCTCGTTTGTAAAGCCCATCGAACGAGAACTTGGCCGACGTTTTTCTTCTCAGATTCAACAACTTCGAGCAAAGTTTTATCTTCCATCAATTTTGGACCGGATCGACCCAACACGGAGGCAGAATCTGGTGAGCCGAGAGGAGAATAAGCCGTGACATGAATGTCATTCGTTTCGCAAAACTGCACGATTTCGGTTTGACGCCAATACGGATGAATCTCAACTTGACAAACTGCCGGTTTATATTTGCAGAAACTCATAATATGTTTGAGCTTTTTAATCGAAAAGTTACTGACTCCAATCGCGCGGACTGCACCGATATCGACCAATTTTTCCATCGCTTTCCAAGTTTTTTCAATCGGTGGATCGATATATTTTTTTTCATCCCCAGTGACTGGCCAATGGATGAGATAGAGATCAAGATAATCAAGCTTCAGGTCACGAAGTGTTTTTTGCAATGCTGGCAAAACATCGTCGTACTTATGCGCGTCGTTCCATAACTTGGACGTGATGAATACATCGTCGCGGTCCAAGTCGGTAGTCGTAAAAATATGTTCAAGCGCTTCGCCGACTTCATCTTCGTTTTTGTAAATCGATGCACAATCGATGTGTCTATACCCGCACATTAGAGCAGTCTCGACCGATTTTTTCGTTTCGCCTGGATTTCCTTTCCACGTCCCCAGCCCTAATAAAGGAATGTTGATTTTCTCCTTCTCGATATCGCGTCTCAGAAACAATAAAGGAGCTCGAGGCGGCTTAACGGAAAATCTGCTCGTCTTCTGTTGCTCGCGAGCTTCTCTGCGCCATACTCTCAACTCATTTACGTCATGGCATTCGCTTTCTTTTCTTGCTCTCGCTTTTGCCTCGCGCACTCTCGGACCGCCGGTCAAATCGAGAACTTGAACTCTATCGTTTTCACCTTCGAGCTCTTTTCTTCTCCAATGTTCTTTATCTGTTCCATATTTCCTCAACTCTTCGTCGTGTGATCTCCAAACCGATGGCCAATTTTTCGTCCAGCCGTTGTTCTTTTTTTGTGCCGGCGTCGCCTCTTCTATCGAGTCCAAGTCGAACTCTTTTTCTGAACATTGACGATCTATATCAAGGTTTTCAGTTTCTCCTGACACAAAGTTCTGCTCTCCGTTCTCTGGATTTGTTACGACGAATCCATATTGCAACGGCGCTAAAGGATCGTGAGAGAACTCGCCTTGTTGCCATAACTCTTTCGCCGTGAGCAAATGTTGTTCTTTATCTTTACTCGCCATTTTTAGTGCGTAAAAAGTGTGAAAAAAACGCTCCGTTTTCCCCTTTAAATACCTAAAAAGTCACATCATCATTTTTCCCTCAAATGCACAAACTTTTATAAAGGCATGCAGTCGCGCACAAATACCTCCACGCCCGGTAACGACCAAACTCGCACAGTAATATTCCCTTTATCGCCTTGCGAGTTCGTAAATTTACTGTGATTTCTTTCGCGTACGATGCGAATCCATCCGCCCAAACCAGAAATCGCGAGGTCTTTTCCTTCGTAATCATCTAAACTAATTTCTACATCTCGAGCGATGCGTAAACTTGGAAGAGATGCGTAAAATTGTTTCGTCTTTTCGTCATCGTCGTCGAGTTGATCATAATTAGTAAAAGTGCTATCTGCGCGCTTTTGCATTTCATCAACTGTTGATTTGAACACACGCATTTTCTTCGGCCCGTAAAACGTGACGTTCACAGTATTCAAATCATCCGTTTCCGGCGCATCTATAATATCCATTCTTACTAATCCATTCCAATCGAACGAAACGTTCTTTAGTTTTGGTTCCTTGTCAGTAGTATTCGCGTAGTCTGATGATACAAATGGAGCGCGATACGCCTTCAAATCGCCGCCAAGTCTGAGCTCTTTCATTTGATCTCCGGTCAATAAAGAATTCACGCGGTGATGTAAAAATACCCCGGGCGTATCGTATAAAGTCTTTCTATCTTCAAAGGCTTTGATTGGAATAATGCCTAAAGTTGTCCCTGGCATGCTCGACGCAGTAGGAAGTCGTTTCTTTGGGGCAAATAAATTCCCCATTTCAGCCCTTAAAATGTTCGTAAACTCTCTCACGAATGTTGACTTGCCAACGTTCGCGGCGCCGACGACGTACACGTCGCGCCCTCGTCTTTCGCGCAATGTCGTTAAAACTGCTTGTTTCATTCCACCTATGTTCTGATCTTTCGATCTCGCTGAGACGAAAATAGGGTCTCCGGCCAACGTCAATTTTTTCCTCTCGCATTCTTTTATTACGTACTCTTTCATTTTCTCGAAATCGCACGTTTTCGGTAGAACGTCGCATTTCGTAACGATTAATAGAATTGGATTCGAACCAACCAAGTCCCTAATTTTTGGTAGAAAACTCCCATGAAAATCCGCACAATCCACAATCTTTACTACTAAATTCTTCCTTAATCTTATATCTCTTAAACTTTCTTTCAGTTCTTCGGGAGTGATTAATCCTTTACTGATCTTCGCCCCGCCTTGTCCGACTACGGCGTTAATCATCTTCCCATTAGCTAAATTTGCACATCTTAAGCATAATAATTGTGACAATTGCCTATTCTTTAACTTTATTTGATATTCTTCTGTTTCGACGAAACCTACTTCGGAGTCATCGTCTGTTTGTACTTTCGCCCCACAACCGTAACATTTTGCCATCGTCACTCTCGTTCTTCTCGTCGCAGTCATCGTTCTCATTACATCAGTGCTTATTAATCTCGTGTTGTTATCATTATTATTAAAATCATCATCATCTTTATCATCTTCATCATCGTATTCATCATCATCATCATCATTAGCAACAGCATCACGTCGTCTCAAAGTTATTTGACGGCTATGAATACAGAAATTCTTCTTCATCATCATCTTCTTCTTCTTCGTACCCATTTTTATGGCAACACAGGAATAACGAGAAGATTGTCCTATAATCACTGATCGTCCAATTTGTGAATAATTCATTTATGTTTTATTATAACAGCTTAGTTCTGTTCTCTACTTTTGTGTGCTCGCGACGTAAACTATTTCTATTTTTATTTATTAATATATTCGCTATTCTTCAATAATAATAAATAAATGTCAAATTATTATTAGGGTTAGGTGTTTAGTATGGAATTCATCATCAGCACATATTTATCATCAGCACTGATGCAGAACTTATTAGTATTATTCTTGACATTTATTTATTATCATGCTAGTAGTTAAACGACTGTTACCATCGTCATCGTCATCGTCATCGTCATCATCTTCGTCTCTGCGTACTGTTAACACTACTGAGAACATATTGAGCAACAGACGAAGGCTCAAAGCATCGACTGCTTCGATCGATGCTTTGATAGGAACGCGAAGATGTTCTCGTTTGAAAGACGGTGCAGTAGCTGATGCTATTGATGATGCTATTGATGTTGTTGATGTTGATGATGTTGTTGATTATGTGCAAGTTCACGCTCGTCTAAATAAACATATTACTGCGCTAACGATTACGACGTTCGTTTTTGGGGAACTGTTGATACGAACAGTACACGCAGGAGAGGCCTATGCTGCGTCGGAGATACGAACTAACTATTTAGCAGCCGGTATTAACTCTTATTTAGAGAGAGAGTACGAAGACTTGAAATACGCAGGTGTTTTATCCGTAGACGTAGGCACGTGCGATAAAAGAGAGTGCGTGAGAATAGAGTACGATGCGGAAAAAATCAACTTTGAGCGAATCATGCGAGTGTACTTCAAGCACTTTGATCCGAATAACGCTTTGAGAGGGCAGTTCTCAGAAATTGGCGAACGATATACACCGGCAATATATGTAAACGACGATAATGAGAAAGAGTTAGTGATCGAAAGCCTGAATAAGTTACAAGCATCGAACGTGTTCGGCGGCGTGAAACAAAAACTACAAGAGGACTGGGTAGCGAATATACCTATATTGAATTCTCCACCGATTGCTTACGAAACCGAGTTAGATGAATCGAAAAGAAACGTTTTGAAATTAAATCCGAAATCGTTAGAAAAACAGACAAAGGCGAGAGATGCGCAGTTCGATCAGTTATGGGGATTCGTACAGTTTTGCTTCGAGAAAGTTTGCGGGTACGTAAGATTCGCGCCATCGTGTCAGAAAGAATGCCAGGAAGTTTTTCCAGAGTTTTTGAGTAGAAATTCAGGCGTGCCCGAATTAGCTGGCGATATCAAAATCACTGGCGGGACGTTCAAACAGTAGTAGAATGGTACACCAGTTTAATGTTGTTTATTTGATTTAAAATTAAAACTTATTAGCGTATTAGTATTATAATTAGTATCAACTCTCTCTCATTTTTATTAACTTATAATATATATAATTACTTCTCCGGTCCTCGTTGTTTCAAAGTGATTTTATCGCCGAGACTTAAAGCTATGCCTTGCGTTTTAGATCGAATGCGAATATACCCGCCGAGCTTTCCGTCCTTATCTTTTTCTACCGAGACGTTTACGAGCGCATCTTCGCCAAAGACGGATTTGGCGTATAAATTTGCGGCTAAAAAGCCACATTCGCCGTCCAAGGCAGATTCTGGAGTCAAACATTTCATGTTCGTGCTCTTCACGACGTGGTCCAAGAATTCTTTCACGTCCGTGAACTTTGTATTCACGGCGACTTTGTTCTCCCACTCGAACTCAGCCCACATATTTCTAAAGGCGATATCCGCGCATGAAGCTGGCGAGATGTAATCCATAATATCGATGTGGATATCGTTCAAAACGACGACATTTCTGTCCTCATGTCTCGATTCATATACAATGTTGCCAAAAATGACACCAGTTTCCGTGGATGAAACTTTGATATTCGCTCGAATATGTTTAGATTCTCCCGGAGCTAAGGTGTAGTTTTGCGGTCTTTCCACGAGCTTCAAATCGCCCATAGTCGCGAGTTCTAAACATACATTTTGCAAAACCTCGTCCGTACGGTTCGTCGCCGTAACGTCCATGACAATATCGTATTGGTGCACGGTGACATACGCTTCTGCATAAACGGGATCAGAAAATCCAGTCAATTGTAAGACTCTATTCAACTTGGAATCCTTCGCGTTCAAGGCAGCTTCTGTGTCATTAAACCCAGTAGCACGTCTCAAATCAGTCGCAACGGCATCTTCCAATTCAACTTGAGATAAGCCTTTTCTTGATTTTAAGTGATAGAAATCAATCAAATCATCCGCTTGAGATTTCGGTTTTTCTTCCTTCTTTTCTCTCTCATTCGCATCGTTTTCAAGTTTTTCGTTGATCATTTTCGAGAAAGATTCTCGGCATGTTTCCAACCAAATCATCGTAGTTTCCGATTCCGGTTCAATCATAGCAGAGAAGCACTGGCTCAATCGTTCGGTCGAGTCGTAATCCATCTCGTGCGCTACGACGTGGGATCTCCCCAAGCGCAAAATAGAGACAATGTAAAGTAACACTTCCGCTTGCGCTCGATTCTTTTCTTCGTCAGAGAAAGTGTTGCTGCTGATGCATCTCAAACCAAGCTTTGTGAGCGTTCCACCAACAATGGCGGCGAGGAAAAAGTCACCGGAAAGTAACAAAGCTCTCAAGTTTGGCGTCGACGGACCCGAACCAGTGCTTTCAACCGCAGTTTGCGTAGCGTACGTACCATCGGCTAAGACTACCGGTCGCTCATTAGGGTAAGAAGTTCTCTCTTTCGTTTCCTCTTCTTCGCTATCTTTAGACTTATCATCAGAAATCGGTTCAAAGAACGGAGTTTTACCCAAAGATGATTTCAAAGTCGCCATCGCTTCCTCCACTTGATCTCTCGTTTCGGAATATTCGCCGATAATCCACATCGCAGTCGCGCATACCCTGCTCGATCTAATGGAATAGAAAGAATCCAACAACCTTTGTAAGATTGACGCTCGCATGCCGCTATTAGTTTGCGCGATTTCTCGAATGAACATGATTACGTCGAGCGCCGAGGCCGTATTTGAATCGCCCAAAAAGTCCATCAACATATGGACGACGGAACCAGCAACGTCTGGAAACTTCACCGCACAGGCGTGCACACTTTGCACGAGCATTTGCCTGTACTCGGAGTTTTTCTCGCCACCTCCTAAGCCGGTATCGTTTTGAGATTTGATAATTTCCTTCTTCAGAGCCGAAACGACTTCGTCGATATTTCTTGAGTTTATTAAATCCAAAACAATATCCAACGTTTTTCGGCGAATATCAACCGAAGGCGAGGCTACTGCTCTCAAGATGTCCATGACCATGTCCTGCATAACTTCTCTGTGATTTTTCTTCAAATCTGCCAACCTATCCAAGACGATCAACTTCACGTTGTTATCGCCTTGCGAGACGATGAGTTGACAATAGCAATTCGCCGCAGCTTTAATGGCCGTCGGGGCGTTACTTAAAGCCACTAACGTATTCGCGCACTCATATATAACTGACGTGTTATTCGTTTGCAACAACATCAAAATAATTTTAATGTACTTCCCCTTTTGTGAAGGATCCGTTCGGCAAACTTTACGAACCAAGTCTAAGACGACTGTTTGTAAAATATCGCCCCAGTTCGCGACTGATTCCAAATTCGCCATCAAATATTGCACCGCTCGGTCTTGATCGGAATGGTACAACATCAAAAACGCGTTTCGTCTCGTGGACAAATCCGACTCACCGCCATTCAATAACTGCTCAATAATCTCAGGCGCGTCTTGAATCATCATCTCGCCTCTCGGAGTCTCAGAATAAATCTTATGAATCGCCATCACTGCGTTCCTTCTCACGTATGGATGCCTGTGCTCTAAATTCTGCACGATCGATGGAACTAGCGGTTCAATCAACTCTGGATCCGATATGCGACATAAGAACCTCAGCGTAGAGCCTCTAATGAACTCGTTCGGGTGTTGCAAATTATTCCTTAAATTTTGGCAAATCAAGATCATCTCTGGTAATAACTTCCCTTCGCTATCGGTTTTCTCTATGATCTCCATATATAGCAACAATAACTTTTGCACCATGTGATCCTCCGAGGGGAGAACATATCTCACGATTGTAATGAAAATCGTCGGCATATGTTCCCCGTTCATCAGTAAAGATATAACTTTCTTCATCGCATCGGCTTTTTCGGTGTTCGATCCAGTCTCTAAACTTTCTTTGATTTCTTTGGACGAAGCGGATTTGTCGAAATGGACTAACATCGTGCATCCTCGCTCGATCACTTGGTTAATAGTCGTCATTATCTCTCTTGTTCGTTTATTATTCGTTTCCTATTCTTTTATTATTATTATTATTATTACTATTATGTGAATTCAAATTCTGATCTCACCAGATTTTAGATGAAAAACAACGACAAAAAAGGTGGCAAACTCCTTTCCTACAAAACCGCTCTCTCTCTCTCTCTCAGCACTACTACTACTACTAGTTCGTTTCGTATGAATCAAATATTTATGAATTCCTTTTTCGCGTTTTATTTTGATTCGCTTATTCGGAAGATCGCACAAAACCGCGCGGTCGCTTGCGTAATTTTAACGCCCGATGCGAGGGACCAATCGAGGGAGCAGAAAGAATTTTGGTTTAATGGGTCATCAAATTTTGATTGCCCCCAAATTTTGAAAAAACGCAATAACGCATTCACGGCATCGTTCAGCAGCTGTTCAGCATCAGGCTCTTCTTTTAGAAGTCGTTTTATGAAATAACAAATATATTACTATAGTAGTGGCGTGATAAAAAACGTACAACACAGAGACTGCGATGGATTTAGTCCTATCATTAGTCGTACAACAGAACAGACCGTTCAACTCTGGAAACCTCGCGGACGCTTTACAGAAAGATAACGTGAAAAAGGTACAAGTACAACGATACTTGGACCAGTTAGTGACGGATGGGAAGATCAAGATGAGGGAGTGTGGGAAAAGTAAGGTCTATTTCGCAATACAACCGGAAGCAGTGCTTTCGAAGGAGAAGATTACGGAGATGGAACGCTCGAAAATTGCATTGGAAGAACTGCTGATTGAAAAGAAACAAGAAGAGCTTAAGAATAAACAGATGTTACAAGAACAGAAGAAACAGATTTCAGTGAAGGAAATAAGAGAGCAAACCGTTCAATTACAACGAACGAACGGCGAGTTACAGAAGAAATTACAACCAATCAAGGAAAGATTGCAGAACATGTCAACCTCAGGGAATTTGAAAGAAGCCTTGAAAACGCAGAAGGATTTAGAGAAGAAGCTCGTTGAGTATTCAGAGATTTGGTTCAAAAGAAAACGCGCGTTCAAGGACATTACTCTGAACATACTCGACGCCGTGCCGACGATGAAACATAAAGATTTCATGAACCAGTTGGAGATTGATACGGACGAGACTTATAACGTGGATCAGTTAGAATTCAGAAAAATCGTCGACGCTGTGAAGAAGAAGGCCAAAGCTGAAGAGATGAACAAACTCAAGAGGAAAGCGAGCGAACAATAGTTTTATAAATTCACGAGAGAGCGAGAGCGAGCGCGAGAGATAGAGAGAGATAGAGTAACATATACACACAAAATAGAAAGAATAGAAAGAGAGAAACATAAACAAACAAACAAACATACGCGAGCTAATAGCGAGAGAGAAAGAGTTAATAACGTAGCGCTGTACTAGGTATATATATATATTAGTAGAAGAAGAATTGTACTTGTACGGTATTATATTATACTTACAAACTCAAAATCAGACCTACGAGAGTTTTACGGACACTTCTTATGAATGTAATTTGCCCCGAATTCATCGTACTCGGCTTTGGACATCCACATCTGCTGAAACGATCCAAGCGATGCCAATATACTACCCCCAATCCATGTAGCAAATCGTCGTTCGACGGCATTTTGACTCGCGGTAACTTTTGTTTTAACATTTTGTGGCGCGTGGTCGAAAATAGCACTTTCCAAACGCTCTTTGCAATTCATGTACATCGTACCACCGCCGGATAACACGACGTTTCCGAACAAATCTTTTCTCGCATCAATGTCTGCGTTTTGAATGCTCGCTAAAACTTGCTGTGGCAAAGACATTGCATTTTGTAAATCATCAATGATCGGAGGTCCTTTCAATTTCAGCTCTTCAATAATCGAAGGTTTGAACATGATCTCTGGCACGATGAATCTTTCCACGCCGACTTCAATAGTGTTCCCGTCCGGTAATTCGTACGTCACCGTTGGCATTTGGCTTATATCACTGTTCTTTAAATCCAAAGGACCGTCTGATAAGCGCATGACAGTAGCTTTCGCGTCTTCGGCAATTTGTTGTCTCTTTAACTTTGAGTAAGACTTTGACGTCTTTGGAAAGTTCAAGTTTTCAATCTTAAATTCGCCATCGTTCTTCCCACTCAAAGCTCTCTTCTTGAACGCATATCTAGGTTTGATTTCTGCTTTCATTTTTTCTTCCATATATCGTAAACTCGTTTCGGTTAAGCAATCCCCGCCTAACGCTTTGGATTGAATCACGGACTTTGTTAAAGCGTAGCCTTCGTGCACGGCGCAAGTCGTCGCCGCGCGTCCACCTACGTCGACCGATAACCCAGTCGCCTTACCACACGCAAAACATGACAGAACTGGATTCTTACTCAAAAACACTGCAGGTAATTTATACTTTTCAAAAAGTAACTCTACGATTTTCTCCCTGTTCGATTCCGGCGTCAAAGCGTGTTCGGCTAACAAAATCGGATGCTCGGAAGTCTCTACGCATAAGCGACCACGAAAAACATGATTACAAATCGCTTCATAGGCATCCATATCATCCAATACACCATCTTCGTTATAAGGAGTTTGGTATTCACACTCATCTCTCCTAATATTATCCGAATCGATCGCGTAATATTGTTTATCTGTTTTTTGCTTTCGATAGATATTCGTGTTCTGGATCGATTTTGGTTTCATATCGTGCGGATCGTCCGCGTCTTTCATTTCAGAATCATCTTCTGATTGCGATAGAGCTGCTCCAGATCCTTTGCCGACACACTTTATTATCGTTATCGTTCATTAATTGTCAGTACAAAGAAATAAACAGAGACAAACAACAAAAACAACTCGCACTGATGATCGAAACATGTAAAAGACGCATTAACGCTGCTGCTGAAGATGATGATGATCGAAGAGAGAGAACTATTACGTGTCGATAAAACGTGTACGTGAATACGTAAAACTGGATTCTTACCGATGAGAACACGGCAGTAGGAGTATCGTGTCCAGCGTATCCAGCCTTCACTGAGTTCGTTCCGACGTCCATGACGATCGCGGAGACTTCATCACCGCCGTACATCTTCGTTCAATTTTCAATGTCTGAATGGATTTGCGCCCTTTTTGTTTCGTTCGTTCGAGAGTTTTGAGATCAATCGATTATTTATTTATTGATAAATCGGAGAGAGAGAGAGAGAGAGGGAGATGTTTAATAAGTCGAG
>Ga0209710_1002307_pt1 | contig 13576 bp, 26 predicted proteins | sample ArcticOcean_MG_C_5_FD_187436 | JGI IMG/M metagenome (GOLD analysis project Ga0209710, IMG submission 187436) | Marine microbial communities from western Arctic Ocean - ArcticOcean_MG_CB4_138 (SPAdes) (version 2) | ecosystem: Environmental > Aquatic > Marine > Oceanic | place: Arctic Ocean...
CTTATTTAGATAACCAAGAGTACGTTGATTACCTTAGTAGTAAAGTTCAACGTGGTGAGATAGAAATGGAAGACTTAACTCCACAAGAACAAGACGAACTTGTAGGATGGGTACCATACGATAAAGAGTAGTAGGATCACAACAAGATGAATAAACTTACTGTTGTAACTGAACCTAACATATATGTTATGGATCAACCTAGTTTCTTAGTTATAGCAAAAGACGAAGATCTTGTAAAAGTTTGTGATTATTTAAGAAACATAAATAACAATATAACAGTATATATTAGTAATGGTACAGATAGTTTAAATTGGTTATTAAACAGTTATGCTAACTGCGATACAGTTATACTAGATTCTTCATTAGATGAATTTTTAACGGGTTTTTTTATTGACAAACCTAAAACATTCTACTATAATAGTACTAATGATTATACAAGTATAAACATACAAACAATTGAAGATCCTATAAGATTCTTAGTTGATTGGACAGTAAAACAAAAGGACAACTAATGGCTTTCAATGATAGACCAAGAAGAGACTACCGTGAACCCAGAGAAAAACAAGGCTTGTATGTTAGAGTAATCGATAACAATATTACTAAAGCATGGAGAAAATTTAAAAGACTTTGCCAGGATGATGGAGTACTCAATACATACAGAGAAAAGCAATATTATCAGAAACCATCAGAAAAAAGAAATAAGGCTAAAGCAATGGCTATTGCTAGATGGAAGAAAAAACAGAAAGAAATAGAAAATAATTTTTAGAATTTTATACCTGTAGGTATAAATAAAAGAGAAGACGCCATAATGGGTCTTCGTAAATAAACATCTTGCTTAAAAGGAGATTATATCATGACAAGATTAACCACACTCGACTTCAATAAACTAACACCATATGCAGTAGGCTTTGATAAAGTAATAGACGACATGTTTCGCTATTCAAATCTAGCACCAAGCAATGGATATCCACCTTACAACATTATAAAGAACGATAACGAATTTCAAATTGAAATTGCACTCGCAGGAGTAAAGCAAGAAGATTTGGATATTAACGTTGCAGAAGGTGTTCTAAATGTTTCACACAACCCACCTGAGATTGACGAAGAAAAACAAAACTTTCCAGGGTCATATGTTCATAGAGGAATTGCTCAACGTAAGTTTAGCAGAAACTTTACATTATCAGATGATGTTGTTGTACAGGATGCGAAGTTCGAAAACGGTATGCTATATATTAGTTTAGAAAGAATTATCCCTGAGGAAAAAAAGCCTCGTAAGATAACTATTACCTCTAAGTAAATACAGATAAATATGAGAGAGTACTGATACTCTCTCATATGACTATGGAGAATTTATATGACTAATAATATTAATAATACTAAATTAAAAGTTAGACAAATAGAAACTATTAGCCCACCACAGGATTGTAAGGTCATTTATATGAATGATGATGTCACAACATTTGACTTTGTGTCTGATAGTTTAGTAAACTTTTTTGAATACGATTCTAAACTAGCACAAGATAAAAGTGTAGAAATTAACGACAAAGGTTCAGGAATAGTTGCCGTACTGCCTTATGAGATTGCAGAGCAAAAAGGCGTAGAAGTACTAATATCTGCAAGGACACAAGGATTTCCAATGGAAATTAAATTAGAAACATCTTGATTGACATTTACTTAAATAGATAGTAATATATACATAATGAAGTATATCCATATAAATAGAAACATTATTCAACAGAATAATAAGAATAATACAGACCTGCCTGTGTGTAGAGTACAAGAAGGCAGTAAGGCTAGATATGGAAGAAGTGTAGAAATACACGGACCAAGTAAAATGGTTTATAGACCCGACAAGCCGTTAAGTTGTGGTGCTAAACTTTGGATTGAAACTAATAGTGAAGTTTCAATACAAGACGAATGTATGTTTAAGGACATACAGAAAATGAAGTAATGGAGACATTTATAATATGTTTGGTGTTCTTATTAGCCATTATGGCGGGAATGAGTATAGGCCTCCTCAAAGGTCGACGTGTAAGCGGCAGTTGCGGTGGTGCTACAGGCGTTTGCTCTGTATGTGGCAAAGACAATGCAAAAGACCGACTAGCACAAATGAAAAAAGATCCTAATAGAAGAATAGACAGTGACAACATGACTGAAGTTGAAAAGATGGATGCAGGTTTTACTCACGGCACTTATAATATTAACGGCAGAGATGTAGATTTTTAGGAGAGAAAGATGGCAATAACTAAAGCAAATGAAATAAAAAAAACTCCACAAATATTAACACATCCAAAACTATTTGAAGTTCAGAGATGGTTTGGACCTCACACTTCAACAGTGATGTTACCAGATGATGTATTACAGGCATTAATTAAGATGTCAGATAAACTAATAGATGATGAGAAAACACTAGAACACGGATCTAGTTTAGCAGGAGTTATTAACAAAGAATTAAAAGTATACAAGTCAGATCTAGAAGATTTTGGCGTTCTTAATATTCTTGAGAGTTGCATAAGGACTTATGTTACTGAAGTTTCTAAGAGTCGTAGTACTATTGCAAAAGATGCTACTATTAATAGTAATATTAACTCTTGCTGGACAGTTTCTCAGTATGCAAATGAATATAATCCAATACACAATCATACTGGTTGTGAAATAAGTGCAGTCTTATATCTCAAGGTTCCAGATTTAAAAGGTCGTAGAAATATTCCTAATAAAAAAAATAAACCAGACCATGACGGTGATATAAATTTTGCTTATAATGCGGCTTCTGAAAGACCGTTAGATATATTCGATAAAGGGTTAATACAGTTTACTCCTAGCCCAGGAGTACTGTTGATGTTTCCGTCTTACTTGCTACATACAGTGTACCCGTTTATAGGAGAAGGCGAAAGAAGGAGTTTGGCTTTTAATGCAAATTATCAAATTTTTAACCCGTTTCCGGATGGAACACATGAGTTAGTGGCTGGTAGTCAAGCCGGTATACAGTTTCAAAAATCATTCTTTGAGAAGGAAAAGAACAATAGCAATAACACTAAATAATCCTCAACTTACATCACAGCCTAAGTCATTTACAGTATCTAAATGGTTCGGACCTATGACTGCTTCAGTTCGGTTACCAGATGATATGCTAGATGCATTACTTAAAATGACAGACAAACTTATAGAAGATGAGAGAACATTAGAACACGGATCTGCTTTGGCAGGAGTAATTAATAAAGAGTTAAAAATATTTAGACAAGACATGCATGGAGCAGGATGTGATGGATTCTTGGAAACTGCGGTAAGAACTTACATTGATGTTTGTATTAAAGAACATGACTATTTTAACAAAGATAATATTGTAAAAACTGCTATAAACTCTTGCTGGTCAGTATCACAATATGAAAATGAGTATAATCCATTACACAATCATACTGGTTGTCAAATTAGTGCAGTATTGTATCTTAAAGTTCCAGATTTGAAAGGTCGTAGAAAGACAAATAATAAAGATGGCAAACAGGATAACGATGGTGATATAAACTTTGTTTACGGCTCTGGTTCACAGAGATCTGGAGATATATTAGAAATAGGACTTTCGCAATTTGTGCCTGAACCAGGTATATTATTAATGTTTCCATCTAACTTGTTGCACACTGTTTATCCTTTTGTTGGCGAAGGCGAAAGACGATCAGTTGCTTTCAATGCTACTTATTCTATAAAATCTAAAGAAGGAAACTATATTGCAGGTGACACGTCAGGATTTAATCCTAATAAAACTTTTTATACAATGGAGAAACCAAAATGATAAAAGAAATTTATGTACCTTACGACTTTAATGTAACAAAAGGAACAAAAATAAAAAAAGAAGGATTTAGTAAAGGCAAAGAACTTTGGGAAAGTACAACTGCTTTTTGTAAAGAAAACTTAACTTCAACATACGAGATTGATAATAAAGTATTATCACAAGGAATTCGTGTACAAGTAAAAAATAAAAAAGATGCTAAACTTCTTACAGATTGGATGTCTAAATGAGAATAGAAGAAGATATTAAACTAGACTATAAAGATGTTTTGTTTAAACCTAAAAGAAGCAAACTTGAAAGTAGACGAGATGTTAGACTAGAACGTACATTTAAGTTTCATAATAGTGGACAAGAATGGGAAGGTGTTCCGATTATGGCATCTAATATGGATGGCGTTGGTACTTTTTCGATGGCTAAAGTATTACAGAAACACAAGATGTTAACTGTAATGAGAAAACATTATACTGTAGACGACTGGCAAAAACATGCTAAAGGTGTACAAATGAAATATGTTAGTGTCTGTACAGGAACTAGTGCTATATGGAATGAAGATGCAGTAGACTATCAAACAATGAAAGCAGTACTGGCTATGTATCCGGACATACCATTTATTACTGTAGATGTTGCTAATGCCTATCACGAGAATTTTGGGCATTTTATAGCAAAAATTAGAGATCAATATCCGGATAAAACAATTATTGCTGGTAATGTTATTACTGGTGAAATGACAGAAGAACTAATAATACGTGGTGCAGATATTGTTAAATGTGGTATCGGTCCAGGTAGTGTATGTACAACTAGATTAATGACAGGAGTGGGTGTTCCTCAACTATCAGGGATAATAGAATGTGCCGATGCCGCAAATGGTATCGGTGGACATATTGTCGCCGACGGCGGATGTGTTTATCCAGGAGATGTTGCGAAAGCCTTTGGAGCAGGAGCCCACTTCGTGATGCTAGGAGGTATGTTAGCAGGTTATAATGAATCTGACGGCCAAGTCGTAGATGGCAAAATCCAATTCTATGGGATGAGTTCAGATGCGGCTATGGTCAAACACGGATCCCGTAAAGACGGGTATAGGGGAGCAGAAGGCAAAGTTGTTTCTTTAGATCATAGAGGACCAGTTGATCTTGCTATAACTGAAATACTAGGTGGAGTAAGATCCGCTTGTACATACATTGGAGCAAGACGCATTAAGGATATGCCAAAATGCACCACGTTTGTTAGATGTCTTAATAACGTTAATACTGTATTTGGGAACTCATAATGAGAATAGCAATAGGAAGCGACCATGGTGGCTACGATCTAAAAGAAAAGATAAAAGATTTTCTGGCTGAGAGAGGACACGCCTTCGTTGACTTAGGTACACATGATACTAATAGTGTTGATTATCCTGATATTAGCGATAACGTTACTCACTATATTATTAAGAACGGGTATGACTTTGGAATACTAATATGCGGCACAGGACAAGGTATGGCTATGTCTGCTAATAAAAAAAGAGAAATAAGAGCCGCCTTATGCACAGATGTTACAATGGCAAGACTTGCAAGAGAACATGGAGATTGTAATGTTTTATGTTTAGGTGGAAGACTTACAGGAGACGAAGTTGCTATCGACATAGTAGAAATGTTTTTAAAAGTAAAATTCGATAGCATATCACCTAGACATATTAAAAGACTTAAAAAATTCAGTAAAGTATGATTGATATATTATATACTTTACTAATCATCAGTAGTACATTTGTATTACCAATATTCATGCTATGGAAGTGGAGCAAAGAAAATGTTACTAACAAGAAATGAAATAGTAGAACAACTACAAGTAGGTAAACTAGAAGTTACGTTTAATAAAGTAAACGGAGATAAAAGGATAATGACTTGTACTCTTAAAGAAGATGCTATTCCTGGATACAAACCTGCAAATAAAGACAAAAAAGTAAATCAAGAAGTTGTGAGTGTTTGGGATATCAACGCAGAGGGTTGGAGAAGTTTTAGGTTAGCAAACATTACAGAAGTTGCAACAGTTTAATCTGTAAGTTAGTTATAGATAAATAAAGTATCATGCTATTAAAACATTTATTCGAAGATAAAAACGATAAAGCACAAGATGCTAAAGAGTTACTTGATAAAGTTAGTACACCAAGTGCTATTTCTAAAGCGACTCAACTTCTCCGACAAATACTACAAAAAATTAATCCTACTCAGACTATTGATGAACCTCCAGTTAGTGAAGATCTAACCACTGACAAAGAGTTTGCAAAAAATGCTATTGATGAAATTGCAAAAACTGGCAATCAAGAACAACTAAATGCAGTCATAAGTTTTTTACGAGGTGCTGAACTAAACGAACTTAGTAGTAAAGCAATCCTTGCTAATATTAGTCAAGGTATCAAAGGTGGACTAGATCAAAAATTAGGACAACTTGTACAAAACATAAATGCACCCTTTGACCAAAAGGAAGTATTTCTTAATAAGATGGCAAGTGGCGACGGCTTTTGGGATGGCAATGATTTATTGAAAAATAATAAAGGTAATATCTATGCAAAATTTAATGACACAATACTAAAACAAATTGCAAAACCTATTGCACTACAGATAAGAGGTGCATTAGGATACGGGCCTGACCAAGGACCTGGAGAGTTTTTACTAGCACTTACAGGAAAAGGAATAGGACTTGCAGAGAAAAGTGACCTTATGATTAATGGTGTTGGTGTAGAAGTCAAAACAGATAACGGCGGAATAGTAAATACTCAAACTGGCAAGAAGAGTCGTGCTGGTGGCAGATTATATTCTACAAGTGGATACGGAAATGCTAGTAGTGCTAGATTAGCAATGTATAAGACTATGGCAGACAACGGAGTACCTACAGAATTACTTGCACAATATAACTGGCCCAAAAAAGTTGCTGGTGTAAAACCTCCAACAGGCGGACTTAATTTTAATACTGCTGGTATAGGCAATCTAAATAGTATCTTCAAGCAGTATCTTGGACAAGATGGTGCTCGTAAAGTTTTAAAAAGTATGGTAGATGCATTTTACACAGATTTACCAGAAGGTATGGATTCACAGTTTATAAGTTTAGCACAGTCTGATGGCACTATAGATCCAGTACAAGCACAAGTAGAACTTATTGCAATGGCACATGATTATTACAGACATCAAGAAGGACATGATTATATTATGGTGTTCAATAGTAACAATGGCGAATACGTTATGATTAAAGATGGCAATGATGTTAGGTCCTTAATGAAAAGCGGAGACTTAAAGTCTACTGCCGCTTTTGACTTCTTTGATGACAGAAGTAAAGGTAGTCCTCAACTACTTACCAAGTAAAACATTACTGCTTAATCTTATATAATATATTTCCAAAATACCTTATTAGTGCTAAAAAAGCAATGCCGTCTTTACACTTTAACCCCCCAATTTTTATTGATTCTCCTATAAGTATTAGTGTATTATAAGACAATGATACAACAAATTAACAAACAAACGGAGTTAAAAAATATGTGGTCCTACACAACGCAAGAACATGACTGGATTTCCAGTAACCCTAAAAAGACATTCTTAGAAAAGATATTAAAAGTAGCAGAAAAAATGGGTACTGCTAGAGTAAAAAGAGACATACAGTTTTATAAAGAAGAACTAAAGGTGATACACAATGTTAAATAAAATTATAGAATTTCTTAAAAAAAGAAGAATGTCCGAAGTTGAAAGATACTTAGCAGGTTCAAGTGACTTATGTCATTTAGAGTCAAGATTAAAAAAATTAAACAATAAAGGATTAATTGGATGAGTACATTAGTTTTAAACACAGTTTCAGGATTTGAAACACTACTAAGAAGTTTTCTAACTGGCTGGGCAATTGGCACAGGCAAGATTATGAAATCATATACAGAAAAAAGAACAATACATGCAATGCAATCACTAAGTGATTACACTCTAAGAGATATTGGTTTATCAAGAGAGCAAGTGTTAAGAGGCGACTTTACAAATTATAATACAGGAAAATAAAAAATGGCAGATTTTGCAAAAGGCGCAATAGGCGTAAGCACACTAATAGCAATACTTGGACTAGTGTTCCTATCAAGTTTACCGGCATACATCTAATGTTTCCGTACACAGACGAGGAAAATGACTTTTTAAGTTAAATATCAATATGAAGATATTTTTAATTGTAATGGTAATGATGGGCGGGCAAGGACTAAATGAGGACTTGTATATTATACAAGAACCAAACTTTAATTCTGTAAACGAGTGCGTAGGATACGTTCAACGTAACGATCCGTACCTTGTGGCCAAAGCACAAACAGTTTATCCTGGACGTGATGTTGAAAATATCTATTGTGTAAACCAAGACAAGTTACGAAACTTAATGATTGGTGTATAAAAATAAAAGAGTAGTTGAACCGATCCGATCAGAATAGTTCAACTACTCCTGTTAAAAGAGTATCTATATTATATGATTATTTTGATTTGTATATATGATATAGTACCCAGATAGCAACTAGGCCAACTAAGCCTTGTGCTGAAAAGCCTGCAATTATAGATTGCACATTGCCAATTACTGCAATGTCTGGCCAGAATGGAACGTTCTGTCCGCCAACTAAGACTTCAAGTACGATGCCTAATGCAAGTAGCGAAACAGCTACTTCTGTTAGTGCATTTGCCCATCCTTTTACTTTTGTTAAGATTTCCATAGTGGAACTCCTTTCTGTTATACTGACTAATAGCCAGTGTTGTACTTAACACTCTAACCAAGTCAGTATAGTATTTAGGTCCGGGTTCTATTATGTTATAATGTCAGTTATCTTCCATAAATATATCTATAAGGAAGAGCATATGTTATTATACGAATTTTTCAATCAACGATTATTAGAAAACGAACAAAGTCAGAGAATTGATTTTATCGTTGACCAAATTAAATCTAATCCAGAAGTTGCAAAAAAAGTATATAGACTTGTAAAAAGCGAGGTTGATCTTGTTGGTAATAAATCACCAGAAGACCTGCTTAAACCAGAATTAACAAAGCCTGAATCGGATTATGCTTTTAGAGGTGTGTTAGGTCCGTTTATACAGGCCTTAAATAATACTCCTGGTGACTACGACGACTTAGCATCATTTCTCAGTACATATGGTTCAGTAAGCTATGTTGATACCAAAGCACTTATGAAGCCAGGGTATAGTGGTTGGAGTGCTTGGATACAAGGCGCAGGCAATGTTAGCGAAGATTTTATTAATGCACTGTACAAAAACCTATTCAGTTTACAACTAAACATCAGTGGATCTAATAGAGGACCTGGAGAAGTTGGACTTGCATTACTAAGTCCTAATATTAAGTTTGCCAGTGTTGGTGACTTAGATATAGATGGTGTTGAAGTAGAAGTAAAAGGTGAGATGTCATCGGGTGGTGGAAGACTTAAGAACAACTTGTCAGACTTTGGCAAGCCAAATCTCGATGCAGTTTATACTAAATTTGATATTCCAAAAGATCAAATACCTCCACGTTTACCATCAGGTAATGCAGGTGCAAGAGATAGACACTTCCAGGATATTGCACTACAGTTAGATCAAATTGCAGTAGGTGCAGGACAGGCATACATGGATGAACTTTTTAATAGTACATTTATAAACGGTGATCAAGCAATGATTAACAAAATAGTTTCAGACTACGATAGAATGGATAAAGCAAGTATAAGCCTACTGGCAATGAAAATTGCTTATAGCAGTTATGCAAACATATTAAAAGCAAAAGGTTTCAGTATGTTTTTATTCTTAAAACTAGGTGGTGAAAAGAGTTTGGCTTTTGATGTCGACGACTACGAAGGTGCATTACAGTATTTCAAACTTGGAAGTTTAGATTTTGCTGACAGCCAAAACGGCCCTGCAGTACAAGCATCAATGATATAGTTAGCCGACCCTTCTATCATTTAAGTATGTAAGAGTCGGCTTAGGGGTTCTATTTACACTGTCTAATGTTCACCACACTAATACGTGCTTGTCCTATATTATCAGCATCCTCCGGTGATACAACAACTGATATATTACTCTGTATTTCCAACCAACCATTTATCTTAACGCCATTGCCCATTGGATGAACCATCTTACGTTTGGCTTGTCTATTGCTTTGTGTTCTACCACTGAGCTCTGGAATATCCCAACAACCCAATTTTCTTGAACCAAGTGTTACCATCAGTTGCGGTCCAGGACGTACCAAGCCAAACAACACTTTCTGTCCTCTTATAGTGTCAAATTTAAAACTACTATGCCCAGCACCCCAATGCTCTTCTGTGTACAGTGTTGCCCAGTGTGTAGCACCTCTTGAGTCACTTGCGGCTCTTAGTGTGCTGTCAAGTGTTCTAAGATAGTTTTGATTCCATCTAACGACAAAACTTATATCTGCTACCACCTGTCTGTTTCTCACACTTAGTCTTACAGGATTTGTTAGCACATCATATGCACGTTGGGGGAACTGACTTAGTATACGATCAACTTGACCATCATGATACTTGTTGTTTTGGTTTTCTTGTTGATATATCTGCTTTGCAGTTTTACCATGATTGTACTGTATGGTCTGTGTTGGCTTGGGCTTTGACATATGTAACAGACCGGTTAGTATTCCTGCTGGCGATGGATTTAGCAGTTCATTGATCCACGTATCTGCTAATACTCTATTTGATGTTCCGCAACCTATTAGGGCAGTTGTTAAACCTATTATTGCTAACTTCTTAAACATAATTTGTACTCCAAGTCCAATTGCTCATATAAACACTTACTGCAATACATATCAAAACCAATGCTATTGCAATTACACTCAACTTAAACACTGCACTTAGTATGGTTGGAAAATACTTTACCAACACATATGCTATTGCAACGAAACCGATTATTTGTAACACTATATCCATTATGTTATTATTATCCCTTTTGCTTCAACGTTTTTAGGACTATAGTTAGCAACAAAACCATTTACTTCACATTTGATTCTTTTTGCTGTAAAACCAACTACTGTGCCTGTTGCTCCAATTCCATTACATCCTGGAGCATTTAAGAAAACCCAAACTTCCTGTCCTACTTTATAATCCATATACTTCCCCTTGTTTCTAACTATACTTTATAATAACACAGATATAGGGTATGTCAACCTTTTTGTTTGTTTAGGTACAATAAATACACTACAAGGAGCAGATACATGGGAAAATTTAATAATAAGATTATGGCTGAGTTTAATCCACCAAGAAAGTGGACGTTGGGCAGGGATCTATCTTATACCACATCAGAACTAAACATAGATGAAATAAATGCACTTAAAGGTGTAGGTATTAAAGTTAAAAGAGAAACAAATAAAACAGAAACTATTAGTGTACCAACTGGCTTTGTAACAGACTTAGCAAGTGTGCCAAGAGCTATGTGGTGGTTGATAGCACCATTTGATGTGGCAAGAGCTGCCATCATACACGACTTGCTTTACAAAACTATTAGGCAGTACCGTTGGAAGAAAAAAGACAAAGAAGACGCAGATCTAATTAAGTTAGCTAAACTAGCATCAGATAAGGTTTTCCTACTAGGCATGCAAGATGCAGATCCTAAAGTTCCTGGATATAAAATTTATCTAAGTTGGAAAGCAGTTGATCTGTTTGGCAATGGTTCAATAGTGCCAAACAAAGATAACATCTAGGCGTTTTGTACTAGTCCTGCTTTGATTGCTTTCTTTGCAATTCTATAACTTAGTCTAGCAGTGTTACGTCTTTCACTTCTATATTCCTGGCTTGGTCTTCCTCCTGGTATAACACCTTCTGGTTTGTACCTGTGCATTAGATCACTTATGCAGTTGAATCTACCTTGATGAACGTGTCCGTTTCCTTGATACATATTATTCTCCTTTGGTTAATTTATGTATAGCATTAATGTATTCTGGTGATACTTCACAACAACCGCCTATTATACTTGCTCCGTTGCTAATGTATTTCGATATTGCGTTAACAAATAGTTCTTTAGTAAAGTCATCTCTCTTAGATAATACACTTACATCTCCTCCTGGCAGTAAAGGTTTAACACTTACAAATCCATTTGGTAAACCTCCAAAAGGTTTTGAGAACTTATTCAGTATATGCATGGATTTTGCTATTGCTTTTGGTGAACTACAGTTGACTAAGAAAGCACCTATGTCTGTATCTTCAAAATGTTTTAATCCTAAGTGCAGTGGTTCTCCACTACGTAACCATTTGCCGTCATCATCACTCACACTATAACTTAACCATAGCTTTACGTTAGACTCTTGTGCAACTTCTACAATGATTTCTGCTTCACTGATGCTAGTAACTGTTTCTGCTATAAACCAATCTACATGTGGTGCTTGTATATCAATCATACGTTGGTATACATCTTTTGAATCTTGTTTTGTTATCCCAGCAGTTCTATGATAACTTCCTATAAGAGGAGGAAGACAACCTAGTATCTTTACATCCTTATCTGATTCATCTCTTGCTTGTGTGGCTGCATCGCAGGCTTTAAGTTGTAGTGGTTTAAATTGTTCTTCTAAATTAAACTGCTTGAGTCTGTGAGGTGTAATTGCATAACTGTTGATTGTTATACCTTCTGCGCCGGCAACAATAAAGTCCTTGTGCAGATCTTTTACTAGATCATACTCGTCCATGAGTATTCTGGCACTCCAAAGGTTGTCTGTTTTATCTGAGACACTACGATGTACAAGTTCTTGTCCCATGCCTCCATCTAGTAAAAAGGTCATTTTAATAATTCGCAAATCTTATGTGCAATGTTTTCAAAATGTGTTTCAATCAATCCTCTTGTGGTTTCTGCCGCTGTTCCAATACGTATGCCTGATGTTTCTACAAAGTTACGTGGATCGTTTGGTACACCATTCTTGTTAACAGTGATTCCATTTTCTTCTAGTAGATCGGCTGCCTGTCTGCCACTGTGTTTGCTTTTGCTTAGGTCCATTAATATAATGTGACTGTCGGTTCCGCCTGTTTGTACAGGAAATCCACGTTGTTCAAATACACCACACATTGCTCTTGCGTTCTTTACTATTTGATCAGTATACTGTTTGAAACTAGGATCTAATGCTTCTTGATAACATTGTGCTTTAGCGGCAATTATATTCATTAGTGGTCCGCCTTGTGTTCCTGGAAATATACTACTGTTGATTTTCCTAGTATAGTCTGGATTGTTCCACAGTATCATCCCGCCTCTTGGTCCTCTTAATGTTTTGTGTGTTGTGCTTGTTACAACATCTGCATAAGGTAAAGGCGAATCGTATGCACCACCTGCTATCAATCCACTATAGTGTGCCATATCAACAACTAGATATGCACCAACACCATCTGCGATGTCTTTGAATGCACTCCAGTCTATCTGTCTTGGATAAGCACTTGCACCTGCTACTATTACTTTTGGACGACTTACTTTTGCCAATGATCTTATTTGTTCATAGTTTAATAAACCATCTTCGTCTACACCATATGTAACTGCATTATAAACTTTGCCACTTAGTGTTGGAGGTGCACCATGTGACAAATGTCCACCACTTGCCAAATCCATACCCATTAGTGTATCACCAGGTTTCATTAATGCTTGATATACTGCTGTGTTTGCATTAACACCTGAGTGGGGTTGGACGTTTGCAAAACCACAGTTGTATAACTCGCATAGTTTGTCTATTGCCAGTTGCTCAATTAAATCCATGTTTTCACAACCATTGTAATAACGTTTACCCGGATAGCCTTCTGCATACTTGTTGGTGAACACACTTCCGCATAGTTCCATTACTGCT
>Ga0209710_1002312_pt1 | contig 13555 bp, 10 predicted proteins | sample ArcticOcean_MG_C_5_FD_187436 | JGI IMG/M metagenome (GOLD analysis project Ga0209710, IMG submission 187436) | Marine microbial communities from western Arctic Ocean - ArcticOcean_MG_CB4_138 (SPAdes) (version 2) | ecosystem: Environmental > Aquatic > Marine > Oceanic | place: Arctic Ocean...
ATTTCTGGACTTAAATTTAATGAAGACTTCTATGCTGGTTATTCGCCCGAGAGAATCAATCCAGGAGACAAAGAACATACCGTAGAAAAGATACTAAAGGTAACTTCAGGATCAACTCCTGAAGTTGGAGAAAAGGTAAATGATTTATACAGATCCGTGATTACAGCAGGTACTCATTTGGCACCCACAATAAAAGTTGCTGAAGCATCTAAAGTAATTGAAAACTCTCAAAGAGATATTAATATTGCTTTTGTGAATGAACTAGCCAAGATATTTAACTTAATGGATATTAATACAAATGATGTTTTGGAAGCAGCTGGTACTAAGTGGAATTTTCTTCCTTTCAAACCAGGTTTAGTAGGGGGTCATTGTATTGGAGTAGATCCTTATTATTTAGCACAAAAGGCCCAAGAATTTGGATATAATCCAGAAATTATTCTTGCTGGTAGACGAATAAATGATAGCATGGGTGAATATGTAGCGTCTGAAGTGATAAAGTTGATGATTAAAAAAGATATACGAATTAAAAAAGCTAGTGTTTTAGTCTTGGGTATTACCTTCAAGGAAAATTGTCCAGATGTTCGTAATACCAAAGTAATTGATGTTGTTTCATCCCTAAAAGAATATGGTCTAGATATCACTATATATGATCCTTGGGCAAATTCAGATGAAGTCTTACATGAGTATAATCTGAAGTCTATAAAATCTTTACCGAAGCAAAAATTTGATGCTATTGTATTAACTGTAGCTCATAATGAATTTAAAGATTTAGATTTAGAATCTTTAAGCAATCTAAAATCTGTTGTATATGATGTTAAAAACTTTCTGCCGAATAACAAAAAAGATATGGGCTTATAGAGCTTATATATAACAAGTAAATTTAAACAGATAAATTATAAAATGACATTGTACGACTTAAATAAATTAAATATACTGTATGTTACCGGGAGAAAATCTTTTGAATTATCTGGAGCAAAAGATTATATCATCAATAACATTTCTAATGGTAAAATATTAAATCAATTTAATCATTTTTCAGCTAATCCAAAATTTGATGATGTTAAAAAAGGGGTTAAGCTTTTTAAAGAAGGCAACTATAATTGCATAGTTGCTATTGGTGGAGGTAGTGTTATAGACATGGGAAAACTTATTGCATTTTATTCAGAAAATGGAATTGATGATTTTTATACAACGGTGAGTGAACCCTTTAGTGTTTCATGCCCGGTTGTAGCGATTCCAACAACTGCAGGGTCAGGAAGCGAAGAAACTCACTTTGCAGTTATTTACAATAAAGGGGTGAAATATTCAGTAGCACACCCTTCTTTAAAACCAAAATACAAAATTTTAATTCCTGATTTTGCATTTAATTGCCCTAAAGAACAAAAATTAATTTCAGCATTGGATGCTTTTTGTCAGTCTATAGAGAGTTATTGGAGTAAAGGAGCTACAGAGGAGTCTCAAAAATATTCCCTGAAAGCTTTGACACTTCTAAAAGAAAATCTTGAAAATGGACTAATTAAAAATGACTTTAATGCATTTAAAAAAATTGTTGAAGGTTCAAATTACGCAGGGAAAGCAATTAATATTTCAAAGACAACTGCATGCCATGCATTATCTTATTACTTTACCTCTAAATTTAATATCCCACACGGCCAATCTGTTGCGATAATAATGCCTTACGTGTTTGACTATCATTATAAAAATATGCCAAATTCAAGTACAATGAATACATTGACAGAATTATTAGATTTTGAAACGAATGACTTCTTCACTGAGTTTAAAAAATATTTCAATAAAATAGGTCTAACTGATGATTTTGAAACTTTAGGAATTGATTTAAAATTACACTTAAATGATTTACTTAAAAACGTAAATCAAGAAAGATTGAAAAATAATCCAATTAATATTAATATAACTAAATTATTTAAATAATGACAAAAAAAGTTTATTGCGCAATGAGTGCTGACATAATACATGTTGGACATTTGAACATAATTAAAGAAGCCGCTAAATTAGGAGAGTTAACAGTAGGTGTTTTAACTGATAAGGCTATAGCTTCTTATAAAAGATTACCAACTCTTAATTATGAAAATAGAAGTGAAACAGTTTCTTCGATTAAAGGAGTTAATGAGGTAATTCCTCAACATACCTTAGACTACACAGATAACTTGAAGTTATTAAAACCAGATTTTGTTGTCCATGGTGATGACTGGAAGACTGGAGTTCAATCTACTGTTCGAAAAAAAGTTATTGAAACTATTAGCGAATGGGGTGGAAAACTTATTGAGCCAAATTACACAGGTGGCATTTCTTCAACTATGATTAATGATAGTTTAAAAAGTTTTGGAACTACACCAAATGTTAGATTAGGTAGATTACGTAGGTTAATTGATGCTAAGAAAATAGTGAGAATACTAGAATCACATAGTGGTTTAACAGGCTTGATAATAGAAAAAACCTCTTATGATAATAACGGCATTGCAGAAGAATTTGATGGAATGTGGTCTAGTTCTTTAACCGATTCAACTTCTAAAGGAAAACCAGATATTGAACAAGTCGATCTAACTACTAGGTTACATGCAATAAATGACATGTTAGAATGTACTACTAAGCCAATGATTTACGACGGAGATACGGGTGGAAAACCAGAGCATTTTCAGTATACCGTTAGAACTCTTGAAAGACTTGGAATATCTGCAGTTATTATTGAAGATAAAACTGGGTTAAAGAAAAACTCATTGTTTGGAACTGCAGTGCCTCAAACGAGAGATACAATAGAAGATTTTACTCATAAAATAAGAACTGGTAAAAATTCTCAGGTAACTGAAGACTTTATGATTATTGCTAGAATTGAGAGTTTTATCCTTGGAGATACTCTAGAAGACGCAATAGAAAGAGCGCATGCATATACAGCAGCAGGTGCCGATGGCGTAATGATTCATAGTAAAGATAAAAGCGGAGAAGACATAAAATCATTTTGTGTAGAGTTTAGAAAAATAAATAAAACAACCCCAATAATAGTAGTTCCCTCATCATATAATCACATTAAAGAGGAAGTGTTAATTGCTTGGGGTGCAAATGTTGTGATTTATGCTAACCACTTACTTAGAGCTTCATTTCCGTCAATGCAAAATGTTGCTCAAACAATTTTAAAAAACAAAAGAACTCTTGAATTAGATGATACTTGTATGTCAATTAAAGATATTTTAGAATTAATACCTGGAACCAAATAACATGATAAAACCTGAAGATTTTTATAACGAGCTTAAGAAAAATAATGTGAACTTTTACACTGGAGTCCCTGATTCTTTGTTAAAAGAATTCTGTGCATATATAACTTCAAATGCCAGTGAATCGAATCATATAATTAACACTAGTGAAGGCTCAGCTGTAGGAATGGCCATTGGAAGGCATATGGCCACTGGAGAAGTACCTGTTGTTTATATGCAAAATAGTGGGTTAGGGAATATAATTAACCCTATACTATCACTTGCAGATGAAAAAGTATATGGGATTCCTATGATATTGATAATTGGATGGAGAGGTGAGCCAGGGGTTAAAGACGAACCGCAGCATATTAAGCAAGGAGAGATTACACTTGATCTATTAGATGTAATGGGTATTGAATATCAAATAATTGATGAAAACACCAATAATATTGATAGTCTAGTTAAAAAAGTTGTTGATAACACTAAAAAACATTCAAAGCCTATTGCTATTATTGTTAGGAAAGGAACATTTGCTCCTTACAAGTTAGGGTCTAAAGATGAAATATATGATTGGAATAGAGAAGATGCAATTAAGACTTTGTTGAATTACGTCAATGATGATTTTATTGTATCTACAACTGGGAAAGCATCGCGTGAAGTGTTTGAAGCACGCGAATCTAGAAATGAAGGTCATGGAAGAGATTTTCTTACTGTTGGAGGTATGGGACATGCATCTCAAATTGCATGTGGGATATCAATGAGTATTAATAAAAGAGTTTGGTGTTTTGACGGAGATGGAGCAGCATTAATGCATTTAGGAGCGGCTGGAATATCAGCAATTCATAGTAATAGTAATTTTATCCACATATTATTAAATAATTTTGCTCATGATTCAGTTGGAGGTCAACCAACGATTGCTGATCAAATTGATTTTCCTAAAATTTTCAAGCATTTAGGATATAAGCACATATTTAGTGTCAAATCAAATGATGAATTAGTTACTTTAATAGAAAAAATCCCTTTAGAAGGACCAATTCTAATCGAAGTCAAAATTAACTCCGGAGCCAGGAAAGAACTAGGTAGGCCGACAACTACACCACTTCAAAATAAAATAGATTTAATGAAAAATATTAAAGAATTTAGTTAGTAAATGAACTATACTTTAAAATTATTTGACAACATATCGCTTCAGTCTGTTTCTGTAATAGCACAGTCTGCTTTACAAGTTTTATCTATTTCTATCTTAGCAAGGTTCTTATTACCAATTGATTTTGGAATTGCAGCTGTAGCTACCTCTATTACTGCTATTTCAACGATGTTATCCGAAATTGGAGTTGGTTCATCTGTAGTTCAAAAAAAAACAATTGACTATAAATATGTGTCAACAGCTTTTTTTACATCGTTAATTTTATTTCTAGTTTTTAGCTTTTTTTTATATTTATTAGCCCCAACTGTAGCATCTTTTAATTCTGATCAATCATTGATTAATGTAATTTATTTTATAATATTTTCATTTTTTATCACAGGAATTAGCAGTATACCAAAGGCATTACTATTTAGAAAACAAGAATATAAAAAAATCATGATTGTTAATTTGATTTCTTTTTTTGTTGGGAATTTGATTGTAGCAGGAGTATTAGCAGTTAATGGTTTTGGAGTCTGGGCAATTTTATGGGGACAATTAGTTTTGTCAATTTTATCTTTTTTTTTAAGCTACTATTTTTCATCAATGAAAATTAAATTTGTTTTTAGTTTTTCAGATTTAAAACACATTGCACATTTTGGTGGCGGTATAACGTTATCTAGAATATTTAACTACATAGCAATTGAGGGAGATAAGTTTGTTATAGGTAATACAATCTCATTGACAGCTCTTGGAATTTTTGAAAGAATATATAAAATAACGACACTTATATCTTCTCAGATTGGATATGTTTTCGATTCAGTGTTATTTCCAACTTTTTCTCAAATTCAAGACGACAAAAACAAATTAAAAAGGGGTTATCTGAAAGCTTTAGAAATTACATTTGTTATTGGCTGTCTAATAAGTTTAATAGCCCCCCTTTTTAGTTATGAAATAATCTGGATTGTTCTTGGTGATACATGGCTAGATTATTCAGAGATTTTTAGAATGCTTTTACTTTTAATGGGAATTAGATTAATAATAAGAATTGGGGATTCGTTCTTAAGGTCTATAGCTGCAGTTTATGAAAGTGCAAGCATAAAAATATTAGCTGCTTTTATTACTTTGTTTGGATTATTTAAGTTGAGTACTTTTGAATTAAATGGTGTAGTTTTTATTTATTATTTATCTTCAATAACAGTTGTAATTATAATTCATTCATTGATAATGCATAAATTAAAAATAGATTTTTTTAATGTTTTAATTTTACTTTTAAAAAGGTTTGTTGTAGTTACGTTATTAGTGTTTCCGATTTGGATTTATGTTCTGTTTATTCAAGAAAATATGTCAATAATTACCTTATTTGTGCTGAAATTAATTTATTTAATTATTTTATTTATTTTAATATTTTTTATTAAACCAAAAATATTAGGAAATGTTTCATATGAAATCATACTATTAACTAAAACAAAACTTAATTATGCAAAAAATAGATTCTCAATTAAATAATATAATTGAAATATTAAATAAATATTCTATTAATTATTTTATTGACTCAGGAACACTTTTAGGAATTATTAGAGATCAAAAATTAATAGATAGTTAAATTTGAAAAAGTACAAAAAGTATTGCTAGAAAAAGGTTATAAACAAAGAGAGCTTAAATTTAATAATTTATTATATAAAATTAAGTTTGAACATTTAAATGAAAGAAGATTTATAGACATTAATATATTTCGAGAAAATAAACTTAAATCAATTTTTTGGTGTCCTCAACCTGTTCCATATTTTAAGACTAATAAGAATTACTCAAAATTTAATTGGAAATCTATAATAGTGCTATATTTTAATTACATAAAAAAATATTTAAATTCTTCAACTTTAACTGATGCTCCCTGGAAGTGGGGTTTTAATCATTTCACTTGGGTAATACCAAATACTTTTTTTAATAATTTTGATATTTATAAATTGGGAATGAAAACCCCTCATAATCCTGAAAAATACCTAGATTTAAGGTATGGAGATTGGAAAAAACCATCTAAAAATTGGGATTTCATTTTTGATGACAAAGGATTATCAAAAAATAATCCTAATTTTTATATTAACAATATAAAAAATGAAATTTAATATTAATTGTATTGAGTAAATTCGAAAAATATTTAGTTATAGCATTATTATTTTTACCATTAACTACTTTACGTGTTGGTTTTATTGGTATAGGAGAATTAATATTAATATTTTTATTTGTAACTACAAGCCACAAATTTTTTAGAGTATATTCTAGAAACTATATTATTAACAATTATGAAAATAAATTTATTTTTTCTAAATTTTGGATTTATTTTTTAATTTTAAGTATAATTGGTTTCTATTACAACATACTTATTCTTAATCATGAAACAGGAACTTTTGAAAGTTTTTTATTTGATTTCTCTGCATATATAATAATTTTTTTATCATGTAATTCAATGGAAGTATATGACAAATACAAAGGAATACAGTTTGAGAAGGTTTTTAAGGCAATTTTTTTATGTTCCAGTGTTTTATTCGGAACGCTCTTTTTAATAAGTATGAGAATGGATAATATTTTTGGCTTTCCATTAAACTATTACGATTACTTTTCTCCTTTATCAAACAATATTCATCAAACTGCAATGTTTTTAGTACCAATGCCTTTTATTGGATTATTTGTTATTGAGAAAGAAAAAAGAAAATATAAAAAACTAATATATTTATTTCTAATAATATCACTTGTTCCTGTTATTATAGCAATTGGTTCGTTCAAGAGTGTAATTGGATTAGTTGCTGGATTATTTTTTTATCTTTTTTTAAAAACTTCAAATTCAATAAACAAGGGGATTAAGTTTATTATAGTTCTTATAATTGCCTTCTCTTCAATGTTATCTATTTTGACCAATAACCAATTACTATTTTCTTTTTTATTACAATTTTTTGTAGATAATGATGGAGGTGGTGGTAGAGCGTTTTTATATGAAAAGGGTATATCACTTGGAATGTCATCTTTTTTGTTCGGAAGAGGTTCAGGTGCACATATCTTTAATGGATTGAAATTTTATGATGCTCACCAATCTTTTTTAACTATTTTTCTTCAAACGGGAATATTTGGTTTGTTATTATTTGTTAATTTATTTTATAATTTATTTAAAAAGATTGCTAAAATTCCTTCATTATTTGCTGCTTTTTTTACTATAGTAATATATGCCCTTGGTGGAGATATTTTAAGGAGACTTCCTATTTGGATCTTACTTATATTAATATATAATTATTCAACTAAATCAAAAAAACATCAATTAGAGTAAAACTTTTATTTTATCTAATAAGTTCAAAAACAGTACAAATTTTAAGCATAAAATGTATGGAATTTTATTTCACTAATTATTTAATGAATTCAATTAACATGTCTTATTTTTTATTTAATCTTTTTAGTGGTACTTTTTTTGGGTATTAAGTGAGGTTTTAAAATTTTGATATACAGATATAAATTATACAGATATAAATTATAATGAAAATACTTATTGCAGGGGATTATTGTCCAATTGGAAGAACGAATAAATACTTAGACGAAGAAAAATATAACGAACTTTTTAATGGCTATAACCAGCTAACAAATAAAGTTGATTATGCTGTAGTAAATTTTGAGTGTCCAATTACTAATTCAAATATTCTAATTGACAAAACAGGCCCTAATTTAAAAACCAACAACTTAAATTCGTTAAAAGCTCTGAAATTTGCTGGATTTAATTTATTAACACTCGCTAATAATCACATACAAGACTATTCGGGTGAAGGTGTATTAGATACTATCAAATACGCAAATAATAATGAATTTGATACAGTGGGTGCCGGTTTAAATACCACTCAAGCTTCAAAATCTTTTGTGAAAAACATTAAAGGTATTCGCGTAGGTTTTATAAATATTGCTGAAAATGAATTTTGTGCAGCCAGAAATGATTATCCTGGTGCCCATGTTTTTGATTTTATTAGTAATACTAAAGTCATAAAGGAATTAAAAAATAATGTAGACAAAATAGTACTAATCTATCACGGAGGCAGAGAGCACTATCAATTACCTACTCCAGATCAACGAAGACGTTTAAGATACTTCATTGACTGTGGTGTAGATGCTATTGTTGCCCATCACACCCATTGTGTGAGTGGTTTCGAATATCATAATGATAAACCAATAGTATATAGCCTAGGTAATTTTATCTTTGATTATAAGAAAAAGTACCAAAAGGGGATATGGACTGAAGGTATGAGTGTTATTCTTGAATTAAAAGATGATACATCTAATTTTAAAGTTTCTTTATTTCCACACACTCAAGGACTAGTGAATGATAGTACCCTTAAACTCATGGAAGGGAAACATAAAAAAGAATTTTTAAGCAAAATAGAAATACTAAATAATAAAATATGTAATGATATTTTGTTTGAAGAAGAGTGGAATAAATATATTCAAACTCAAGAGAAGTTTTATTTATCTAGCTTTTATGTAAAGAATATTTATTTAAGGCTGTTTTTTATATACGGAATTTTTCCAATTTTCTTTTTTAGAACAAAACACAATAAGTTAATTCTCAATCTTTTGAGGTGCGAGTCACATAATGAAATTTCAAAAACTATACTAAATAAAAAATAATGAGAGTTGCAATTTTATACGATAAAACAGAGAAAATTCATTCAACTAATTGGTGTTTTGCTTGGGAACAATATTGTAATGAAAATAACATTAATTATAGTGTTGTTAATCCATACAAAATCGGAGTAATTAATTCTTTGATGGATTTTGATATAATACTTTGGCACTATAGTAATTATTCCTACAAAGATATGTTGATGGCTAAAAACATATTAAATACTTTAGAGTATCACAACAAAAAAATATTTCCAAATAATAATGACTCTTGGCATTTTGATGATAAACTAGCGGAAACCTATTTGTTAGAAAGTATTAAAGCTCCAATACCTAAATCTTTTTATTACTATTCCATAAATGATTTAAAAAATGATCTAAAAAATAATAACATTTCTTTTCCAATTATCGCAAAGTTGAGGAATGGTTCCGGCTCTCATAATGTTAAAAAGATGGATTCAGCCAAGGAACTTCTTCATTATGGAAAAAGAATGTTTAACTCTGGTTTAAGCAGCGCTCCTGATATACTTCATAAAACACTATCAAATGTTCAATCTTCAAGAAGTATTAAAACATTTGTAAAGAGAGCAAAAAGAATTCCCGAGTTCCTTAAGTCATTATCAAATGCAAAAAAATTTAATATAGAAAGAGGTTACGTTTATTTGCAAGAATTTATTCCAAATGATGGTTATGATCTTAAAGTTGTCGTTGTTGGAGATAAATTATCCTTCATCGGAAGACAGGTAAACAAAGGAGAATTTAGAGCATCAGGTGCAGGAAATTTATTTTACACTAAAGATAGTGTGACAAAAGATATAATAGATTCAGCTTTTAAAATATCAGATGAATTAGGTTTTAATTGTATGGGCTATGATTATGTTGTTAATAATAATAATGGGCAAGGAATACTCATTGAGATTTCTTACGGATTCTCTCATAAAGCTTTATTAGATGCAAATGGTTATTTTGATAGATCTGGAATTTGGCATGATGAAGGGCTTAATGCTCCTCATGAATTGTTGAAAAATATTATTGAAAGTAATGAATAAAAAACTTATCCGCATAACTACTGTTCCTATGTCCTTTAAATACTTATTGAAAGGTCAAATGAATTTTATGAGTAAGAATGGCTTTAATGTTACTATGATTAGTTCTGATGGACAAGAACTAAATGATGTAATAGAAAATGAAAAATGTGGTCATATAATTATCTCATTAACTAGAAAAATAACAATTCTTAAAGATTTAAAAGCTACTTACAATCTACATAAACTAATTAGGAAAGAAAAACCTGATATAGTTCATACACATACCCCAAAAGCAGGAATAATAGGGATGTTGGCTTCCTATTTTGCCAGAGTACCGATTAGATTACATACCGTTGCTGGACTTCCTTTAATGGAAGCAACAGGATTTAAAAGAATTATTTTAAATTTTGTTGAAAAAGTAACCTATAAATGTTCAACTAAAGTATATCCTAACTCATATGGTTTAAAAAAGATTATTTTAAAACATAGATTTACATCAGAAAACAAGCTTAAGGTAATTGGAAATGGAAGCTCTAATGGAATTGATACCTCCTATTTTGATCCAGAGTTATTTTCAATTGAAGAAAATGCAGTTCTAAAAACTAATTTAGGAATAAAGAAGACTGATTTCGTTTTTATTTTTGTTGGTCGTATTGTTTCTGATAAAGGAATTAATGAGTTAGTTGAAGCTTTTGATAAAATAAGTTTAGTTGAAGAAAATATAAAACTACTATTAGTTGGTCCTTTTGAAGATGAATTAGACCCTTTACAAAAAAAGACCAAACTATTAATTAATAATAACGATAAAATTATTTTAGTAGGGTATCAAAATGATGTAAGGCCTTATTTTTCAATATCTAATTGTTTAGTGTTTCCGAGTTACAGGGAAGGTTTTCCTAATGTTGTTATGCAAGCTGGAGCAATGAAATTACCTAGTATAGTTTCTGATATAAATGGATGTAATGAAATTATTGAAAATAATATAAATGGATTAGTCATAAAATTGAAGTGTGTTGATGCAATTTATGATGCAATGATAAAAATAACTTCTGACAAATCCTTATTTAATAAACTTAGATTAAATTCTAGGGATTCCATAAAAATGAAATATGAACGTGAAGTTTATTGGAGTTTACTTTTAAAGGAATATAAATCCCTTATAAATAAAAATTTAGCATGAAAGAAGTTGAAAAATTTACAGAAGAAATAAAAAAAGCAATTGTTATTCGAGAAGTTGAGAAATCTTTTTTATCTCTCTTTGGACAAGGAAAATTAAATGGGACAGTTCACACTTGTATTGGTCAGGAATTTACAGGAGTTTTTGTTTCAAAATACTTGTCAGAGGATGATCATATGGTTACCAACCACAGAGGTCATGGGCATTATATTTCTAAAACTGGTGATATAAAAGGACTTGTCGCCGAACTTTTAGGGAAAGAAATAGGTTGTTCTGGAGGAATGGGAGGTAGTCAGCATTTATATAATAAAAACTTTTTATCTAACGGTATCCAGGGTGGAATGGTTCCAATTGCTTGTGGAATAGCAAAGTATTACAAACTTCAAAAGCAGAAAAATATTTCAGTAGCCTTTATAGGTGATGGGACTCTAGGAGAAGGTATAATTTATGAAACATTTAATATAGCTGCAAAAAAAGAATACCCTTTGTTAATTGTCTTGGAAAGTAATGGGATGGCTCAGTCAACTTCAACAGAACAAACCTTTTCTGGAGATATGCAAAAGAGAATTGAAGGATTTGGTATTGAATACATAGAAACAACTACAGATGATTTATTTGATTTAGATATTAAAGTTAAGAAAGCAATAACTCAAGTTAGAGATGAAAACAAACCTACATTAATTAATATTAAAACTAATAGGTTAAATTCTCATTCAAAGGGTGACGATAATAGAGAAGAATCAAAAGTTAAACAACTAAAAGACAAAGATCTTTTAAATAAAATTTATGAAGAAGATTCTTTTAAAGATTACATAAAAGATACTAAGTCAGAAATTCTAGGTATAATTAATGATTTAGAAAACGAAACAATTACAACATCAATAAAAAAGAAAGAAAAATTAATTTTAGCTGAACATCCACAAAATTTTTTGAATGACGCTGAAAAGGGAAGATATAGTTCATTAATTAATGAAACATTAAATGATCTATTAGAACAAAATAATGATCTGATTTTGTTAGGTGAAGATATTGAAGATAAAAATATTTTTAACCCTAAGGAATATGGAGGCGCATTTAAAGTAACAAAAGATTTAAGTATTAAATATCCTAATCAGGTTTTTAACACACCAATAAGTGAAGCAGCGATAACAGGAATTTCATCAGGATATGTACTTGCAGGAGGTAAAGCTATTCTTGAGATTATGTTTGGAGATTTTACTACTTTAATATTTGATCAACTACTTCAACATGCTTCAAAATTTGAAGACATGTATGCGGGCAAGATCCATTGCCCATTAATTGTAAGAACCCCTATGGGTGGAAGAAGAGGATATGGTCCAACTCATAGTCAGAGTTTAGAGAAGTTTTTCTTAGGCATACCAAATTTGAGCGTAATTGCTTTAAATCATAGAATATCTCCAAGATACGTCTATGATACTCTTATATCAAGCTTTAATAATCCTTGTTTAGTTATTGAGAATAAAATTCTATATACTGTTGAAAATTCTAAAAGTAAGTTGGCTGGCTACAATTATTCATTTAATAAGAAAAGTGATACTATGCCAAACCTGATGATTAGTCCAAAAGATTATCCATCTGAGCTTACAGTTTTGTGTTATGGTGGATCTTTAATAGAAATTGAAAAAGTTGCAGAAAAGTTATGTATTGAAGATGAGGTTTTTGTAGATATTATTTGTCCTACACTAATATCAGAAATATCTGTAAATGAAATAATAGCATCATTACAAATAACAAAAAAGTTGTTAATTGTAGAAGAAGGTAATAATTTTGCTTCTTGGAGTTCTGAAGTGATTGCTAAAATTTCAGAAAAACAATTAAATTCTTCGATAACTAGGATTAGTAACAATGAAATTATACCTTCTAGTTTTGATGCAGAACTAAATACGTTACCAAGTGTGAATAAAATATATAAAACAGCATTAAATATAATTGATAATGATTAAAATAAAAATACCAAAACAAAATGCTAGTGATGATGATGTAATTATATCAGATGTTTTTTTTAAAAGTGGCGAATATGTTGATGAAGACACTATAATATTTGAGTATGAAACATCTAAAGCTAATTTTGAATTTGAAACAGTTAATAGTGGTTTTTTATATTATAATTTTTCAGTAGGAGATTCAGTTCAAGTTCAAACGGATGTTGCATATTTGTCAGATTCAGAGCTTACTTCAGATGAAATAAAAAAAATATTTCCTGTATCAGATGAAACAAATTTCTCAGAGAAAAATATTACAAAAAAAGCTTTAAAATTAATAAAAGAAAACTCGATTGATGTAAAAGAATTTAAAGAAGATTTAATTACTGAAAAAGTTGTTAAAGAATTTTTAAGTAGTCTAT
>Ga0209710_1002314_pt1 | contig 13547 bp, 17 predicted proteins | sample ArcticOcean_MG_C_5_FD_187436 | JGI IMG/M metagenome (GOLD analysis project Ga0209710, IMG submission 187436) | Marine microbial communities from western Arctic Ocean - ArcticOcean_MG_CB4_138 (SPAdes) (version 2) | ecosystem: Environmental > Aquatic > Marine > Oceanic | place: Arctic Ocean...
GTATTTCTCATTTAAATAATCTCTTTCATTACGTAAATTTTCAATCTCTTTATTTAGTATCTCTAGTACGTTTTCATCTTTTTCTGTGGTCTTTTCTCCCTTGTCGTTATCTGTCGTTGTCGTGACGTTGTCGCTCAAACCACTTTTTGAAAGGAGGATTTTTTCTACCTGATAACCATAAAAAAGATACAGTCCATCTATCTTTTTAATACCTTCTTTCTTAGCGTATCTTTGTAGCTTTCTTTTATCCCACTTAGTTAAATCAGCAGTATCCCTAATATTGTAGAATCCATTTTTCTTAATGTCCATTGTTATAATTTTCAGTACACGTCAAAGGTAGTGTTTTTTTTAAATTAACAATGTCGTTGTCGTGTCGTTGTCGCGACGTTATCGTTTACATTTAAGAAATAGAGCAGCAGTAAAGGATCGGAAGTTTGGCACAAAAAAAAGCCACATTGTTTTTGGAACGGTGGCTTTTGTAAATTTTCTAAATCGTCAGAAAAAGAAATAATATTATACTACAAAGATAATCAATTTTACCCCCACCCCCCTAAAAACAGAATATGAAGCGTTAAAGTGTTGCATGTTTAAAATTCCATGCTTAATATTTTGTCTAAAATAGGTTGCTCTGGTTCTGGTTGAAAAGAGTCTATTTTATCAATTTTGGTGGTTTGGTGACCAATCAACCAAAACGCCTTTTTTTCGGTGTTAACTGGTTGATTATCAACAACTTCATTGGTACAAACTTTTATTTGGTTGTCTAGAGAAACAAATATTTTTTTGTACCCTTTTTTTAAATGATATAATTTCGATTTTCTGTCATATTTAACATCAAAAACAAAACCAATCTCATTGACAATAACTGCAGTATTAAAATCTCTTAACTTATAATTCAATTTAGTTCTAAAAACTTCTTCCAAATCTATTTTTGAGATGGTTTCTTTACCTTTAAATAGTTTTAATACTTTATTGTACTTATTAAATAGCCTATGTTCGTTCTGGCTCTTATTTGGGTTATTCTCATTATCCATCAGGATACAAATATTTCTATTATATACACGATTAAATGTAGCAGATGAAAATAATTTTCTACTTACCATAATCTCTGCAGAATCTTCTAAACTATTCTTAGTAATTTTCTTCAACTTAAAAGTATTATCTACCCATTTAGAGACCTGTTTAAAACACTTATTCCTAAATAACGTTAATTCATCCGGTGTTAATGTTTCATTTATATAAACACCATCTAAATGCCTCTTAATCGTTCCTTTTAGATTGTCATTCTTACTTTGATTAAGAACTAAACTTAATATCTCCGGAGTATGGTAAATTCCTTTTAGCTTATTTAAGAATTCCTTCTTAATTTGCTTTCTATCTTTATCTAGTTTGTCTGCGGCAACATCTCCATCTACAGTTATAAATACAAAATCTAAAAAATTTATCTCTGGCATTTTCTCTTGGATATCTCTTTGCCAAATCTCTGGATTGTAATGGCTCTCTTTTACCTTTTTTACTTCGTGTGCAATTTCGAATGGATTAAGAACATTATTACCTTGTATATCAAAATGTGACCTACTTGAAAAGTCATCACTAATAGAGTGTTTTTCTTTTCTCTTTACTCCGTTACTCCAAAATAACTCTGGAGATATTGTTTCTCTAGACGCTTCATCTACTAAATTATTATACAATTCTACTTCATTAACAACCATTCCTTGTTTATTATAAAAAGACCGTTCAAACAAAACAAAAACATCTAATGATTTTGCTTTTCTTGGTCTTTTAAAAGACTGTAGGAATTTGTTTATCCCTTTACCAATAAATAGAAAAGAGAAAGCATCTTCGTTATTTATATTCACTCCTTCGGCAACTTTTGATGTGGCTAAAACAACTTTAGTTCCTGCAGGTATTAAACCTTCCTCCATCAGCTTAACATAATTAGGATGTTCTACATCTTCAGTATTTGCGGAGTACATAACAATCTCATTCTTTTCATAATCTTTCAACTTTACTAAATCATCTTTCAAATCATTTAGAGCAGTCTTATCATCCATAAAAATGAATTTAATACTATCATCATCTCCTGTTGCAAAGTCTCTAATTACATCTTTTTGCTTTGTTGTTTTGGCATCATATACCCAAGTAGTAACATCTTTATTTTCTTTCTTTAAAGGCTCTATTTTTATTCTTTTAAAATCCTTACTAATTCCATACTCTAAAATGTCATTAGGAGTACCAGACATAAACAAAGTACAAAGCGATTGCTTCATTACTTTGTATGTATTCTCATTTGAACTTTGATTTATTGGCGAACGGTCGGAACATAAATGTGCCTCATCAACTATAAGTATCTTTTCTCCTATGTTTTGTAATTTACCAAGTGATGCATTGGTCACATAAATAATATCGCAATCTTCACTAATCTCAACATCTACACCAACAACCCCCTCGATAATTAAAGCTACACTTATGTTACTGTCTAAAATAGTGGCATTGTATTGTTGTTGAGCAATTGCAACGGTCGGAACACTTATTATTATTTGTCTATTAAGCATCTTTTGAAGCTGGAGTAGCATTGTAGTTTTACCCATTCCCATTCCTGCACTCAAACTCGTAAACTTATTCCCCTTAACCACATCACAAATTAGCTTCATAGCCTTACTATCTTCTCCAATATATTGTGTAGTAAGTTTGTGCTTGTATTCGTTCTTTAAAATCCTTTCTTTAGGTTTTACCAATGTTGGTAATACCTCACTTAAATCTCTTATTATACTATCTAAAGCTTCATTATTGATTGGATTGTTTATAGAACTATTCCAAGCATCCATTACATTTTTTCTAACTTGTTTAATCTTTGTTTTCTCATTAGAATTATACATTCTTTCACCTGCAGATATGAAGGTTTCCAGTATTTCATTCTCTAAATGTGGTGCATAATGTACTATTTGAGCCAAACTTTTAACGGTTGCTAGCTTTGGATGTCTAGAACCATCTGGTGTAAGTCTGTTTACGGTCTTTTTAAGAGCGCCTAATATGTAATTATCTATTTTTGTATCTGCACCAGCAGGAATATCTGTAGGTTTAAATGCTGGTCGCTCTGGTTCTTTATAATTGAACTCTAAATCTAAAACAGTTGCATCCTTATTGATGTATATATCGGCATCATAAGAGAAATAACAGGGCTGGCTTAATGTAAATTGTGCGGTATCTATTTGGTCGTCTGGTTTGTCAAGTTTTAAATAGCTTTGTAGATATGGTTTAAAAATTTCTCTTAATTGGATCTGGCTCTGCTTGGCATCAATTGGATTAATAGCCATCATAGCTTTTACACCTTCGCCTCTAGTAGATAGTAAGGCAAACAATATGCTTGGATGTTGTGCTAGTCTGTTTCTAATCTCTATTGCTTCTTGCTTGTCTTTTAATTCGTCAATATCAATAGAAACAATATTATTTTTTTCTAATATATTTGCATTCTTTCTTTTGCTGAACGTACCATAAGGTGTATAATATGCTCTTTTACTTTTTAGTTTGTCTTTTGCTTTTAGGGTTGGTGCATTAAGAATTGCTTCAGATAATTTTTTGTTATCTGGAGAATTATAATACTCTAGTAATTCGTTAAAATTAAGTGTTTGTGTTGGTGTGGTTTGGAATGCACCAGATACACTATTAAGCGTCTCAAAGATTGAGAATCTAAGCTGTTTTTTTAATTTCATTTTATTGACGATTTTATGATAAGTAGTTCCACGTACTCATCAGGTTAAAATTATAATATTTATTTGTTGTTTTCATCTTATTGCTTCTTGCTTATTAACGAACTTATAAACAGATACAAATTTGTGTAAACCTTTGTTTCTATTAGTCCTAAGTATATAATCAGTAGTATAAATTCAGTCATTATTATTTTTTTTAGAATTACCCTCATCAATTACGACGAGGGTTCTTCTTGACAAAAAGAAACAAAACAAGCAATTATTTTATTTTTAAATGTTGGTTTGGATTCGGTTTGGTATTTCTTGAATTAGTGCTATTTCCTTTAACCGCTGACGCAACTTTCGCATTGGTCTTTGTGTTGCCATCTAGCTTCTTTAGTGAATCAATTAAGAACTTAAGTGTAGCACCTTTGTAAACTGTCTTTGTTTCATACTCTGAATTATAGAGCGATATATCGTATCGTAGCTTTTCTGTTGGTATTGGTTCTTGCTTTGCCATATCTTAAAACCTTAATTCTGAAAATGGAGTATATGATAATTCTCCGCTTCTATTAAAAGCTATTTGTTTTCTACTCTCTAGTGTTAGTGAATTAAATGAGTTCATTATTGTTTCAAGCGTTTGCTTTGTTTCTTGCTCATTTTCTGTATAAAATTCAGTATGCTTATCTATAACACTTGCTATAACACTACTTTTTAAGTCTTTTGATTTCGTTAAGTCTTTGCTGCAAAGTTTTCCATCAATTAGTATTTCAAGTTCTAACAAACGTTTGTATTCATCTTCTAGAGAAAATGCTGCACTACTGACCATTGCATTGGTGAACGATGTTAATTCGTTGATATTCTTTTCGAAATCTTCAATAGATTTAGCTTCTAGTCCCTCTAGTAAATCGTCCATTTCAGCAACCATTATTGCTAGCTTTTTTAAGTGTTCCAGTTCTACCTGGATAAGGTGGCCATTCTGTCTTTTGCGTACTTGTTTCTTAGTTTTAATCATCTTGCTTGTTTTGGTAGATTGGGTTTATAATTCGTTGTGTATACTGAAATGCTTTTGAATAGGTTTTTGGTTCTCTCACTTCCTAACCATTCTTTGAGTATTTCAACTCTTTGTTTTACGTTGCTCATATTTCAAAAAAATTGCTCTCGCTTTGTTTAATTTAGTTTGTGAAGATGTCAGCTTCTTGGGTGCTTTCAAAACTTTATATGCTTTCTTTTGTGATAAGGTCAGCTTCTTTTTAGGTGCTGCTAGAATCTTAAATGCTTTCAGCTCAGTTGGTGTCAGCTTAACCGGTTCAGGCTTTTTATAATTCTTTATATTTTCCTGTATTCTACTTTTTAAATCTCTAATCATTTATAACTGTATTTACTAAGTTAGTAACCGCGTATCTGATAACTTCCTGCGGTGTTGAATTGTTATTTTGTGCTATCTGGTCAATATTGTGTTTTACGCTTCTAGCAAGTCTTAAACTGAATACTTCAGTATCTACTGGTTTTTGTTTTAAATCGTTTAATATCATATTCATTAGTTTAAATTAAATAAAGGTTGTTCAGAATTAACTGTTATTTCTTGGGTGTTTTTTGGTCTCCCCCATTTATAGAGAAAATATAATTTTACATAGGCGAATTCTCCGCGCTCAATTCCTTTTCTTAGTTGTTCGAATGCTTCATCGTCTAAAACTCCTAATCTTTCTATTAGTTCTATTTCATCTGATTTTGATTTCCTTCCAGAATTTAAGTTTCCAGCCATATTATATTTTATTTAAATTATTATAAATTGAACCGAATCCATTTTGTTCTGGATTACCGAACCAACTATTTTGATAAATCTCGTTTGCCATCTTATATATAATATCTAAAACATTACTTTTTGTAAATTGAATATGTTAAAGAAATGTTAAAATTATTACACATTTATATACAACCTAATTTTAGGCGTTTTAAGACACTTTTATTTTTTGTGGTATGTTGGTATTGTTTGGGAGTGGGTTTTTGAGGTATTTTGCTCAAAAAAAGGTAGAATAATAAAAAGAGAGCATAGCTTTATTTGCTCGTTTAAGCCATTTTAAGCTAATAATAATCAAAAACTATAGAAGGTAAAAAGCAACTAATTTGGAGTAAGTTTGAAAAGTGGTGTTTTTGTAGTGATAGCAAAGGATTAAGTGCTATAGATAAAACTAATTTTACATAATAAATGTTATAGAACATTTTGTAATTATCATTTTAAACGTTTTTAAAATGGGGTATTTTTATTATGTTTGTAATGCTAAGCGAGGTTAGAACCGTTTAGTATATCATAGGCGATATTAAACCACTTCTTAATTGGAGTGGTTTTTTTTTACCTTTTCTATTATATCTGCAGTCCTTTGATTTGCTGCATCCATAGATTTTGAAAGTTCAACTATTAATTCGTGCTGGTCTCTTATTGTTATTTCCATTGCTTTTATAATCTTAAATAATCTTTCGCTTTGGTTGTTTTGTACTTTTAATAAATCACTTTGGTCATCTACTAATTTAGCAAGTTTATGAGCAAGCGGTTCTTTTCTTATTGCTTTTGCCATATCTATTCATTTTTATTTGTCCAATCTGTTTCTCTAGCTTTAGTGCACGCATCCACATAGGCTTTAGCAGAGTGAATCTTATTTATTTCCATCAATTGGTCATGCATATCTAAAGTAGTCATCATTCTCTTTTGCATAAATGAAAGTTGCTCTCTACAGAATTTTAAATCTTCTGTTAGGGTGTCAACTTGTTCTTTTAATAAATCGTTTTCTAATCTTAATATATACCCATCAATTTCTTTTATTGGTGCTTGGGGTTTCTTTCCTTCCATCAACTTACTTAAACCAGTTCCAAGTGCACTCTTTCTAATTGCTTTTGCCATATCTACTTATTTTTTATGATGTCCTTTATCCTTTGCTTCGATAAAGTTTCTTTCTGATACCTGGTTAACTAACTTACTTAAAATTTCATCTTGTTTCTCTACTCTACCCTTTAAATATTTAATTTGCTTTGTCTGGAAATCAACTTCGGATATAGTTCCTATAATATCATTATATTCTTCATTAGAGAATATCCTGTGGGTTTGGTTTTGTTCCATTGCTTCAATAGTGATTAAACGGACTGCCTCTCTAATTTTATCTTGGTGTGGTATGTCTTTGGTTAATTGTGATTTTAAAGCTGCAGTATCTGTGTTGTATTTCTCATTTAAATAATCTCTTTCATTGCGTAGATTTTCAATCTCTTTATTTAGTATCTCTAGTACGTTTTCATCTTTTTCTATAGTCTTTTCTCCCTTGTCGTTATATGTCGTTGTCGTGACGTTGTCGCTCAAACCACTTTTTAAAAGGAGGATTTTTTCTACCTGATAACCATAAAAAAGATAAATTCCATCTATCTTTTTAATACCTTCTTTCTTAGCGTATCTTTGTAGCTTTCTTTTATCCCACTTAGTTAAATCAGCAGTATCTCTAATGCTGTATAATCCGTTTTTCTTAATGTCCATTGTTATAATTTTCAGTACACGTCAAAGGTAGTGATTTTTTTAAATTAACCATGTCGTTGTCGTGTCGTTGTCGCGACGTTGTCGTTTACATTTAAGAAATATAGTAGCAGTAAAGGATCGGAAAGTTTGGCACAAAAAAAAACCAATCAAGTTTCGAGCCGATTGGTTTATAATGTTTTGTAAAACTGAAAAAAGAATGCAATGATTCAAGTACAAATATACGATTTTTAGAGAGATTCGACTCTATGGCCTAACAAGGCCAATACTATTTTTCTATTATATCGCCATTAGGTAACATATACAATCCATCCGAAAGGTAGATGGCGTCATCTACTGTAGGTGTTTTTTTACGAACGAGGTTATCATATAGGCTTTTCATTTCTTTGTCAATTATTTTCTTGTTATTCATGTCTTATTTTCTTTTTTTATTATTATATATATAAGTTCTAAAGATTTTAAACAATCCCTTACTAGTGTTGGGCTTAAGTAGGATTGAAATCGTGCACGAACTCAGCTTTGCACTTTTTCAATCCGATTTTTAAGCACTATTCTTCTACTAATCCAGCAGATATATGCTCCGCCTCAAGTTCTACCAATTCACCGGATATATTCTCTATTTCATATCTCTTTATTTGCATTTCTCCATAAGTTCTTTCATTAGGTTTTAAAACATCGCCATCCAATTTTGATTGAGCATAAAGACCAAAACTAAGAGCCCGGTTAAAATCGTCTGCTTCTAAACTTTCATTTATGAAATTTGCTTCTCTTTTAATAATACTTGGTTTATCTGCATAATATTTAATTATATCATTCTTTATATTTTCATCTTTATAACCGTATCCATGTTTTAATAATACCTCTAACTCTCTTTCTGTTAATTCTAATTCTACATTAAATTTATACGTCTTCATCTTTTCTTGTTTTTCTGTTTGTATTAATTCATTACCTAATTTATGAAACCATCCGCTTTGATTCAGGTACTCAAAACTATTTACATCTTCTATTTGTGATTCGTGGAATTTACTAAATGAGATTACAGAATCATGTCTTCTAATATAATTTCCGCTACTGTCTTTCTCTTTAAATTGGTTCTGTAGTCTTTCAATAATATTCTTTTCATGGTAGGAACAAAAATTAAATAAAGCATCTTTTTCTTTATTCCAAAATTCCTTAAATAGAAAATCAATTACAATATCATTAAAACCTAAATTTTTTAATTCTGCAATTCTATTCTTTTTATATATAGGTATTGAAACATTAAAATCTGTAGGAAAATCAATACTTATTTTGTTTAGAATCTTATTAATTGCTTTCTTGTTTTTCTTATTTTCTCCATAAAAATCATCTGGAAGCTGCAGACCACAAAAAGCATAAATAATTCGTGGATTACAACTTACAATATCAACCTCAACAATTTCTTTATCAAAAGCATTTGCTATTAGTTCAATTAGACCCAGTGAAACTTCCGTTAATAAATTATAGTTTCTTGAATTTCTAACTTTATTGGGTAACTTAATTTTGTTTTGAGATACTGCCATCACCAGACGAACGTATCTATCCTGTAAATTCTTTACAATATCATTTCTCCATTGCTTAAATTCAGGTGAATTGCGAGGTAATGTTTGTTTTTTACGTTCAATAGCAGTAGCTAAAAGTTGTTTTACATATAGCTTTATATTATCTATATCAATTATCATGTTATAGGCTTGCATTTCGTTTAAATGGACCTCTAAACAATCGATATTAAAGTCATGTAGTTCCTCTGTTGTCATTTGCCAAAGCAATTTATCAGCATACCAGTATTTACGCCTTAAAAACACCTCAAACTCCTTTATATAGTATTCGTGCTTCTCTTTAGCATATAACTTTACATGCACATCAGAGAATAATTTAAAGCTATTGATTATATCCTTATTTAATTTTGCAGTTGCAAACGCTGATTTGTGAGAATTACCTTTCAATTTCATTCTTTTACTACCATCTTTCAGGTCCACCAGAGTGAAACCTCTTTCAGAAAAGAATTGCTTGTATATATTTAAACCTTTTAAGTCTGAATCAGTCAATTCCTTATCTAAATCATATTTAACATCGTTTAAGGTTAGATCTGTTATCAATCCGAAATCTACATCCTGGTTATAATCGAAATATTTAGGAATAAATTTATAGTTTTTATCTGCCATCTTCTTTTCAAAAGATATTTTCTTAGAATCTGCTTTTTCCACCATTTTTTCTTTAGATAGCATTTCGGTTCTGCTAGCATTGGACATTCGGCACCACTCTATATAACCAGTTCCTTTTCTACTTCTACCAATTATTTGTGCAACATTTTGAGAGTAAAAAGTTTGGTAATCAAACGCTCTATCTTCAAAAATAAATACATCATTAATTCCATTATCTACATCAAACCCCTCGAACCCAGCAGAAGATATAATTGTCAATTTCGCATTTTCTGAAACCGTTAAATCTACTGTTTCAACTATCTTCTGAAATAAAGTAATTCCTACTTTTATATTGGCAGTTAGTTTATTATTGGAGTCAGAAAGTTTTTTTAATATTCTTGCATCTTGGGTTGCAATTATACAGTTGTTACCTCTTTTTAATGAATCCTGTAAGCGTTCTAAGGTGTTCGCCTGGTGTTGTGATATATGGATGTCTCTTTGCTTTATATTCTCCTTTACGAGTTTGATATTTACATCTGTAAAAAGCATTGGTGTTGCAGTTACTGAAACAATAGATTTATCTTTAAAATCGTTTCTTACTAATTCGGTGAAACCTACTAATCTATTTCTAAAAACGGACTGTATTAAAATACTGTGTGCTTCATCAATTAAAATCTTGTCTATGCAATCTATATTCTTTTTGATTCCATCTATGTAATTCAGGAATGAATCAACCACAAACATCATTACATTAAACTTTCCAAACTCTAAGCGGTCTGAAGATTCATCACCATAAAAGAACCCTATTTTTACAGTGTTATTTGTTGAGTTTTCGTAAACAAACTTCTTAGATTTTACAACCTCTCTGTTTGGTACTATTATTATATTAGATTGAAATTCGTGTGCTGGTGTTAAATTTAGAAAAGCAGTAGTAAAACCATTACCGGTCAATTGCTTATCTACAAAATTGTAGGTGTTGTCTTGGAAACATTCACGTACTATATTTGTATGCAGGTATTTTGAGGAATATTTAATTTCCTTGTGTATTGATTTTTTTTTCATTTTACAGATAGGGCTCGAATCCTATATTTCAAAGTTAATATTTATATTATCTAATTTCATCTTATCTCTTTCAAGCTATTAACAAGTTATCAACGATTTAAAGGCTGATATTCCACCAGGAAACAGTAAAGTATAATTATTAAAAACTCGTTCATTATATAGCTTTATTTAAGGTTTTAGAATATCCCTTGCCGATTAAAGCAAGGGTATATTCAGCTGAACTAAAGAAAACAAAGCAAAACAATTATTTTATTTTTAGGTGTTGGTTTGGATTGGGTTTAGCATTGCGAGAATTGGTGCTATTCCCTTTTACAGTATTCCCAACCTTCGCATTTGTCTTTGTGTTGCCATCCAGCTTCTTTAGTGAGTCAATTAAAAATTTAAGTGTAGCACCTTTGTAAACTGTTTTAGTTTCATACTCTGAATTATACAGCGATATATCGTATCGTAGCTTTTCTGTAGGTATTGGATCTTGCTTTGCCATTAGAAACGTAATTCAGAAAATGGTGTGAATGATAATTCATTATTTAGCCTAAAAGCAACGTTTTTTCTATTCTCTAGTGATAAGTTATTAAACGTCTGCATTATAGTTTCAAGCGTCTTTTTTGTGGCTTGCTCATCTTCGCTATAAAATTCTGTATGCTTATCAATTATTTTAGAAATGACTGCAGACTTTAAATTTTTAGATTTGTCCAAATCTTTAGAGGATAGTTTACCATCAATTAGTATTTCAAGTTCTAACAAACGTTTGTATTCATCTTCTAGAGAAAATGCTGCACTACTTACCATAGCATTTGTGAAACCTGTCAATTCGTTTATATTCTTTTCGAAATCTTCAATAGATTTAGCTTCTAGTCCTTCTAGTAAATCATCCATTTCAGCAACCATTATTGCTAGCTTTCTTAAATGTTCTAGTTCCACTTGAATAAGGTGTCCATTCTCTCTTTTCTTAATTTTAATCATTTTGTTTGCTTTGGTTTATAATTGGTTTTATATACTGAAATACTCTTAAATAGGTTTCGAGGTAATTCACTACCCAGCCATTCCTTAAGTATTTCTACTCTCTGTTTTACGCTGCTCATATTTCAAAAAAATAGCTCTCGCTTTGTTTAGTTTAATTTGGGAAGGCGTCAGCTTCTTGGGTGCTGCTTTTTTATTTAGAATTTCAAATGCTTTCAATTCTGTTTTAGAAAGTTCCTTCTGATCAGTTGGCTTTTTATAATTCTTTATATGGTCAAATATTTTATTAATCATTTAGAATATTGTTTACTAGGTTCGTTATTGAATACCTTATCACTTCTTGCGGTGTGCTATTATTATGCTTCGCTATTTGATTGATATTTTGTTTTAAGTGTACTGGTAAGCGAAATGAAAACACTTCGGTATCTACTGCTTTTTGTTTTAGGTTTTGTAATTTCATATTATTAATTTAGGTTAAAAAGGGGCTGTTCTGCATTTATAAGGTTTATATCTTGTTGTTGTTTTGGTCGTCCATACCTATATGCTAGAAAAATTTTGATGTAGGGAAACTCTCCAGCTTCAATTCCTTGCTTTAGTTTTTCAAATACAATATCATCCAAAGGCGACAATCTTTCAATCATTGCTATTTCATCAGATTTGTTTTTGCGTCCTGAATTTAAATTCCCAGCCATTTATATTTTATTTAAATTATTGTAAATAGAACCGAAGCCATTTTCTGACGAATATCCATACCAGCTATTAAGTTCAGTTTCCATGATTATATAATAACAAACTGTAACGTTTTTATTTTTGTTTAGTTGATTTTTACGAAACTTTACGAAAACTTTTTAAAAAGCGTTGTTTTTGGGCGTGTTTAGATACAACCTATTTTTAGGCGTTTTAAGACACTTTCATTTTTTGTGGTATGTTGGTATTGTTTGGGATTTGGTTTTTGAGATATTTTACTCAAAAAAAGGTAGAATAATAAAAAGAGAGCATAGCTTTATTTGCTCGTTTAAGCCATTCTAAGCGAATAATAATCAAAACCTATAGAAGGTAAAAAGCAACTAATTTGGAGTAAGTTTAAGAAGTGGTATTTTTGTAGTGATAGCAATGGATTGGGTGCTATAGATAAAACTAATTTTACATAATAAAGATTATGACACATTTTGTAATTATCATTTTAAACGTTTTTAAAATAGAAATTTAATTTAATTTGGGGGGAACCCATTTCTTGCTTCCCACATCATTAATCCAGCTATAACTACTAGCATTATAAGAAGTACTATTGTAATAATATTCTTCATTTTGTTATTCTTCATTTTTAAGTGATTTTAAAATAGAATTTCATTATGTTTGTAAAGCTAAGCGAGGTTAGAGCGTTTAGCATATCATAGGCAATATTAAACCACTTCTTCGGAGGTGGTTTTTTTTAAATTTTAATTAATTACTTTTACATTAAAACTATACTATGAAAAAATTAAAAGAAATATTTATGAGGAGTTCTATTGCTCCAATTATTATTGGTGTTATTGTTGGATTAATCGCAGCTGGTGTTATTATTTTTTTTAGAGAATCTAACTATTAGATTTTCTTTCTGCAGCTTCCCCAGCTTTTTTCATCTTTTCTGCAAATGGGTGTATTATCTTATTAGCTACATCTAAAGCTTTTGTTAGTTCCCCTATTAATGCTTGTTGATTATTTATTGTTATTTCCATTTCTTTTATAATCTTAAATAATCTGTCAGTACGCTTATCTGCTTGTTTTAACATATCACTTTGCTCTTCTACTAATTTAGCAAATTTATGAGCAAGCGGTTCTTTTCTTATTGCTTTTGCCATATCTATTTTTTATGATGTCCTTTGTCCTTTGCTTCGATAAAGCTTCTCTCTCTTATTTGGGCAGATATCTCTTGAAGCATCCTATCTTGTTTTTCTACTCTGCCTTTCAAATATTCAACTTGCTTTGTCTGGAAATCAACTTCGGATATAGTTCCTATAATGTCATTATATTCTTCATTAGAGAATATCCTATGGGTTTGGTTTTGTTCCATTGCTTCAATAGTGATTAAACGGACTGCCTCTCTAATTTTATCTTGGTGTGGTATGTCTTTGGTTAATTGTGATTTTAAAGCTGCAGTATCTGTGTTGTATTTCTCAT
>Ga0209710_1002318_pt1 | contig 13530 bp, 15 predicted proteins | sample ArcticOcean_MG_C_5_FD_187436 | JGI IMG/M metagenome (GOLD analysis project Ga0209710, IMG submission 187436) | Marine microbial communities from western Arctic Ocean - ArcticOcean_MG_CB4_138 (SPAdes) (version 2) | ecosystem: Environmental > Aquatic > Marine > Oceanic | place: Arctic Ocean...
CAGCAGAGGCAGAGGCAGCTCCAGCAGAGGCAGAAGTAGCCCCAGCAGAGGCAGCTCCAGCAGAGGCAGAAGTAGCCCCAGCAGACGTAGCTCCAGCAGAGGCAGCTCCAGCAGAGGCAGAAGTAGCCCCAGCAGACGTAGCTCCAGCAGAGGCAGAAGTAGCCCCAGCAGACGTAGCTCCAGCAGAGGCAGCTCCAGCAGAGGCAGAAGTAGCCCCAGCAGACGTAGCTCCAAAAGAAGATAAATAGGGTAGCCAGATTCAGCTACTAAACAAATGAATGAATTTGTTGTTATGGGAAAGGTAGTTGGCTCTCATGGAATTAAGGGGTGGTTAAAAATTCAGCCGTTTACTGAGGAAATAAAAACGCTAGGTAAATTCCCATCTTGGTTTTTATCTAAAGATGAAGGTGAATGGAAAGAATTCAATGTTGAAAGCTCATCAATTCAAGGGCGAACAGTTTTATCTAAGATTGAGCATGTAAATGACCGCAATGAAGCGGACCGACTTAGAGGTTTCTTAATTGGTATTAATAAGATTAATTTACCAGCATTAGAAAAAGGAAAATATTACTGGTCAGACCTAATTGGTCTCGAGGTAATTAATCAGATTGGTTTCAATTTTGGTGTCATAGATTCAATAATGGAAACTGGTTCTAATGATGTATTAGTTATAAAAGATGAGAAAGAAACATTAATTCCTTATTTAGATAATGTAGTTTTAAAGATTGATTTAGAGAAAAAAAATATCCTAGTTGATTGGGATGAAAATTTCTAAGGCAAAATTTACATTTGATGTCATAACTTTAATGCCAGAAATGTACCTGGCCCTTACTGATTATGGTGTAGTTGGTAGAGCATTTAAAGAGAAAAACGTGGATCTTCATTTATGGAATCCAAGAAATTTTTCTCACAATCAACATAAAACAGTTGATGATAGACCTTATGGTGGCGGGCCAGGAATGCTGATGATGGCAGACCCAATAGTTAAATCAGTAAAAGCTGCCAAGAAAAGACAGGATGAGCTAGGATTTAGTAATAGCAAAGTCATTCATATGACGCCAAGAGGAAAAACATTAAATCATAAATTAGTTGAAAGCTTAGTAGAAGAAAGTAACCTAATTTTTATTGCTAGCCGTTATGAAGGTATTGATGAAAGAGTTAATACGTTTATAGATGAAGAGATTTCTGTTGGTGATTTTGTAACAAGTGGAGGAGAACTTCCAACCATGATGTTAATTGACTGCATGGTTAGACAAATACCTGGGGTTTTGAATGATTCAGAATCAGCAATACAGGACTCGTTTGTTAATGGCTTGTTAGATCATCCGCATTTTACAAGGCCAGAGATATATAACAGCATTAAGGTCCCTGATATTTTAATATCAGGTGACCATGAAAAAATAAGAATATGGCGACTTAAAGAGTCGCTAAAAATAACCTGGATGAAACGTCCAGACTTATTAGCCGCAAGGTTGTTGACGAAAGAAGAGACTCGTCTGCTTAATGAAATAAAAAATGAGCAGGAACAAGACTCTTTATAACTAAAAGGAACTTAAATGATGTCAAATATTATAGAAACATTAGAGCGCGAAGAAATTGCACGGCTTGGAAAGAAAATTCCTAAGTTCGCACCAGGCGATACCGTTACTGTCGGAGTAAAGGTGGTTGAAGGGACTCGAAAACGGGTTCAGGTTTTTGAGGGGCTAGTAATCGCTAAAAAAAATCGTGGCCTTAATTCATCATTCATTGTGAGAAAGATTTCAGAGGGTGAAGGAATTGAAAGAACATTTCAATTACATTCACCAATAATCGAGAGCATTGTTGTTAAGAGAAGAGGTGATGTAAGAAGGGCTAAACTGTTCTACTTAAGAGATCTTTCAGGTAAATCTGCACGAATTAAAGAGCGCCTAAAAGTTCGTCCTAGCGACAGTGAGTTTGAAGAAATTCCAAAAGTAGCAGCTCAGATTAATGAGCCATCACCAGCTGTTGATGAGGCACCAATATCTAAGGAAGAAGAGAAGCCATCAGAATAAAAATATAGATATTTTAAAAAACTCCGCTAGACGGGGTTTTTTTTATTGTGCTAAGCTTCAGAGAATGAGGCAGAAAAATAACCAACTCGACTTAAAAAAAAATGCCGTAATCGATGAATTCATAGATCATCTATGGCTTGAGGATGGTTTATCAAAAAATACTTTAATTAGTTACCGGTTTGACATAACATTGTTTTCCAATTGGCTCTCTGAGAGTATGAATTTAGAATTAATTCATGTTTCTCAATCAGAAATACAACAATATTTAGCATACAAATTTCCGACTTCACAGGCTAGAAGTATTTCAAGATTACTTGCTACATTACGAAGGCTATATCGATTTCTGCTGAGAGAAAAAAAAATTAATCAAGATCCAACACTTCAAATACAAACTCCAAAAACTCCAAAGACATTACCAAAAAGTTTAAGCGAGGCGGAAGTGGAAAAGCTCTTAAAAGCCCCAAATACAAAATCTAAAGTAGGGCTAAGAGATAGAGCTATGCTGGAATTAATATATGCCTGCGGACTTAGAGTGACAGAATTAGTTGGTATCTTATTAACAGAAGTTATTATAACTGATGGAATTATTCGGATAACAGGCAAGGGAAGCAAGACAAGGCTAGTACCAATGGGGGAGGAGGCTGTTGATTGGATTCAGCAATATATTGCTAATGCTAGGCATGATATTATAAAAAATAAAACATCAAAATTTTTATTCATTACATCAAGGGGTGGTGCGATGACTCGGCAAGCTTTCTGGTATCTGATTAAAAAATATGCCTTAGTAGCCAATATTGATAAACCGCTTTCCCCTCATATATTAAGACATGCATTCGCAACACATTTAATTAATCATGGCGCGGACCTTAGGGTGGTGCAAATGTTGCTTGGGCACAGTGATATTTCGACAACACAAATTTATACTCATGTAGCTAGGGAAAGACTTAAAAAGCTACATCAAGAACATCATCCCCGCGGATAATAGTATTGAATTAAATTTCAGCACTAATAAAAAATATTATCAAAATTTACTGAGTAATTTTTGCAGATTTTATTAGAAGCGCTAATCCATCATTTTCATTTTGTTTGCTAGTATCAATTATAAAATCATATTTTTTAGGGATCTCAAATTTTGAACCCATTCCAGTTAGGTCTTTTATCAATCCATCATTAGACTTTTTATATAATCCTTTTGGATCTCTTTCGATGCAAGTTTCTATTGGAGTTGATACATATATCAATACAAAGTTATTATCGCCTATTATTTTTTTTGCGGCTTCCCTAAGGTTTTCCGCTGGTGATATTGTAGATACAATCACACAATCTAATTGCTTTAGTAATAATTTTGATATTTCTGCAATTCTTCTTATATTCTCATATCTAGAATCTTCGCTAAAATTTAAATCTGATGATAGCCCTGATCTAACATCATCCCCATCAACTAGAATGCTAGAGAAACCTTGATCTCTAAGGAATTTAATTAAACCATTTGCTAGAGTTGTTTTTCCTGATGCAGATAACCCAGTAAACCAAAAAATTTTTTTCATTTTTTCCTTTAATAAAAAACTTAATTGAATATATTATTAACGCTCCAATATAACCCCAACAAAATTTGTATCCGGTAAAATTTTTTCCTTATTTATTTTAAGTAATATTTTCCTAACATTAAATTTTTTCTTAATCTCAGTAGCAATCTCCTCACCTAATGATTCAAGTAATTTATAATGATGGAGATCACCAATTTTTTTAATTAAATGCTCAATTTCGGCATAATCAATTGTGTCATTAAGATTATCATTTTCAAATCTGGTATTTTTACCTAGTTCAATATCAATATCAATTATTAGTATTTGTGATGTAGACCTTTCGGCATCAGAAACACCAATTTTAGTTTTAAGATTGAGTCCGTGAAGAAAAATTTGGTTTGTCATGAATGATTGGCAGTTTTCAAATATAATTAGCTATATGATAAATCAAATTACTCTTGTTTTAATGGCTTATTTTTTTGGCTCAATATCCTTTGGGATAATAATTAGTTATATTTTAAAATTATCAGACCCCAGAACAATAGGTTCTAAGAATCCTGGGGCAACCAATGTAATGAGGGCAGGGAACAAACTTGCAGCATTACTAACTTTATTAGGAGATATGTTAAAAGCTACACTTGTAATTGCTATTGCTAACTATATGGATGTAAGTGAGATTAATTTAGTGATAATTTCTATTGCAGTTCTATTAGGACATATTTTTCCAGTTTATTATCAGTTCAAAGGGGGAAAGGGAGTAGCAACTGCCCTTGGAATTTTATTAGGCTTTAATTGGCTGCTAGCATTAACTGTTTTTTTTGTATGGTTATGTATATTCTTAATCTGGCGATATTCATCTTTGGCTGCTGTTGTAGCAACATTGTCTGCGCCAATTATTAGTTGTTTCCTAGAATTTTCTATCGAGACTTTATGGCTAACTATTATTATTGCTATTCTTATAATTTATCGACATAAAGGTAATATTAAAAATCTACTAAATGGCACTGAGCCTGGATTTAGGAAATAGAATCAATTTCAGACAATCGCCATCTTGGTTTGACAGTATATTTAAAGTCATTTTTTGCTGATAAATGATAACGAAGAGCCCCAGCTAGAGCAATCATCGCACCATTATCGGTACAGAACTCAAATGCAGGGAAAAAAACTTTAAAATTATTTTTTGAAGAAAGTTGAGTTAATTTTTTTCTTAATTGTTTGTTTGCCCCGACCCCTCCTGAAACTACTAGTTGGTTTAGATTTAAATGTTCTAATGCTAAAAATGACTTTTTCACCAAAACATCAGTAATGGCCTCCTGAAATTCATAAGCAATATTTGCCTTAATAGATTCATTTAGAATTTTTTGTTTTTTAATAAGAGTAAGGGCAGCTGTTTTTAATCCACTAAAACTAAAATTAAATCCATGGCTATTAAGTAGTGGACGAGGTAGTGTAAAAAAAGGACCCCCCTTCTCGGCTAAATTTGAAAGGGCTAACCCCCCAGGATAACCTAGACCAAGTAGTTGTGCGGTTTTATCAAAAGCCTCCCCTGCTGCATCATCAAGAGTATCTCCTATAATACTGTAATCACCAATTGCTCTCACGTGAATTAATTGGCTATGACCACCTGAGACTAAAAGCGCTAAAAATGGGAACGAAGGGCTCTCTTGTTCTAGCATTGGGGCTAATAAGTGCCCCTCCAGATGATGGATGGGAATAGAAGGTATATTTAATGAACAAGCCATAGCTTCGGCAACACAGCTCCCAACTAAAAGAGCTCCCGAGAGTCCCGGTCCTGAAGTGTATGCAATACTATCAATTGCTTCTATCTGAAGTGACTGATTTTTAAGAAGCTGATCAATTAAGGGAATAATATGATTTATATGGTCTCTGGATGCTAGCTCAGGAACTACGCCTCCATATTCAGCATGAAGCTTAATTTGGGAATGCAAAGTATGCCCTAGCAACCCTTTTTTAGAATCATAAAGAGCTACGCCTGTTTCATCACATGATGTTTCTATTCCTAGGACTAACATTATTATTTAGCTTTTTGTTATAATTAGGTTGAAAAAAATGAATATTAGCATTAAAATGAGCGACTTCCCGAATAGACTATAATAAGCTATTCGAACACAACATAAACTATAAAGAGATAATGAATGTCAACAATCAAAGTAAAAGAAAATGAGCCATTTGATGTAGCGCTAAGAAGATTCAAGCGTTTGATTGAAAAAACAGGCCTATTGAACGATCTTAGAGCTCGAGAGTTTTATGAAAAACCAACTTGGGAACGTAAACGAAAAGCCGCCGCCGCCGTTAAGAGGCAATATCGTCGGTTAAGAAACCAAATGCTTCCTCCTAAACTTTATTAGAACAAACTTATGTCCTTAAAGGTAAAAATTAATGAGGACATGAAATCAGCAATGCGCAGTAAAGACTCTGCGCGTCTTGGTGCCATCAGGCTCCTACAATCAGGCATAAAACAAAAAGAAGTAGATGAGAGAATAGTTATTTCTGATGGTGACGTATTGACCATTATTGAGAAGATGCTGAAACAAAGAAGAGATTCAATAGATGCTTTTAAAAAAGCAGAACGACAAGATTTAGTTGAAAAAGAAGAATTTGAAGTGTCGGTGCTTATGCAATATATGCCGGAGCCTTTAGAAGAAGTTGAAGTACTAAATATTATTGATAAAGCTATTAAAAATCTTAGTGCATCATCAATGAAAGATATGGGTGCCGTTATGAATGCTGTTAAGTCAGAGTTATCAGGCAAAGCAAATATGGCAGATGTTTCTCAAAAAATTAAATCAAAATTAACCTAAATATTTTTATTGCTTCACGCAAATTTTCGATCTTATTAAATAACTAAGATACTATTTCATAATGATCCCTGAATCTTTTATTCAAGAACTTCTAAATAGAGTTGATATTGTTGATATCATCGATAAAAAAGTTCAGTTAAAAAAAGCGGGAGCAAATTTTGTTGCTTGCTGCCCTTTTCATCAAGAAAAATCTCCTTCTTTTACTGTTAGCCCGTCGAAACAGTTTTATCATTGCTTTGGTTGTGGAGAGCATGGGTCTGCTATTAGTTTTTTGATCGAATATGAAGGGCTGTCATTTGTTGAAGCAGTTAATGAATTAGCAAATACGATTGGGCTTAAGGTTCCAAATGAAGATTTTTCTGAAAAAATAAATATTAATGAAAATTCTAAATTAGAAGAGGCAATGAAAATTGCAAATAACTTTTATCAGGCACAGCTCAGAAAATCTCCTAAGGCAATTTCTTACTTGAAATCAAGAGGGCTATCCGGTGCAATTGCTAAAGAATTTTCAATTGGATACGCTCCTGAGGGCTGGCAAAACTTAGAGACTGCTTTTAAAAGCTATAAGGATCAGACTCTTATTAACGCAGGTTTAATTCAAAAAAATGAGCAGGGACGATATTATGACCGATTCAGGGATAGAATAATGTTTCCAATCCATAATTCGAAGGGAATAATTATTGGTTTTGGGGGTAGAGTAATTAATCCTGAAGATACTCCGAAATATTATAATTCCCCTGAAACTGCATTATTTCAAAAAAGCTATGAATTGTATGGGCTCCTTGCTGCTAGAAAGGCAATTAGGGATAATGGATATGTTGTTGTAGTGGAAGGCTATATGGATGTTGTAGCTCTTGCTCAACATGGTATAAGCAATGCAGTCGCAACTCTTGGAACCGCAACTACTCTATTCCATATTAAAAAACTTACACGTTATACAGATGAAATTGTATTTTGTTTTGATGGTGACAATGCAGGACGCACTGCAGCATGGAGGGCAATGAATAATTCATTAAGTGCTGTGACTGATAATACTCAGCTTAAGTTTTTATTTTTACCAGATCAGCATGATCCGGACTCATTTGTAAGGGAGAACTCAAATGATGCGTTTAAGGCCCTAGCTAAAGAAGCTATTCCACTAACTGAATATATTATTAAATACTTAACACAAGATAATAATCTTGCAAGTCAAGAGAGTAAAGTAAAGTTTCTTAATGATATTGAGCCAATAATAAAACAATTCTCAGCTAAAAAATTATTATTGTTGTTTAAAAAAAGAATTGCACAATTAGTTGATATTGATATCCAAGAAATTGATCAAATGTTTAAAATACAATCCACAAAGGAAGTAATTAAAAATATAGGACCCAAAAGTAATAGAATTCCAATATCTATTATTAGACGATATTGTCTTTTTATAATACTAGAGCCTAGTATTGCCGATGTGGCTGATCAGGAAATGTTTCTTACTGAGAAAATTGATGATCAGTTGGCAAGAGCTGTTATTGAAATATCAATAGGAGAGGAGAAGAAGAATACCGTTAGTATTATGCATTTATTATCAAGTCGGTTTGATCAAGAAATTATTAGTCAGTTACAAACTCAATTAGCTTCATTCGATCAAAGAATGGATATTAATCAAGAGGTTGATGCATTAAGGTTGTCTATAAAGAAAAAGCAAACATCAGTATCAAAAAAAATAGTGCTTAATCAAATAAAACAAAAAAGTCTACAGTCATTAACTGAGGAAGAAAAACAATTCTTACGAAACATGGGAAAGAGTTAAATAACTGATTTTTATGGTTTTTTTATATATGAATGAGACAATTTTATTGACATAGATATAATGAGTTGTTAAAATCCCCCGTCTTTATCGAAAGATAGAACAAACATCAATTACAAAGCCCAATTATTATTTAGAGGTAAGCATGGCTAGACCTAGAAAAAATCCAGAAGACAAAAAAACACAGCGTGTTACCCGTGTTAAGAAATTAAAAGATCTTTATTTAAGAGATGCTGAGAATAATCCTGAGGAAGCAGAAAACCGAAGAATGCAGCTTAAAGCTCTTATTATCCTTGGTAAGGAAAGAGGTTATTTAACCTACGCAGAAATTAACGACCATCTCCCTGATGGAGTTTCAGAAAGTGAGCAGGTAGAAGGAATTGTTGGAATTATTAATGACATGGGGATTATGGTTTACGATCAAGCTCCCGATGCAGAAGCATTATTAATGTCAGATGCTCCAGCACCTGTTACTGATGAGGAGGCTGCGGAAGAAGCCGAACAAGCTCTTGCAACTGTTGATTCAGAATTCGGTAGAACTACAGACCCAGTTCGTATGTATATGAGAGAAATGGGTACGGTAGATTTATTAACTCGTGAGGGTGAAATAGAGATTGCGAAAAGAATCGAAGAAGGACTGAGACATATGGTTCAAGCTATTTCAGCATGCCCAACCATTATTGATGACCTAATGATTATGAGTGACAAAGTTAAGAATAAAGAACTGGGAGTAGATGAATTTATAGATGGACTAATTGATTTGGAGGCCGAGAAAGAAATGGCGAAGGTCGAAGCAGCTCTTCTTCCACAGGTTGAGAATGAAGATGAAGAAGAGGAAGAAAATGAGACTGGTAAGGCCAGTGGGATGTCTCCAGAAGATCTTGCTCATTTAACCAAAGAAGTATTATCCCGATTTAATAAGATAAAGAAAGCACATAAAAAATTATCCGAACTACGTACCAAGAATAAATGGGTTGATGATGCAGAATATAGCAAGCACCAAGATATTATTTTAAAGGAGCTAATTAATTTTAGATTTGCTTCAAAATTTGTTGAGTTACAGTGCGATAAAGTTAGAATTGTTATTACTAAAATTAGGATGCATGAAAGAGTAATTAGGGACTTTTGTATTGAGGAATCAAGAATGCCTCGCACACATTTTATTAAGAGTTTTCCGGGGAACGAAACAAATTTAAAGTGGTTAAAAGAAGAAATGAAGGTCGATAAGCCCTACGTTGAAGGTCTAGAAAAGTTAAAACATTCAATTGTTGACCAACAAAGAAAGATGATTGCCCTTGAGGAGATGCTGGGAATCCCTATCGAGAATTTCAAAGAAGTTAATAAGAAGATGGTGGGTGGCGAAAGAAATGCGAGAATAGCAAAAAGAGAAATGATTGAAGCAAATCTTAGGCTAGTTATCTCTATTGCTAAAAAATATACTAATAGAGGCTTGCAATTTCTGGACCTAATCCAGGAAGGCAATATTGGTCTAATGAAAGCTGTAGACAAATTTGAATACCGTAGAGGGTATAAATTTTCTACCTATGCTACCTGGTGGATTCGACAAGCTATAACTCGTTCTATTGCCGATCAAGCAAGAACTATTCGAATTCCAGTGCATATGATTGAGACCATTAATAAGATGAATCGAATTTCTAGACAAATTCTTCAATCTACAGGGCAGGAGCCTGAGCCCTCTGAATTAGCTGAGAAAATGGAAATGCCTGAAGAGAAGATTAGAAAAATATTAAAAATATCTAAAGAACCAATTTCAATGGAAACTCCGATAGGAGATGATGAAGACTCTCATTTAGGTGATTTTATTGAGGATGTTGGTACGCTTACACCAGATGATGCAGCAATATATGCGAGTCTGAGGAATGTCACTTCTGATATTTTGGAGGGTTTAACCCCAAGAGAAGCGAAAGTTTTAAGAATGCGTTTTGGTATTGAGATGAATACCGACCATACTCTTGAGGAAGTAGGTAAACAATTTGATGTTACTCGCGAGCGTATTCGTCAAATTGAGGCAAAAGCTTTACGTAAACTTAGACATCCTACACGTTCAGATCGATTGAAAAGTTTTCTAGAAGGTAAAGAGTAAATTATAGGGCCTGTAGCTCAGTTGGTTAGAGCAGAGGACTCATAATCCTTTGGTCCCTGGTTCGAATCCAGGTGGGCCCACCAATATTAATTATTTACTTTAAAGAGACATAAAGATGATTACCGACTTATTTATTCTTATTATTAATTTTGTGATACATGAGTAGAGCCAAAGAAAAATTACCCAATGAAAAATTTGGACATTATTCACCTAAAGGGGCTATTCGTTTAATTTACCTAGTAATCAAACTAGGGTTTGGTTTTGGTAGGCTCAAAAGAATTTATTCAAAAGTTTTAACAGTAATCAATAAGAATAATCCAATAGATATTACATATCACAATGTTAAGTTCAGGATATACCCACACAATAATACTATCGAATCTAAAATGTTTGTTAGTTCAAGGTTAAGGGAAGGCAAGGAACTAAAGATAATTTCTAAATTTATAAAGAATGAAGGGGTATTTATAGATATAGGAGCTAATGTTGGTTATTACTCGTTAATGGCTGCAAAGCTTGGGGCAAAAAAAATCATAGGCATTGAACCTAACCCAATTGTGCTAAATAGATTTAGGGAAAATATAAAATTTAACGATCTTAATAAAAAAATTAAAACATTCCAAATAGGGGTTGGAGAAAAAAGAGACACAATGGAACTTCATCTTTCTAATGAAGATATGGGAAGTAGTTCTATTGTGACCAGCAGTATTAATTCTGAAAAAATTAAGATAAAAATTATTCCCTTATTAGAGTTATTGAAGAAAGAAAAAGTTAAAAAAGTTGATGTACTAAAAATTGATGTAGAGGGCTTTGAAGATAGAGTGTTGTTTCCATATTTTGATAAGTTAGAAAAAAAGTTTTATCCTAGGTTGATCCTAATGGAAGATAGCAGTCAAAAGGATTGGGAAAAAAATATCTTGGAATGGTTGCTAACTAATGGCTATAATGTTTTGGCGAGAACTAGAGGAAATATTCTTATTACTACAGAAAAAAATAAAGGATAGGGTTATGAATATTAGAGTATATGTAATCTTAATTATAACTATACTAGGAATAGTAAGTCCAGTAATTAGTTACTCTGGAATTATTCCTCCCGATCGTTCTGGCTATAAAAAAGAAAATAAAATAACAGATTCAAAAAAATTATTTAAAGAGTTAGAAAATTATGAATCATATCGCCCTGATGCATATCGAGATTTGGTAAGCTATCCTTATACAAAAGAAAATAAAATAACAGATCCAAAAAAATTATTTAAAGAGTTAGAAAATTACGAATCATATCGTCCTGATTCTTATAGTGATGCAGTTAGAAGCCCTTTTGGCGAAAAAAGATATAAAAATTTAAAAATTTACAACTGAGAATTAGAATTAAATTCGTTAGTAAATTTCTCAATTATTGAGGAATAGTTCTTCCAGCTATTTACCCCCTTGCTATTAATTTTATTTCTAATTTGAAGGTCACTTGCTGTGGTAACTGATCTTGTGTTGTTACCAATTTCTAGGTAACTTTTATTAAATTCTAAGCCTAGGTAGTTAAATATTTTTTTTGTTTCCTGCTCAGGGTTATTAATTAATGATTCATAGTCAAGTTCAAAAATTTCTTGTTTGTATAGCCCTCCCCAATAAACCATCATGTCTTTATAAAGTTGATAATATTTGATTATGTCATCCTGGTCGTAGGAAAACTCTAAAATTCCTTCAGCAAACAATGTTTTATATAGTGAGTAGCAAATTGCAATAGGGTTACGTGATGTGTGAATAATTTTTGCATGGGGAAACATTTTCATGATGTAGCCTACCCAGTAAAAATTTAGGGGTAATTTATCGATAACATAATTCTTGTCCGTAATATGGCTTAGTCGATCATAATAATCTTGAGCTATATTTTCTAGTATAGAAGTATATTCTTTATCTGAGGATTTGATATTGATAGCTTCTGACATAGACTCATGAATACTACTTAATTCTCCTGCACCAAAGATTAATTCATTATTTGATAAAATTTGCTCAACTAACGAGGACCCGGATCTAGGCATTCCTAAAATAAATATAGGAGTAATTTTATCGTTTACTTCACATGAAAAATTACTTGCTTCTAATTTCTCTGAATATTTATACTTAATTTTCCCAAGAAATTCTCGTACTTTAGAATAATTAAATTTACTCTCGTTCTTCATACATAAATTTGCTTTAGTTATATGATTATTAAAATTAATTAAGTCATTCTGGTCATTGTAGATTTTGGCTAAGGTAAAATTTAGGAAGGCCTTATTTCTATTTGATAATGAAGTTATTGTATTTAACTCTAGTATATTTTTTCCAAGATTATCTGTTATTTTTATATTTTGAACCCTGGATAATGCGTAGTAGGCTTCGTAGTAATTATGATCTAAATTAAGAGCCATAATTAAATTCTTTACAGCTAACTCTTTATCACCAGACCAGATATAGTCAGATCCTAATAAAAAATAATTTTTTGGGTTAGAAGGGTTAATCGAAACTGCTATTTTATGATGCTCTATTGCGAGATTATATTTTACATCTCGAATATAGGCCTCTGCAATTAACTGATGAAGATATTCATTTCGATTATCTTTCTTTAGTGAGCTATTAAAATGATCAATAGCTTTTTTATTTTTTCTTATTTGTAAATATAGGCTACCAAGATTTATTTTAAATTGCACTAAACCACTCAACTTATAAGCTTTCTCATAATATTCTATAGCTTTATCAAGATAGTTCATTTCATGATATGCCATTCCTATATTTCCAATAGCTTCTGTGAAATCTGAATTTAGTTCTAATGTTTTTTGAAAGTCTTTGATAGCATCACTAGATTTCTTGAGCGCAACTAAAATAATTCCTCTATAGTTATAAACAATATAATTCTGCTTATTATTTTTGATGAGTTTATTAATTTTTCTTAATGCTAATTGGTAACTGCCTTCAGAAAAAAGTTTTTGAACTTCAGTAAGCTCTTCGTCAATATTTTTCATATTAATTATATTATTTGGGGTTGGATATTTAGAATATTCTTAATAATATAATATTACCATTTAATAGTTTTCCCTGAGTAATCTACATATTCCCCAGAGTTTTTTTGAGATAATTTTTCGATTTGCTGAATCATTCCAGTCACACTTTCAGTACTGTTGATCCATGCGTTTGATCCCCCCATATCAGTTTTAACCCAACCTGGATGAAGGATTAATGTTGAAATTCCTGTATTTTCTAGATCATGCGTCATGCTTCTCATCATACTATT
>Ga0209710_1002321_pt1 | contig 13521 bp, 16 predicted proteins | sample ArcticOcean_MG_C_5_FD_187436 | JGI IMG/M metagenome (GOLD analysis project Ga0209710, IMG submission 187436) | Marine microbial communities from western Arctic Ocean - ArcticOcean_MG_CB4_138 (SPAdes) (version 2) | ecosystem: Environmental > Aquatic > Marine > Oceanic | place: Arctic Ocean...
TAGGTATGGAAAATTCCCCGGAAGTGGAAATATTCAAAAAACTTCGAGATTTAAAGGATGGTTTTTAGGCTCTATCACCTTGACTTGAGGATCTTTCAAGTTATATTGCGTTAATTTTAACAAAAGAAAATTTATGTCATTTGCAATATTTGAAACAGGTGGAAAACAATACAAGGCATCTGCGAGCAAAATTATAGAAATAGAAAAACTTGAAGCCGAAGTGGGTAAGACTATTCAGTTTAAAAATGTTTTGTTATTAAATGATACTAAAACTACTGAAATCGGAAATCCAAATGTTGATGGTGCTATTGTTGAAGCAAAGTTACTAAACAATGTTAAAGATAGAACTGTTCTAATTTTTCATAAAAGAAGAAGAAAACATTCAAGAAAAATGAATGGACACAGGCAAAGACATTCTAAGATTCAGATTACAAAAATACTTTCTAAGAATGGAAAAATTATTGCTGAAGCAAAACCTATTGAATTAAAAGAAAAAGCAGTTATCGTGAAAAAAAAAAATATTAAAAAAAATTTAAGAAAATAGAAAAAAAAAATGGCAACAAAAAAAGCTGGTGGATCGTCACGTAATGGCCGAGATAGTGCAGGTCGAAGACTTGGTGTTAAAATGTATGGTGATCAAAAAGTTATACCAGGAAATATTATAGTAAGACAAAGGGGAACACGTATTCACCCTGGTGAGAATGTTGGTATGGGTACTGACCATACTTTATTTTCTTTAATTAAAGGTAAAGTTAAATATAAAAAATCAAAATTGAACAGAACATTTGTTTCTGTTATCCCCAATTAAGCATATAAATAACCTTAGTTATTTATTTTAAAAATCTATAATGAAATTTTTAGATCAAGCAAAAATCTATATTAAAGCTGGTAATGGTGGCTCGGGATCGGCCAGCTTCAGAAGAGAAAAATTTATCGAATATGGAGGACCTGATGGTGGTGATGGAGGAGATGGTGGCTCTGTTATTTTCGAGGCAGAAAGAAATTTGAACACGCTAATTGATTTTAGATATGCACAACACTTCAAAGCTGAAAATGGATACATAGGCACTAAAAGAAAAAGAACCGGAGCTGGAGGAAAAGATTTAATAATTAAAGTTCCTGTCGGTACTCAAATTTACGAAGAAGATAATAATACGTTAATCTATGATTTTACCAAAAATAAAGAAAGATATTTAGTTGCCGCCGGAGGTAACCATGGATTAGGGAATGTTAGATTCAAAAGTTCCACTAATAGAACACCAACAAAAAAAACAAATGGAAAAGTTGGAGAAGAATTTTGGATTTGGTTACAATTAAAAGTTATTGCTGACGTAGGAATAGTTGGCATGCCAAATGCAGGCAAGTCTAGTTTATTAGCAGCCATAACTAGGGCTAGACCAAAGATAGCAAGCTACCCCTTTACAACTCTCGATCCTAATTTGGGTGTTTCTTATTATGACGACAAGGAAGTAACGCTGGCAGATATACCTGGTATAATCGAAGGTGCACATGAAGGTGTTGGTCTAGGAGATAAGTTTCTACGTCATATCGAGAGATGTAAGATGTTGTTACATTTAATAGACTTATCTGAAGAAAAACTTGAAGAAAATTATTTGAATGTAAGAAATGAGCTGTCTAAATATGATAAAATTTTATCAAAAAAAAAAGAAATTATTATATTTAATAAATCTGATCTATTTGAAAAAAAAGAAATTGATGAAAAATTAAAAATTTTTAAAAAAAAAATTAAAAAAAAATTTGAGATAATTTCTGTTGTGGCTGATAAAAATTTAATTAATTTAAGAAAGATATTATTAAAAAATGTACATAAATAAAGCTAAAAAAATTGTAATAAAACTAGGATCATCTACTGTTATTGATAAAAAAGGTAACTTTAAAAAAAAATGGTTATTAAGTTTAATTAACGATATCAAAAAACTGAAAAAAAATAAACAAGAAGTAGTTCTTGTTTCTTCAGGTGCTATCGCACTTGGACAAAGTTATTTAAAAATTAAAAATAGAAAAGTTAAGCTTGAAATGAGTCAAGCAATAGCTGCAGTTGGGCAGATACATTTGATAAATGAATTTCAGAAACTCTTTGAAAAAAATAAATTAAAAATTGGGCAAATTTTAATTACACCTGATGATACGGAACAAAGAAGAAGAGCTCTTAATGCAAGAAGGACATTTGAAAATCTTTTTAGCCTTGGAGCAATACCTGTTGTTAATGAGAATGATACTACTGCTACCTCTGAAATAAAATATGGTGACAATGATAGGTTGGCCGCAAGAGTTGCTCAAATAATAGGTGCTGATTTATTGATAATTTTGTCAGATGTTGATGGGCTTTATGAATCTATTTCAAACAAAAAAAGTTTAGTTAAAAAAATTGAAACTATTGATAACGATACTTTTTCTTTGGTTAACAAAAAAATTAACATCTATGGTTCTGGAGGCATGCTAACCAAATTAGAGGCAGCTAAAATTTGCATGAATGCCGGGTGCAATATGCTAATTGCGAATGGAAATAATTTCAATCCTATTAAAAGAATCATAGAAAAAAAATTATTCACATGGTTTATGCCAAAAATTTCTAACTTAGATGCTAGAAAAAAATGGATAATAAGTTCACTATCTTCAACATCAAAAATCTATATCGACGATGGTGCTTCTCAAGCATTAAAATCTGGAAAAAGTTTATTACCCTCAGGTATTATTAAGGTCTCAGGTAATTTTAAAAAAGGTGATAATATATTGATTGTAGATAAAAATAATCAAGATGTTGCTAGAGCTTTATCTTCTTTTACTTCTGAAGAAATTAATAAAATTAAAGGTTTACAAAGCACTCAAATAGAAAATATTCTTGGCTACGCGAGTAAGTCAGAAATAGTACATAAAAACGATATAGTTATTTTATGAAAAAATTAAAACAAATTGGCATAAATGCAAAAAAAGCTTTCATTGGCCTTAAAAATTTAGAAAGTAAAAAAATAAATAAAGTTCTTTTAAAATATAATCAACTTTTATCAGAAAATAAAAAGCAAATTCTTCAAGAAAATTTAAAAGATGTAAGAGCAGCGAAAAGAAAACATCTTATAGATAGACTGATATTAGATGAAAAAAGAATAGAAAGTATAAGGTACTCTATCAATGAAATAATGAAATTTAAAAACCCACTCAATAGAGTTTTGGAAAACTGGAAAAGAACTAGTGGACTGAGAATAAGAAAAGTAACAACACCTATCGGTGTCATAGGAATAATTTATGAAAGTAGACCAAATGTGACAGCAGATGTATCTGCTTTGAGTCTCAAATCTGGTAATTGTGCAATATTAAGAGGTGGTTCTGAAGCTTTTAATTCAAATAAAATATTAGCCAATCTATTTAGAGATTCTCTAAGTAAAAATAAAATTGATAAAAATTGTGTTCAATTTATTGAGGATAAAAACAGAGATATTGTAAATTACATGTTGTCTAGTATGTCGATGTATATTGATGTCATTGTGCCAAGAGGAGGTAAAGAGCTGGTAAAAAAAGTTCAAGAACTTTCAAGGATTCATGTAATTGGACATCTAGAAGGTCTGTGTCATATTTATGTAGATAAAGATGCAGACGTAAAGATGGCTACTAAAATTATTGCTAATGCTAAAATGAGAAGAACGACTATATGTGGTGCTGTTGAAACATTGTTGATTGATTCAAAGTCGTTAAAAAAATATGTTTTACCAATTATAGACAAGCTCATATCTTTGGGGTGTGAAGTTGTTGTAGATAAAAAAATTAACAAGTTATTTAAAAATAAATTTAAAATAGCAAAGGAAATAGATTGGAAAACTGAATATCTAAATGCAAAAATTTCAATTAAGGCTGTAGACGGAGTGCAAGGTGCAAAAGAACATATATTAAAATATGGGACAATGCATACCGACAGTATAATTACCAACAATACTAAAACAGCGGAAATATTTTTAAACGGTGTAAATAGTGCAATTGCAATGCATAATGTTTCAACTCAATTTGCAGACGGCGGTGAGTTTGGTTTTGGTGGAGAAATTGGAATCTCAACAAACAAACTCCCGCCAAGAGGACCGGTTGGTGTTAATCAATTAACATCGTATAAATATATTGTGACTGGCAAAGGAATAATCAGGTCTTAATCAAACATGATTAGATCTAATAATAAAATTGGCATCTTTGGTGGAAGTTTTGACCCACCACATAAGGGTCATTTAGAAATATCAAAAATAGCAGTAAAAAAACTATCTCTAGCTAAGCTCTATTGGTGTGTTACAAAAAAAAACCCATTTAAAAACAAAACTTTATTTTCACTGCATGAAAGAATTAAACAAAGTAAAAATATAACAAAAAAAATAAAAAAAATAAAAATAAAATTTTTTGATAAAAAAATAAAATCTGTTAATACGATAGATCTAATTAAATATTTAAAAAAAACAAATAAAAAAAAATCTTTTTTTTTAATTATTGGTTCGGATAACCTAATAAATTTTCACAAATGGAAAGAATGGGAAATATTAACAAAATTAACAGAAATTGTTGTATTCTCGAGAAAGGATTATGATATTAAAGCAAAAAAATCTATTATAGTAAAAAAGGTGAAAAAAATTATATTTATTAAAAATAAACAAATAAACATGTCATCTACGCAGATTAGGAAAAAATTATCTTAATTCTCAATGAAAATATCAGAAATAAAAAATAAAATTGAAATTATTTTAGGTAACAATAAGGCTAAGAATATTGTTTCAATTGATTTAAAAAAAAAATCTTACATAGCGGATTACATGATTATAGCTTCTGGTACTTCCTCGAGACATTTACAGTCTTTGTCTGAACATTTAGTTTCAGAGTTAAAAAAAATAGGTATAAATAATTGTAGAATTGAAGGAAGAGAAAGTAAAGACTGGAAGCTTGTGGATGCAATCGATATTATAATTCATTTATTCCATCCTGAGAAAAGAGAATTTTATGATCTCGAAAAAATGTGGTCTGAACCAACACCTAAAGAGAAAGCATTAATATGAAACAAATAAATATTATAATGACACTTTTATTATTAAATATTTTTATAAGTAGTAATTATGTTTACTCAAAAAACTCGAATGAATTGTATGAAAAAATTGATTTATTCAGTGAAGTTTTAGAAACTATAAAACAAGAATATGTTAATGAAGTTGATCAAGCAAAAATTATGGACTCAGCTATTAATGGCCTTTTGCAGTCTTTAGATCCCTACTCAGCATATATGAGCCCTAAATCCTTTGATGGTATGCAAACTGATACCAAAGGTATGTTTGGTGGCCTTGGAATTGAAATAGGAATGGAGTCAGGTGTTGTTAAGGTTATTTCTCCAATTGACGATACGCCAGCCGCAAATGCCGGTATAAAATCAGGAGATTATATTGTTAGAATTAATGATCAACAAGTGCAGGGTAAAACACTCACTGAAGCAGTTGAACTTATGCGTGGACCTGTTGGATCGGAAATAAAATTAACTATTAGAAGAAGAAATGAAAAAAAAGCTTTAGAATTTAAAATTACTAGAGCGGTAATAGAAGTTAAATCAGTTGAAGCAAAAATAATTGGTGTAAATAATAAAATTGGATACTTAAGATTAAAATCTTTTAACGAAAATAGTGATAAACAACTATTTGAAAAAATTAATAATTTTGAAAAAAAAAATAAATTAACTGGTTACATTCTTGATTTAAGAAATAACCCAGGAGGTTTATTAACTCAAGCCATAAGTATAACTGATTTTTTCTTAGATAATGGAGAAATAGTTTCTACAAAAGGGAGGAAGGTTAGCGAGACCAGAAGATTTTTTTCAAAAAAAGGTGATGGAATAAACGGAAAACCTCTAATAATAATTACTAATAACGGTTCAGCATCGGCATCGGAAATTGTATCTGGTGCACTAAAAGATCATAAGCGAGCAATTATTTTAGGCGAAAATTCTTACGGTAAAGGTTCAGTACAATCTATTATACCTCTTAAAAATGGTGGGGGTTTAAGGCTAACTATATCAAAATATTATTTACCTTCAGGAAAATCAATTTCAGAGGTTGGTGTTTTACCTGATATTTTTGTTGAAGAGAGTGGAAAAGATTTTAAAATCAATACTGAAACTGATAATCAATTAAAGTACGCAATTGATTTACTCAAATCTTAGAAATGAATTATAAAATTTTGCCGCTGAGAACAGGCGTTGGAATAGCTGTTCTCAATTCACAAAATAAAGTTTTTGTTGGTAAAAGAAAAGATAATCCATTCGATAAATGGCAAATGCCTCAAGGTGGTGTGAATTCTAACGAACCTTTATTGCAAGCAATGAAAAGAGAGCTCTTAGAAGAAACTAGTATAAAAAACGTAGAAGTTTTACAAGAATTTGAGCAATGGCTTGAGTACGAATTACCAGAAAACTTAATAGGGAAAATATGGAAAGGAAAATACAGAGGTCAAAAACAAAAATGGTTTGTAGTTAAATTTCTTGGAGATGACAGTGAAATTAATATAAATACAAAAAATGCTGAATTTATAGAATGGAAATGGATCGATATTGATCTTTTGCCAGATCTAATTGTGCTTTTCAAAAAACATGTCTATGAAAAAGTATTAGTAGAACTAAAAAAAATTGTTAACTAATTTGTTGAAGCGTTTCTAGCTTGTGATTTATAATATATTTTTCTTTATCTTTAATTTCTGAGTTTTGTAAAAGAACTTTAGAATCACTAATCATTTTTACTATATTTTCTTTTGTAAGTTCCTCTAATTTAATTGCGGATGAGGTTAAAATTAAAAGTTTATTATTAAAAAATTCTACAGTTCCTTCTTCAGCATAAAATTTCTCAATCTTATTTTCAATCTCTACTTCTATCAATCCAGGTCTTAAAAAAGTAATTAATGAAATATGATCTTTTAAAATTGTCATTAATCCCTCGTACGCTGGTATAGTTACTTGTTTAACTTCAGCGTTGATGAGCGTTTGATCGGGGCTAATTATTTTTAAGTTAAAGTTTTCAGACATTACTATTTGGCGTCTTGGGCCATTTTCTCAGCTTTCTCAACAGCTTCTTCGATTCCTCCAACCATATAAAATGCAGATTCTGGAAGGTGATCATAGTCACCTTTGCAGATTGCATCAAATCCTTTAATGGTTGAATCTAGATCTACTAATTTTCCAGGTGAACCTGTGAAGACTTCCGCAACAAAGAAAGGTTGTGATAAAAATCTTTGAATTTTTCTTGCTCTTGTTACGGTAATTTTATCTTCTTCTGATAATTCATCCATACCTAAAATTGCTATAATATCTTGTAGAGATTTATACGCTTGCAGTGTTTGTTGAACTTCTCTTGCTACTCTATAATGATCTTCTCCTACAATTCTTGGGTCAAGAATTCTTGATGTAGAATCTAGAGGATCTACTGCTGGATAAATTCCTATTTCAGCTATTTGTCTTGAAAGCACAGTTGTAGCATCTAAGTGTGCAAACGAGGTAGCTGGCGCTGGGTCTGTTAAGTCATCTGCGGGGACATAAATTGCTTGTACAGAAGTTATTGATCCTTTGCTCGTGGATGTAATTCTTTCTTGTAGATTACCCATGTCTGTAGCTAAAGTTGGTTGATATCCTACCGCTGAAGGTATTCTTCCTAATAACGCTGAAACTTCTGATCCTGCTTGAGTGAATCTAAATATATTATCAATAAAAAATAGTACGTCTTGTCCTTCTTTATCCCTAAAATATTCGGCAACAGTTAAACCTGTAAGGGCAACTCTTGCTCTGGCTCCTGGCGGTTCATTCATTTGTCCATAAACTAATGCAGCTTTAGACCCTTCACCATCAGGTTTGATTACTCCTGATTCGATCATTTCATGATAGAGATCGTTTCCTTCTCGAGTTCTTTCTCCAACTCCAGCAAATACTGAAAACCCACCATGTGCCTTTGCAATGTTGTTTATTAATTCCATAATAGTAACAGTTTTACCAACTCCAGCTCCTCCAAACAAACCAACCTTTCCGCCTTTCGCATAAGGAGCTAAAAGATCGATAACTTTAATTCCTGTAACCAGCATTTCTGTTTCAGTAGACTGCTCGGTAAACTTAGGAGCTTGTCTATGTATCGGCCATTTTTCTTTAGTTGTGACCGGTCCTTTTTCATCTATCGGTTCTCCAATTACGTTAATTATTCTTCCAAGAGTCTCTGGACCAACAGGTACTAGTATGGGCTCTCCTGTATTAGTAACTACATCCCCTCGTTTTAAACCTTCTGTAGAATCCATTGCTATAGTTCTAACGCTACCTTCGCCTAAATGCTGAGCAACTTCTAATACTAATTTATTCCCCTCGTTGTTCACTTCAAGTGCTGTATATATTTCCGGTAGATCGCCATCGAAAGTTACGTCGATAACTGCACCAATAATTTGAGTAATTTTTCCTGGTTTTTTCATAATTATAAACTTTCTGCTCCTGATATTATTTCGATTAACTCTTTTGTGATTACTGCCTGCCTACTTCTGTTGTAATTTATTGTTAACTTGTTAACTAAATCTCCTGCATTTCTAGTTGCACTGTCCATTGCGGTCATACGAGAGCCTTGTTCGCTAGCAGAATTTTCTAAAAAGGCTTTAAAAACTTGTGTTGAAATATTTTTTGGAAGTAAGTCTTCAAGAATCTCATCCTCGTCTGGCTCAAATTCATAAAAAATTTCTTCATTTTTTTTTGAATTTTGTTTTACTTCTGTGGGAATTATTTGTTGTGCCTCTGGTATTTGCGTCATAACATTCTTAAAATTATTAAAAAATAAAATACATTTATCAAATTCATTTTGATCAAATAAATCTAAAATTATTTTACCGACCTCATCAGCTTCCTTAAAAGAAATTTTTTTTTTATTTTTAAAGCTTAGTTTTTTAATAATATACTTGCCATATTCTCTCTTAAGCTGGTCGTGCCCTTTTGAACCAACTGTGATAATTTTTAAATTTTTTCCTTCTTTTAATGTTTTTTCAAAATATTTTTTTGCTAATCTGCATATATTTGAGTTGAAGCCTCCACACAAACCCCTGTCTGATGTCATTACCACACACAGATGAATCAGGTCTTTGCCCGTTCCAACTAATAGTTTTGGAGCATTTTGAGGATCACTTATAGATTCTGTGAGGTTTAAAATTATATTCTGCATTTTTTCGCTATAGGGTCTTCCTTTTTCAGCGCTCTCTTGTGCTTTTCTAAGTTTTGCAGCTGCTACCATTTTCATTGCTTTGGTAATTTTTTGTGTAGATTTAACGCTAACAATTCTTTTTCTTAAATCATCTAAACTAGGCATTATTTTTTACTTTTTTATACTCTTCTATTATTTGAATTAAAGAATCTTCAGTATCTTTATCTAATTTTCCTGTAGTTTGAATTGTGCTTAAAATTTCATTTTTTTCATTTTTAATTTTTTCTAGAATATCTTTTTCAAAACCTTTAATTTGATTTAATTCTACATCGTCTAAGTATCCTCTAACTCCTGTAAATACGGAAATAACTTGTTCCGCTACAGTTAAAGGTGAGTATTGATTTTGTTTTAAAAGTTCTGTTAATTTTGAACCACGATTTAAAAGCTTTTGTGTTGATGCGTCAAGGTCTGAACCAAATTGAGCAAAAGCTGCCATTTCTCTATATTGAGCTAACTCTAATTTTATTGAGCCGGCAACTTTTTTCATTGCCTTAGTTTGTGCGGCAGATCCTACTCTTGAAACTGAAAGTCCAACGTTAACAGCTGGTCTGATACCTTGGTTGAATAGTTGTGTTTCTAAAAATATTTGACCATCTGTAATAGAAATTACATTTGTCGGAATATAAGCAGAAACGTCTCCAGCCTGCGTTTCAATTATAGGTAAAGCAGTTAATGAACCCCCACCGTTAGCGTCGCTTAGTTTTGCAGCTCTTTCTAATAGTCTACTGTGCAAATAGAATACATCTCCAGGATATGCTTCTCGTCCAGGTGGTCTTCTTAATAGTAAAGACATTTGTCTATAAGCAACAGCTTGCTTTGATAAATCATCGTAAATAATTAATGCATGCATTCCATTGTCTCTAAAATATTCTCCTATTGTGCATCCTGTATAAGGAGCTAAAAATTGAAGTGGAGCAGCATCAGAGGCAGTCGCTGCAACAACTGTTGTGTATTTCATAGCTCCAGCATCTTCCAAGGTTTTAACGATCTGTGCTACTGTGGAACGCTTTTGACCTATGGCTACATAAACACAATAAAGTTTTTTCTTCTCGTCGTCAGATTCATTAATTGTTTTTTGATTAATAATTGCATCAATAGCAACTGCAGTTTTGCCAGTTTGACGATCACCAATAATTAATTCCCTTTGTCCTCTTCCAATTGGAATCAAGGTATCGATTGCTTTTAAACCTGTTTGCATCGGTTCACTTACGGACTGTCTTGGAATGATTCCAGGTGCTTTAACCTCTACCCTTTTCCTTGCTATTTTTTCACTTAAATTTCCTTTTCCATCGATTGGATTTCCCAATCCATCTAAAACTCTTCCTAAAAGTTCTTTACCAACAGGCGCATCTACGATTGATCCAGTTCTTTTTACAGTGCTACCTTCTTTTATTTTTCTGTCATCACCAAAAACTACTATTCCAACATTGTCGCTTTCTAAGTTAAGCGCCATACCTTTAGAACCATCTTCAAATTCCACCATCTCTCCGGCTTGCACATTATCAAGTCCAAAAACTCTTGCTATCCCATCACCAACAGATAGAACTTTTCCTATTTCTGAAACTTCAGCTTTTTCTCCAAAATTTTTTATTTGCTCTTTTAGTATTTTAGTAATTTCTGAAGGATTGATCTGCATATTATGCTTCTAACATTATTTGTTCGTATTTTTTTAATTTATTTTTAATGGAAGTATCAACCATCAAACTTCCAATTTGAAATTTTAAACCACCGATTAAAGTTTCATCAACTTTATAGTTAAATGCTACTGTAGTTCCCATCGCTTGTGAAAGCTCGATATTTAAATTTTTAAGTTCTTCATCTGTTAAATTTTTTGAAGAAATTAAAGAAGCTTTTAATTCTCCTCGTTTTTTTGAGACCAAAGATAGAAAATTCAGAAAAATAGTATTAAAGAAAAAAATTCTTCTTTTAGTAATTAATATAGCTAAAAAATTTTTAATAATTTTTGACAAACTCATTTCAACTGATATTTTGTTTAATACCTCGAGTTGGCTTGATTGGGATTGAGTAGGATTTTTAATAAAATTTTTAAAGTCTTGACTAGTATTGTAAATAGCTGAAAGATCTTTAACATCCTTCTCCACAGCATCTAATTCTGAATTTTCTTTAGCAAACTCATACAACGCCAAAGCATATCTATTAGCTGTTTCTGAAGAAAATGACTTATTGGAACTCACTTTAATACTCCTAAGTTAGAAATTTGATTAAGAATGTGGTTTCCTACCACAAGGATAGGCACCGATCAAGGTGGTTTGGTAGTTTCAGGCAAAGTTAATAGGATCGACATCAACTGTGAGTTTTATTTTTTTAGATATAGTTAAATTTTCAAGAATTCTTCCTACACTTTTTTGAATTAAATTGGTGTTTTTTGATCTTAATAAAAGTCGTGTTCTATACTTTTTTTTAACTTTAAATATAGGGGAATCTACAGGTCCTAAAACATCAAGTTGACTTATAGTACTCAATTTTTTTTTAATCTCTTGTGCCGCTCTAAAACTATCCTGACTAGAGTTGGCTGAAATAACAAAGCAATAAGTCTTGAATATGGTGGTAAATTTTTATTTTTTCTAATAATTAATTCATTGTTTAAAAATTTTTCCGGATTATTTTCTAATACATCTTTTAATGTTTCGTTCATAGGTGTTGTTGTTTGATATATAATTGTCGATTTCTTTGAAAATCGACCTGCTCTTCCACTTAATTGATTATACAGCTGTATATTTTTTTCAGTTGTTCTTAAATCATATCCCATTCCAGAAAAATCTGCATCTACTACAACAATACAATTTAATTTGGGAAAATTGAATCCTTTTGAAATTAGTTGTGTGCCTACAAGAATATCTATCTCATTTCTTTCTATTTTTTTTAAAATAGATTCTGTTTCATTTTTTTTTGCCAAAAAATCGCTTGAAAATATTTTAATATTTTTTTTTGGAAAAATTATTTTTAATTCATCATATATTTTTTCAACACCCGGACCATACATACGAAAATCACAAAGCTCTTTATCTGTCTTGCAATTTTTTTCTTTCTTCACCTTGACTCCACAATGGTGACAAATAAGTTTATTCGTATATTTGTGATAAGTTAAATAGATTGAACAATTTGGGCACAAATGTTTAAAACCACATTTTTTACAAATTAAAAAAGGTGCGTATCCTCTCCTGTTTAAAAAAAATAGCACCTGTTCTTTGTTTTTTAAATACCCCTGAATTAAATCTATAGTTTCATCTGCTATAAATTGATCTTTTTTAAGTGAAGATTTTTCAAGATTAACTACTTTAGCTTCTGGCAATGGAAAATCACGATAACGATTTGTTAACCTAGTGTGGTTATATTTTTTTTTTTTTATATTGCTAAAAGTTTCCAGCGAAGGAACGGCAGAAACTAGATGTATAGGTATATTTTCAAAAGAAGCTCTTGATATTGCCATATCACGTGCGTGGTAAATAATACCTTCATCTTGTTTGTATGACGGATCATGTTCTTCATCTAATATGATTAAACCTAGATTTTTAAATGGCAATAACAATGAAGAACGTGCTCCAATTACTAAATTTAAACTGTTGTTGGCAACTCCTTGCCAGATTTTTCTCTTACTTTTAACTCCTATCTTTGAATGCCAAATTGCTGGCAAAAAACTAAAAAATTCTTCAAATCTATCTTTAAATTGATTGGTTAAAAATATTTCAGGTAACAGTATAAGCACTTGTTGACCTTTTTTTAAAATTTCTTTTATTCTTTCAAAGTAAACTATAGTTTTTCCTGATCCTGTAACACCCTGTAATAACGATACATTAAATGAATTGCCAAATTTTCTAAGATCTTCAAGGCTTTTTTTTTGATCTTTATTTAAAATAAATTTAGATTTATTTTTTTTAAAATTCTCTTTATTTTTCTCTTCAATTTTAGTTATGTTTTTTTTATCTCCAAGGCACATTTTAAGAACCTTACCTTTTGAGACTAAGTTGTATGCAGAAAACCAATTAATATAGTCAATTAGTCTTTTATTGATTTTAAAATCATCTACTTTATTATCGATTTTTTTTATCTTAAATTCCTTGAATGAAGGTTGAATTTTGTCCCAAATAACACCTATTTCTTGGCCCTTGCCAAAAGGAACGACGACTAAGTCCCCAGGTTTTAAGTCTCCTAAAATGCCAGAATCGTATGTGAAGGGAAAATTAAATATTTTAGGAATTAAAACAGGAACTTTCATTTTAAGAATCTAATTGATATTATATCAATTAAAAATGAATTGCTC
>Ga0209710_1002322_pt1 | contig 13519 bp, 14 predicted proteins | sample ArcticOcean_MG_C_5_FD_187436 | JGI IMG/M metagenome (GOLD analysis project Ga0209710, IMG submission 187436) | Marine microbial communities from western Arctic Ocean - ArcticOcean_MG_CB4_138 (SPAdes) (version 2) | ecosystem: Environmental > Aquatic > Marine > Oceanic | place: Arctic Ocean...
AAAATATTAAAAAAAAACATTAAAAAACTAAATGCAAATTATTTCTGTAATAAATCAAAAGGGTGGGGTAGGAAAAACAACAACAGTAATTAATCTTGCAGCAGGTTTAGCCCAACAAGAGAAAAAAGTTTTAGTAATCGACCTTGATCCACAGGGAAACGCTACTACAGGACTTGGTCTATCCAATTTAGAAAGTTCAACAGAAACTATTTACGGAGTATTGAATGGCACAAAGGCCATTTCTGATGTGATTAGAAAAACTGAGTTCAAAAATTTAGATATTATCACTTCGAATGTAGATTTATCTGGGCTTGAGGTTGAAACAGCTGATGACAGCATGAGAGCCTTCATTTTAAAACGCGAATTAACCTCTTATTTAAACGATTCTAGAGTAACCTATGATTATGTACTTATAGACTGTCCACCATCATTAAGTTTGCTTACAGTTATGGCTCTGGTGTCTTCTCATTCACTATTAGTGCCGTTACAGACTGAATTTTTTGCTTTAGAGGGTTTAACCCAACTAATGAAAACCATAGAACGAATAAAAGTTAATTTAAATCCTGAATTAAAAATTAGAGGCATACTTTTAACAATGTTTGATAAAAGAAACAGACTTTCTACACAGGTAGAAAAAGAAGCAAGAGACTATTTCAATGAAAAAGTTTATCTAACGGTGATACCAAGAAATGTCAGGTTGTCTGAGGCCCCATCTCACGGTATGCCAGTTTTAATGTATGACAAGTCTTGTCCTGGCAGTAAGTCATATTTTAATTTTACAGATGAATTTATTAATCAAGAACATAAAATAGGGAGCGCTGCATAATGGATACAAACAAAATAAAAAAAGGTTTAGGTAGAGGCTTGTCATCTTTAATTGGTGAAACAAAAACAGAAATAAATATTAATAAAGTTTCTATAAGTGATCTTGTGAGTAATAAATTTCAACCAAGAAAGATATTTGATGAAGAAAGTTTACAAGATTTAACAAACTCAATAAAAGAGAGAGGCATTATTCAACCGATCATTGTTAGAAAGTCTAGAGATGATAGTTCAAAGTATGAAATAATTGCAGGAGAGAGAAGGTGGTTATCAGCACAAAAGGCAGGGTTAAACGAAGTTCCAGTGGTTATTACAGATGTAGATGATTTAAAATCTTTAGAATTTGCAATTGTTGAGAATGTCCAAAGAAACGACCTAAATGCAATCGAAGAAGCACGTGGCTATCAACGTCTTATTGAAGAGTTTTCATATGACCAAGAAAAAGTAGCACAATTCATTGGAAAAAGCAGAAGCCATATTACTAACTTTTTAAGGTTACTAAATTTACCTGATGCAGTTTTAAAGCTAATTGAAACTCAAAAATTAACAGCAGGGCATGCAAAAATTTTAGTAAGTCTGGATAATGCAGAATTTGTGGCAAATAAAATTATTGAAAAAAATCTTTCAGTTAGACAGTCAGAAAATTTTGTTAAAATTTTTAAGACCAAGAAGCATTCTCTTAAAGCTTCCAAGGATATTAACCTGCAAGCTTTAGAAAACTCAATTAGAGAGAAAATTGGCCTTAATGTTTTAATTAAAAATAAAAAAAATAATTCAGGATCTTTATTGTTTGAATATAAAGATCTGGATCAGTTAAATAAAATAATTGAGATTATAAAATCTAATTATTAACTTTTCTTGAATTGTTGATTATAAAATCTGATAATATATTTTTTGCCAGACCAGAGTTTTTTTTAATTAAAAGTTCAATTTGATTAGTTTTATAAATTAAATTTTTTAAATAATTTTTTTCCCAAGATTTTATTTGTTGGATTACAAGAGGTTTATCTTTCCAGAAAATGGGAGGTTTAATTTTAGAAATTGCTTGTTCAATATTGTTCTTTTCATCAACTAATTCATAAATTTTAACTAGTCTTTTTATTTTTGCTAATAATGTTCTAATAATTATGATATTATCTTCATCTGAATAGTTGTTTTCACTTAAAATAGTGACAGTTTTCCTAGTGTTTTTAGCTAGTGAGTGATCCACAAGTTCCGAAGCACTATAGTTATCTGCAAGGTTAGTTAGTTTAGTGATTTCTTCAATATTTAAATTTCTTTTATTTAATGAAAAGTTTTCAATCTTTTCCAATTCATTATTAAGATTCTTTCTGTCACCCCTGCTTCTTTCTATCAAGACATTAATTAATTGCTGAGATATTGGGATCTTTTTATTTCTAAAAAAAAGACTAATAATAGAATTTAAAGTTTGATTGTTATCCTCATAAAAAGGGACACATATAATTGATTTTTCTTTTTCAAAGAGTTTTCGTAATGTAGATTTTTTTTCTAGACTTTTTGAATTTAAAATAATTTGTATATTTTCTGGGTTCTTTTCCATCAAGTCTTCAATGATCGTTCTAATTTTTTCTGTAGCTCTATTAATGATTATGAGTTTCTCGTTATCAAAAAAAGATTTAGTAAGAACACCATTAAAAAAGCTTGTAATATTATCTAGTATTTCTTTTTCTTCATATCTTTGAATTTTACCTCGATAGTTTTTCTCAAATAAATTTTTGATAGTTTCATATTTTAGGCCTTCATTTTCACCATAAAATAGATAATAATTATAATTATTTAACTTTATTTTACTGAGCTCGAATGATTTTAATATCATTGGATATAAGATAGTCTATTGATTATCTTCTCTGCAGCCAATTCAGCTAAATTATTTTTAATTTCTCTTTCGTATTTTTCTAATTCAAATTTATCAGAATTATTTTTATAAGAAAAATTTTCAGATATAGAAAAACTTTCTTTAAGTCCATTGCTTTTAGATACATTTACATTAACCTGTATTATATTTTTAAAATTTGTAGGATCACCAGATCTATCTTTAGCTGTAGTGATCTTTTCGGATTCACTAGAGATTTCTAGTATGAAATTTTTTTCACTTACAGATTTAGTGAATCTAATAAGTTTCCCTTTCATTCTTATATTAAACACCCTATCTCCAATGAAATTCATTTTATTAATCGAAAAATTATATTTTTTTAAATTTTTACTTGAATATTTTGCTTCATAGCCACAGGAAGATAAAATTAACAAAAGAAGGAATGTAGATATTTTTTTTTTCATTTTTACACTATAATATTTATAAGTCTGTTTGGTATAAAGATAGATTTTTTGATTTTTTGACCAGTAAAAAACTTCTTAATTTCTTGATTTAACTTAATTATTTCTAAAATTTTTTCTTCAACCATATCTCTTTTTACCTTTATAATGGCTCTTTTTTTACCATTTATTTGTACTACAAAGCTAATTTCCTCTTCTATTAAATCTTCTTTAGAAACTCTTGGCCAATCTATCTGGTTTTCATTAATAGTAACCAAACATTCGTTAGAAAAATGTGGAATAAATGGATTCATTAAAATCAAAATTTTTTTATAATTTTCAATTAAAACTTCTTTTTTTATAGGTTTATCGATTTCTTTGATTAAAAAATTATACATTTCATAAAGGTTAGCAACTATTACGTTATAGTGAAATTTTTCTAGATTATAAGTTACTTTATAAATTAACTGATTAGTAAATTTAATTAAATTTTCACCTTCATTTTTTTCGTTGTTATTTTTTATCTTTTCTATAATTTTAGAATTTAAGGACCATAATTTTTGAACAAACTTAAAGGACGCAACCATACCCTGGTCTGACCACTGGACATCTTTTTCTGGAGGACTGTCTGATAAAATAAATAACCGGACCGAATCTGCTCCATAATTTTTAATTATACTTTCAGGGTCAATAGTATTTTTTTTTGATTTAGACATAGATTCTGTTGGTCCAACAAAAACTTTTGCAGAAGGGTTTCCTTTTTTATAAAAATTTTTACCGTCGTCTGTGTCCACTTCTTCAGGACTTAACCAATTTTTTTGATGGTCTTTATAAGTTTCATGACAAACCATGCCTTGTGTGAATAGACCCCTAAAAGGCTCTTTTAATTCAAATTTATCCTCCTCATAACATAAGGCTTGCATAAAGAATCTTGAATATAATAGGTGCAAAATAGCATGCTCTACACCACCAATATATTGGTCAACTGGCATCCAATAATTAGCATCTTCGTAGCTAAACCCCTGATCAGTATTGTGAGGTGAGCAAAATCTTAGAAAATACCAAGAAGAATCAACGAAAGTATCTAGTGTATCTGTTTCTCTTCTATATTTTTTCCCATCTAAAGTAAAATATTTCCATTCATCTTCAAAATCTAAAGGGTTACCCGTACTAGTTAATTTTTCAATTTCTGGAAGTTTAACAGGCAACATATCTTTAGAAATTTTAATAGGTTTGTCATTTTCATCATAAGCTATTGGAATTGGACAGCCCCAATATCTTTGTCTTGATATGCCCCAATCTTTTAATCGATAATTAGTTTTTTTTTTACCTAAATTATTTTTTTCCAAGAGTTTAATGGTCTTGATGACGGATTCATTTGGGGCTTTTAAGCCATCTAAAAACTTTGAATTATAGATATAGCCTTCACCCGTATAAGCCTCATCAATTATTTCAAAGTCCTTATCTTTTTCAGGTTTTACAACAGGCACAATTTTTAAATTATATTTTTTTGCAAAATCTAAATCTCTTTGATCATGTGCAGGACAACCAAATACAGCGCCCAAACCATAGTCCATTAATACAAAGTTTGCAAAATAAACTGGAACCTTCATATCTTTATCCAGTGGATTAACTGCAACTAGATCGGTTTTAAAACCTAGTTTTTCAGCAGAAGCTATAGACTCTTCAGTGGTGCCAGCTTTAGAGCATTCTTTTTTAAACTCTTGAAATTTTCTATCTTCTTCATAATACTTTGCTAAAGGATGATCAATTGATAGAGCAAGAAAAGAAAAACCAAATAAAGTATCTGGTCTTGTTGTATAACACTTAATACTTTCAATGGGCTTTACGCTTTCTACTTTAAATTCAACCTCACAACCAAAAGATTTACCTATCCAATTCTTTTGCATTACTTTTACTTTGTTTGGCCAACTATCTAAGCCATCTAACCCTTGCAAAAGTTCTTCAGAGAATTTTGAGATGTTAAAAAACCATTGATTTAACTTCTTTCTTTCAACTACTGCTCCAGATCTCCAACCCTTACCATCTACCACTTGTTCATTCGCAAGCACAGTTTGATCAATCGGATCCCAGTTAACATAATTCTCTTTTCTGTAAACTAAACCCTTATCATACAAGTCCAAAAAAAATTCTTGTTGATGTTTATAATATTCAGGTGAACAAGTTGATATTTCTTTGTCCCAATCAATTGATAGCCCAAGCTTTTTAAGCTGAGATCTCATAGTTTCAATATTAGATTCAGTCCAAGTTTTGGGGTCTAAATTATTTTGTCTTGCAGCATTTTCAGCGGGCATTCCAAAGGAGTCCCAGCCCATAGGATGAAGAACATTGTAGCCCTGTAAAGCTTTAAAACGTGCAAGAACATCACCAATTGTATAATTTCTTACATGACCCATATGAATTTTACCAGATGGGTAGGGAAACATTTCTAAACAATAAAATTTTTTTTTACTCTTATCAACTTTAGTTGAAAAGGATTTTTTCTCTTCCCAAAGTTTTTGCCACTTCTCTTCTACTGTTTTGAAATTGTATCTATCCACAAAAATTAAATTTTTTATCTTAAATTTATAGTTTAATAGTTTTGAGCACCTTTATATTCCTTGGAGCTTTTTGATTTTTCTTCAGCCTCATACATTGCTGCTGTTTTTAAGATTTTTATTTTTAACTCATTATTAATATTACCTTTTTTTTCAGAGATAACACAATTTGATTGAGTTAAACATTTTTTATTGAAAACTTTAATATCTATGGCATCAGATCTAATTTCATTTGTTAAAAATCTGATTGATATTTTAATACTCTCATCTGAAGTCTGATCGGTTGAGTACCAATCTGTAATTATAATACCACCGCTATAATTAACAGAAGCTAAAGGCATAAAATCTATAGTATCAAGGGATGCTCGCCATAATTCATTAGAGCTTGCAAATTCAAAAGTTCCACTACGGGACTTACTGAAAGTTTCAGAAAGCCTAAATCCTCGCCCTTCCTCAAGATTTTTTTTAACCCTTAGTTTTGGATCATCAGGATATTTTCTTGCATCTCCTCCAGGGAGTTTGCCATTGCATGCATTTAAAAAAATAGATGATAATATTAGAACAAAGATAACTTTTAGGCTTTTAAATAAAATCATAATAAAATTTGTTGTTAATTTAATAGTTTTATACAATATATTAAGCAAATTGCTAAAATATATAAGTAAATAGCCATTTTAAAGTGATGTAAAAATACAACACTTACAATAATTATTGATAATAGTAATCATTTTTTTAAAAAATAGACCTTAAATTGATACACATTCACTGTTTATTATTAATAATAAAAAACAATAACAATAAATAAAGGAAATATATGAATAACTTTAAAAAAATAGGTATGACTGCTTTAGCAGCTTCACTTGTTTCTACATCAGTATTTGCTGGTGAGATGTCAGTGGCTGGTTCAGCATCAATGAACTGGGAAAATTACTCAGGAGTTGCAAAAAACTCTACTAAGTCTTTCTCAATGGGAAACCAACTTACATTTAGTGGTTCAGGTGAATTAGATAATGGAATGAATGTTTCTTTATCTTTTGTATTAGACCAAAATGATGATTCAACTGCAGCAGGCGCAGCTTACTCAGGTGGACCTTTTGATTCTCACTCAGTAACAGTTAGTTCTGACGCTTTAGGAACTCTTGTGTTTCATGGTGAAGGTGGAGACTCTGCACAAAATGCAGTAGGTGACACTGCAGCTGGAAACATCTGGGATAACTTTGATGGCAAAGGTGGAACTACATTAAGAGAATCAAGAGCCGGTGATAATATTATACACTACACTCTTCCCTCAATGGTTGATGGTTTAACTGTTGCAGCTTCATATACACCAGCTGGTGCTACTGATGCAGCTGATACAGCTTTTGCTTTAACGTATGCAGGTGTTGAAGGTTTATCAGTTAGCTACGCACAAGGTTCAAATGATGGACAAGCAGTAGGTTTAGGTGGAACAACTACTGATACGGATACAACGTCTTTAAAAGCGTCGTATGCTATTGGTTCATTAACAGTTGCGTATTCAGATCACTCAAATGATAGTAATACGTCTACTTCAGACCAAGATGCTACATCTTATAAAGTGTCATACACAGTATCGGATAATCTTTCTGTGTCTTATGCAGTAGAAGAGTTAGATAGCAATGGTGCTGCTGAACTTACTGATGCTGAATACAGTAAAATTGTAGGATCTTACACTTCAGGTGGAATGACTATAAGTGCTAATTATCAAGAAGCAGAGAATACTAATTACACTACAGCTGCTACTGAAGATATGGAGTACTGGGGTTTAAGTCTAGCATTTGCATTCTAATTAATTTAGAAAACAAATTAATAAAAAGGCCTCTTTTTAGAGGCCTTTTTTTTGTTCAAAAAAAGAAATACTAGCAAAGCCAATACAGCTTGTGAAGCTTAGCTTTTTTAGACCATGGTTTGAGATTCCGCCAAGAGCAATAAAAGGCTTTTTACTCAAAAGAGATAATAATTTAAATCTATAAATACCCAAAAAATTTTTATTTTTTTTAAATATTGAGGATAAAAAAATTCCATTAACATTTTGTAATTCCTTAGTTCTTATTTCGTAAATATTATGAGCAGAACCCAAAATGATAAATTTTTTTTTTAAGGAATACGAAAGATGTTTTGTATTTTCATTAAATGAAGGGATATAAGCCCCATCTAGGTTAAGTTTTACAGCTAATTTTATATCATTTGATAGTAAAAATTTATTACCTTTTTTTTTACAATATTTTTTTATCTTTATAATTAGCTTTTCATCTATTTTCTGATCGTAATTTCTATAAATTATAGTTGTTTCCTTGTCTTGTTTATCTATGTGACTTTCATCAAATTTATTAATAAAGTAATATTTGTTTAAAATTTTATTATGCATAACACTGTTAAAAATTTAATTTATATAGAAGAGCTTATTAAAGTTAAAGCAAATCATGATAAATTACCTACAATTATAGCGGTATCAAAAACTTTTCCCATTGAAAATGTTTTACCACTAATAGAGCATGGACACCTTCATTATGGAGAAAATAAGGTTCAAGAAGCCCTAGATAAATGGAGTGATATTAAACTTAAAACAAATATTAAGCTTCATTTGATTGGCAGGCTTCAAACCAATAAAGTAAAATTTGCTTTAAAAATATTTGATTATATTCATTCGTTAGATGGTGAAAAATTAGCCAATAAAATTGCAGACGAACAAGTAAAACAAAGAAAAAAACCTAAAATATTTATACAGGTAAATATCGGAAATGAAGAACAAAAGTCGGGAATAAATAAAGAAAAATTAGATGATTTTTATAAATTTTGTAAAAATTTAAATTTAGATATTGTTGGCACAATGTGTATTCCACCAAATGATGGCAATACAAAAAAATATTTTTCTGAGATGAGCGATATAAATCAAGAATTAAATCTCAAAGACCTAAGTATGGGTATGTCAGGTGACTATTTGGATGCAATTAACAATAAAGCAACGTACGTTAGAGTGGGTTCAAAAATATTTGGTAGTAGAACTTAACCTATTTTAATTTTAGTTTTTTTATCTATTAATTTTAATAATATTTCAAAATCTTTCTTCTTTAATGCAATACATCCTGCAGTTGGTTTGTAATTATCAGTTAAATGAATAAATACTGCGCTCCCCTTATTTGGAATTTTTTTCTCATTATGACTAATTGAAATTATATAATCGTATTTATGATCCTTTCTATATAGGTTTTCTTTAAGATCTTTATTATGTGTTTTAATTTCTTCATTATATTTTCTATGGTTTGAATAATCACACCAGGCCATATTTTTTTTAATAGCTTTTTTGATGATTTTACACTTTGGAGCACCAACTTGATCTTCTCTAAAATACAATTTTTTTAAACTAAATAACCCTTTAGGTGTTGAGCAATCTCCTTCTTTTTTATTAGATTTTAGGCCTTTTTTCCCAATACAACATTTCAATTTAAAATCGTCAATTATAAGAGTGTTTTTATTTGGTACATGAATTATCATAGGAGATATTAAATTTATTTATGCAAAATGTTTTTATTATAAATTTTAACTCACTATATGAAATCTTGGATGAGATAAAAGAGAATTTATCTTTTAAAATTATAAAATTTAAAAATGAAGAAGATTTTCAAAAAAATCCTGATTTAGATATAATAAATTGTTTACTAATTTCAAAAAGTAGTCACAAATTACTACTAAATAACAATGTAATTAGTAAAAATCTTTTAGATCTTAATGATTTGCCTCTAACTTTAAAGAAATTATTAGAGCTAATTAGTATTAAATTAATCAAATTAAAGTTTAACCACCAGTCCAAAATTATTATTAAAGGCTATGAATTAAACTTAAATTCTAAATTTTTTTCTAAAGATAATCTAAATTTAAAGTTAACTGAAAAAGAAATTGAAATTATTTTATATTTAAGTGCAACAAAAACAAAATATGATGTGGCAGACTTACAAAAAAATATATGGGGTTATTCAGAAAATATGGAAACTCACACTGTTGAAACACATATTTATAGATTAAGAAAAAAAATAGGCGATAAATTTAATGATCAGAGTTTTATATTAAGTCACAAAAGTGGTTATTTTATTGACTAAAATGATTTAATTTAGCCTTGCACCAATCTTTTCAATTATTTTTGAAGACATTTCAGTGCCTTTCTCAAGACTATCTTTAGTAGAAAGATTATTGATGTAGCCGTGAAGAAAACCAGATGCAAATAAATCACCAGCACCTGTTAAGTCTACTATTTTTAAATTTGATTTACTTTGACATTCAGTAATATCATTATTTTTAATAGCAACACTTCCTTTTTCACCACGCGTAATAACCAAAAGTTTTCCCAGTTTTTTTCCAAATGCAACAACTTCATCAAAGCTCTTAGCATCGATTAATGATTTAATTTCTTGTTCATTTGCAAAAGTAATATCAAGCTTATTTTGAACTAAATCTAAAAAGTTCATCTTATGTCTTTCAACACAAAATTGATCTGATAATGACATTGCTTTAGTATTAGATAATGACATTGCTTTATCAAAAGCAGATTTTGGTTCTCCTTCATCCCACAAATATCCTTCTAAAAATATCATTTCACTTTCTTGTACAGCTTTTTCATTAATATCTTTTTCATTAATTTTTCCTGCAATTCCTAAAAATGTAACCATAGTTCTTTCTGTATCAGGTGTGATTAAAATTAGACAAGTTCCAGTTGGTGATGTTTCTTGTTTTTTATTATAAAAATATTCAACTTTTTCTTTAATTAGTCCCTCCTCGTATTTTTTACCAAAGTTATCATCATTAATTTTGCCAATAAACCCAACATTATTACCTAATTGAGATAGTCCAACAATAGAATTTGCAACAGATCCACCAGATACAGTTTCTTCAATTTTAAGAGTTGATAAAAGTTTTTTAAACTCATTTTCATCAACTAGTTTCATTGTACCTTTTGTTAATTGATTCTTTATCAAATATTGATCGTCCACTTTGCAAATAACATCAACAATTGCATTACCAATTCCTAGTATTTTCATATTAAGCTTTTTTTATTTTTACTGGATTCTTTCGATTAGGATAACAAGTCGTACAAATTTTACAAGTCAAACCATAACACTCTCTAGCTTTACAAAATTCTCTTCCATAATAAATTATTTGTAAATGTAATTTACTCCATGTTTTTTCTGCGAAAATTCTTTTTAAATCTTTTTCAGTTTGAATAACATTTTTACCATTCGTTAAGCCCCATCTTTGAGCTAATCTATGTATATGTGTATCAACTGCAAAAGCCGGAACTCCAAAACCTTGAGACATGACTACACTTGCTGTTTTATGGCCTACTCCAGGCAGTTTTTCGAGCTCTTCAAAGCTTTTAGGTACTTTACCTCTATGCTCTTCTAGAAGCTGCTTAGACATTAAATAAATGCTTTTTGCTTTGACTCGAAAGAGGCCAATACTTTTAATCAATTTTTCTATTCTTTTTTTACCTAATTTTACAAAATGTTCAGGTCTATTATATTTTGGATATATATTTTTAGTTACATTGTTAACATTTAGATCAGTACATTGAGCCGATAAAAGAACCGACATTAAGAGAGTGAAGTTACTAGTATGGTTTAGTGGGATAAGGGTTGTTGGATAAATTTTATTTAAAATCTTTAGTATCTTTTTAGCTTTTTCTTTTTCATCCATTATTTAAAATTCAATAGATCTCTCATTGAATAAAGTCCTGGTTTTTTGTTAACAAGCCATTTTGCAGCTGTTAAAGCTCCATCTGAATAAAGCGCCCTATCAAAAGCCTCATGATTTAATTTTATTATTTCTTTTCCACTAGAAAATGTAACTTCATGTTCACCAATAATTTCATCTTTTCTAATTGAATTAAAATTAATTTTTTTTCCATAAGGAAAAGATTTTTTATTTAAAAATTTTTTACCCATTAAATTATAAAGATTTTTATTTTTTCCATCAGCTATTCCTTTTCCCAGCATTAAAGCTGTTCCTGATGGATAATCTTTTTTGTGTTTGTGATGAACCTCAAATATTTTGCTTAAATATTCTTCATTTAGTGATTTTGAGGCAATTTCAGTTAAATACATTAATAAATTAACACCAAGACTCATATTACCAGCTTTTAAAATGGGGATTTTTTTAGAAAATTTTTTAATTATACTCTCTTCTTTTTGGGTAAATCCAGTTGTTCCAATTACTACTCTTTTTTTTAATTTAGATGCAATCTTTAGAATATCTAAAGTACAGTTTGGAACTGTAAAATCTATTATTACATCAGTCTTTTTAAAAGCCTGTTCAGTATTTACATCAAGCTTGATACCAGCAATTTTTTTACTGATAGCTTTATTTTCTGTAAGAGCAGCTAATTTAAAGTTTTTATTATTTTTTGAGGATCTAATAAGTTGTTGACCCATTCTCCCTAGACAACCAGAAATAGCTAAATTAATTTTTTTCATCTAAGAAAATATTAACCTTTTTTACCTAATTAGTCTTTAGTTTTTCCAAAAACTTTTAGCTTTTTGAAAAAATTGTTTAATACTTGGATTAGACTTTTCATTTTCAATTTTTCTAAATTTTTCAAGTAACTCTTTTTGTTCTTTATTTAAAGAAATAGGAACTTCAGTATTTACTTGGACATAAAGGTCTCCATTTCCACTTCCCCTCATATAAGGCATGCCTTTACCCTTTAGTCTAAATTGTTTTCCATTTTGAGTTCCGTCAGGTATTTTAATTTTTGCTTTTCCACCATCAATTGTTGGTATTTCTATTGTGGTCCCTAATGCTGCATCAGCAATCGCTATAGGAAATTCAAAGAATAGGTTTTCATCAGATCTTTTAAATAAGTCGTGTGAATGAACATTTATAAAAAGATAAAGATCACCACTTGTTCCACCTTTAGATCCTGCCTCACCTTTCCCAGCTAATCTGATCCTAGTTCCATCATCAACTCCTTTGGGTATTGTAACTGATATTTTTTTTGAAGCTTGCTTGTTACCCTGACCATTACAATCTGTGCATGGATTTGTTATTTCTTCACCAGAGCCTGCACATTGAGGACAAGTTTGTTGAACAGTAAAAAAACCTTGATTGGATCTTACTTTACCATTTCCACCACAAACTGTACATCTGTCTGGAGAATGACCAGGTTTAGAGCCATTACCTTTACAGGTGTTACATTTTTCTGTTGTTGAGAATTTTATATCCTGTTTTTTACCTTCATAGGCTTCTTCAAGAGTAATAGATAAATCATATCGTAGATCAGAGCCTCTATTGTTGGTTTTTCTTCTCCCCCTTGATTGTCCACCACCAAAATCTCCAAAAAAATCTTCAAAAATATCTGAAAAATCAGCTCCACCAAAACCACCACCTTGTCTTCCACCACCTCCACCTTCAAAAGCAGCATGGCCAAAGTTATCATAGTTTTGTTTTTTTTCTTTATCTGAGAGGATGCCGTAAGCTTCACCAGCTTCTTTAAATTTATCTTCAGAAGCTTTGTCATCTGGGTTTTTGTCTGGGTGATGTTTTACAGCTAATTTACGGTAAGCAGATTTTAATTCTTCAGGACTTGCATTCTTGTTAACACCTAAGACGTCATAAAAATCTCTTTTAGCCATAAGTTACTTTAAGATGATAGTTGTTTTAAGTCTTAAGCGCTTTTTTCTTTATCTTCTTCTTTTTTATCTTCTTTTATTTCTTCATCTTTCACTTCTTCTTCTTTTACTTCTTCAAAATCCGCATCAACTACATTATCGTCTTTTTTTGTTTCGTCACTATTATCACCATCCTTAGGTGAACCCTCTTTTTTTTCTTGAGATTTATAAATAGCCTCACCTAGTTTC
>Ga0209710_1002333_pt1 | contig 13471 bp, 8 predicted proteins | sample ArcticOcean_MG_C_5_FD_187436 | JGI IMG/M metagenome (GOLD analysis project Ga0209710, IMG submission 187436) | Marine microbial communities from western Arctic Ocean - ArcticOcean_MG_CB4_138 (SPAdes) (version 2) | ecosystem: Environmental > Aquatic > Marine > Oceanic | place: Arctic Ocean: Canada...
TTTTGGGCGGTAATAAGGCTATTTACATTAAATGGAGCTATAAAGGAATATAACAAAAACATCTGTATTAAAGCTGGACTTTCCGCGGATGAGATGTTGATGCTAGGTGTAATATAAAACCCAGCTTTACCAACTGTACTCCATAAAAATTAATAACACCCAATAACCCTTACTATTAATTTAGTAGGGGTTTTCTCTTTTTAAATTCCTCTTTAGAGCAGATATGTTGGCACAACATAGGTTGTTAAAGATTGTAAAAGGCGAAAAGAACATAAATGTCTGTCAAAAATCTGTCAATTTTTAGTAGTTTTATACTGTTCTTTGAGTTGTATAGATAAAAGTGTTATAAGCCTTTTAGAAGGTTTAACAACTGGTTAGCCCCTATAAAAAAAGCCCTCACATTGCTGTGAAGGCTTCTAATTTTCGCTCCTCTTCTTGGGCTCGAACCAAGGACCCTCTGATTAACAGTCAGATGCTCTAACCAACTGAGCTATAGGAAAAGTCAGTAGTTACTCAATTAAATATTGTTTAACTGTCTGATAACTGCCAAATGAAATTAAATTATCCAAAGGTTCACCTTGACCAAAATCAAAAAGTATTCATCTCTTTTTTTATTAATAACAAACGTATTAGAATCTATAACGGTAAACGTATAGGATCTGAAACTAATCCAAATTCCTTTCCCATAAACCAACGTAAAGAGATTGGCAACCTATTAGCTGCTGAGGTGTATAGTTATGTGAACAATGGAGGCTTGTTATCTAGCTACAGAACAAAAGAAATAATTAGCGGAGACATAACAGACAAAGCATATCTAACACGAGCTTTAAACTCAAAACTAGATGGAGATTTGTCTCCCAAATACAAGTCTATGTTGAGGTTTGTATACGATGGCTTAGTCCCTTATTTAAACAACGAGAAACTAGCCTCTAAGGGCATTAAATCCTATTTAGGTAAGTATGAACTAGGAGTGTCTTACAACACCATTAAAAGACACCTCAACGTGCTTATAAATGAAGCAAGGAGTATAGGAATGCAGAGTAATCCTATGGTGTCTATAAAGGCTAAAAAGAGTAAAGCTAAACTTCATAAACCATATCCTAACATTAAAGAAATACTGGATGAGGTAAAGCTGTTTAACAGCAATCTTTATTTGTGTTGTTTAATGACCTATGGATGCCTTTTAAGACCTCATCGAGAGATAAGAGAACTTACTTGGTCTGACTTTTCTGATGACCTTAAATACATTCATTTGTCTGGTAATAGAAACAAATCAGGTAGGAATAGAATAGTTCCAGTACCCTCTTACATAAGAGATATACTTGTAAAAGGAGAAAGAGATAATAATATCTTTTCAGGAACACCTCAACCTTTAAATCAAGACTATTTTAAGACTCTTTGGAGTCGTTTTAAGAGACAATCTAATATACTTGAACAAGGACAAACATTGTATTCATTCAGGCACTCTGGAGCTATAGAAATATTCAAGCGTACAGGCTCTATAACCAAGCTACAGAAGGCTATGGGACATTCATCAATCAATGTAAGTTTAACCTATTTACGAGGTTTAGAAATAGCTGAATTAAAGGAGGAAGATATGCCTATGGTTTAGTTTTTTTTGCTAAAAGTTTCAAGATCTTTTATAAAGTACACTTCCATAGGAGTATAATTGGCCTTCTTCTGACCCAAAGCGTTTATACATCCGGAATCGATATATAACGATTGAAATCCTCCCGAAACCTTCCCAGTTAAATTAATGATCATAGGATTAAGGAAATTTGCAGATGATTGACAAGGACGAGGTAGCTGAAGTTTAGTTCTTCTGTCTGAAATATCCCATTTGTGATTCATCTTAAAAATATTACTTACCCCGGGATAAGTTTCATCCGATATATAAATATTAATAATTTCATATGCTTTCAATTTTTTATTATAAGTGCAAAAAGCCTCAGCATTATAAACTTGAGTTCCCATACTATTCGTGTTTCCATATTTTGAAGGCCATGTCATTATTACAAAAACATCAGAATAAAATACCGAAAAATCACTGCTATCATTAGGTGGTTTAGGGAGCAAAGTAGACTTAATCAATGATTTATGATAATTTCGTATAAGATTTGCATATTTCAAGCTAGCTGCATTATTCCTAGAATTATATTTTGAATTATGTGCTTTGATTATCTCTTTAATCCAATTGTCTTTCTCTTTCTGACGAGTTACTCTTATTTCCCTAGCTTTTACTGCCTGTTCAAACATCTTATAATCCGGCGTAAATGGTTTTATATTTGGCAAATATTTATTTCTTCCATAGGGAGAGTTCTTTTTCTTAATTATTGATTTTGATGAATTCATTAAGGGGTCATATGTAGTTTCAACTTCATATGTTTGCCCAAAAGAGCTAAAACAAATAAGTAAAGTGATTGTTAAGAATAGTTTCTTCATAATTATAAATTTAGTTTATTTTTCTTTACCTAAAAAATCAGCCCAACCTTTCCAGCCTTTGCTTTTATACTTTTGATATGCATTTGTTGGAATATCAATAGGTTTTTTCCCTGATTTACAATATTCTTCTTTCCATTCTTTTACACTGGATAATTTTAAGCTTCTTGCAAATGTTCTAGCTTTATCAAATTCTCTAAATTTAATATTATGATGAGTGGTTTTCCCGTGTCCTAACCAATCAGACATCCCTAGCCATCCTTTATCTTTATAAGTTCTTTCTGGTTTAGTTGGAATATCATTTGGTTTAACCCCTTCGTTAAGGTAAATAAACCATTCTTTAGAACTCTTAAATTCTAAAGAATGAACAAACTTTCTTGCATCTAAAAAACTCTTATAAACCCTGTCTTTTGACGAAAGATTTTCTGTACCCAACCAATCTCCAAAACCTTTCCACCCTTTGTCTTTATAGTAGTAGGGGTTTTTCGGAACAAAACTGGGTAGATTATTTAAGATATGATATTGTCGCCATTCATCTGCACTATTTAATTTAAGTGACCTAGCAAACCTTCTTGCTTCTTTAAAACTTCCGTAGTTTTTTGAATTTGCCTTTGATTTGTTTCCTAACCAATCTTGATAACCTTTCCACCCTTTATTTTTATATGTGTTATTAGCATTACTAGGAATATCAATAGGTTTTTTCCCTGATTTACAATATTCCCCCCATTCAGTAGAACTTTTTAAATTTAAAGACCGAGCAAATTCTCTAGCGTCCTCAAAATTTCTGTAGACCATCTTATGAGCTGCTACAACTCCACTACCCAACCAATCGCCTAGACTTATCCACCCTTTGTCTTTATAATGACTTCCTGGAGCAATTGGAATATTTTCTGGCTTATTACCAGATTTACAATACACATCCCATTCTTTTCGGTTTTTTAATTTCAAACTTTGAATAAAGCTTTTAGCTTCCTCGAACTCAAGGTATTTTCTAAAAACCTCTGGAACCCTTCCGGTGCCTAACCAATCTCCAATATGGGTGTAGCCTTCGGTTTTGTATGCAGACCAAGGGCTATATGGTATATTAGGAGGTTTTTTTCGAGATTTACAATAGTTATCCCATTCTTTCCCTGTTTTTAGTTTTAAAGAATGAACAAAACTTCTTGCCTCTTCAAATGGCAACCAGTTAAATCTTGACAGCTTCTCCCAAATCTTAATAGTAAGTTGTTCTGCTAGGTCAGATTCAGATAAGGTTTCAGAAATCATAGAAAACAGCTCTGCACCTCCAGAGCTTCCTTTTGAGCCTTCACCTAAGCTCTTGTCTTTAAAGTATTCTATGATCCTTTCATCATTAGCAGCAAGACCTCTTACAATAGATAAAATCTCATTAAAGTTGTCGTTATCAATTTCTCCAGTTACCTCATCATACACCACAGGGAGTATCACATACCCCCAATCTTTACCTTCCTTCTTCCTTAAAGCTCTACCAAGAGCCTGTACGATATCAACCCTACTTTTTCTTGGGTCTGCAAATACAATACAGTCTATATTTGGAACATCCACACCCTCTGTCAAACACCTAGCATTTGTAATTAATGCTTTTGGAGATTTTGCAAACTCCTGTACTATATCGTTACGTTTAGTGGTTGGTATTTTACCAGAAACTGTGTAGGTGTCTATTGGCTGGTAATTGTAGGTTTCTGTGATGTATTTCTGTAATTCTTTACTTCTAGTTGCCTTCTCTATTGATGAGTGAAATGAAACTGCGTTTTTAATATTAAACTGCTTCATAGCCTTTCTTAAAGCTAACATAGACGCAAGAGATCTAGCTTCTGTTTCTTTCTTCCATTTGCTGTTGAGCTGGACAAGATTATTGTCTTTAATAAACTCTGCTATTTCAGATTTTTTAACATCAATGGTTATCACTTTATAGTCTGTAAGAAGCTCTAGTTCTATTGCCTCTTTAAAGCTCATTTGAGTGAAGGTTTCACCATAGATATCCTCATCGTCCATTGAGATGATATCATCCCTAGAGCCTGCGTAAAAACGCTCGGTTGCAGTCATAAACACCCTCTTAGAGATGTTTATGTTCTTTTCAAATAAAAGATGGCTAAATAGTTTGGTGTCTGCACCAACAGTCTTGTGAGCCTCATCAAATATTCCAACATCAAAGGTCATTTTAAGCTTCTTAGATAGCTCTGCTATAATTCTACCACTTTGGTAGGTGGTGAATATGACTTTATTCTCATCCTTATTATCCTTTAACCAGTTTTCAATATAGGTAGGGTCTGTTTGACATGGAACACCTAGGTTGTCTGTAAAAAAAGCTACATCATCATTTCTTCCAATTCCTTCATCTGAACAGATACAGAGCCATTTAGCCTTTGTACCGTTAGCTGCCATTTCACGCAAGTAAACCTCCAAGGTTTGCTTTACAAGAGATAGACTAGGTACTGCTATAATTGTTGATTTTGGGTTTAACTCTCTAATAATCCAATACCCAGTTAAACTCTTACCAGCTCCACAAGGAAATATAAGCTTCCCTCTTGTCTGCTTGTTGGTTACAAAATGCTGTGTTGCATCAACCAATGCCTTTTTTTGATGCTCTCTTGGGGTATATGGGGTGAGTTTAGTTTTCTTTCCGTTTAGCTTTTGGTTTAGGTTTTTAAAAAACTCTTCATCAAGTCCTCCCCAGGTATCAGCTAATAATTTAATTAAGCCACCTTTGTTTACTTTGTCTAAATTTTTAGAGGTACTTAAAGCGCTTGAACAAATATACCCTTGGCTTATCTTACTATTACTCTCAACCAGAGTAGTGAAAGTAGACACCTCTTTAAAGGTGACAGACTTATTTTTATCTGAATGGTACTTGCATTGTATTGCATGATACTCATTGCCTGTTTTAGCAATAAGATCAATGCCAAGATCATGAGAGGGAAGACCAAGGTATTCTAATTCTTTTTGAGGAACTTCTGATAACATCCAAACGTTATCATAAAAACTATAGACTGGATGTAGTAAGAAAAAGTACTTTGTCAGCAATTCAAAAGCATCCCCTTTTTCTTTCTTTGATAGGGGCAGCAGAGAACTTACAAAGTCATCCCAGCTAGATATTGATTTGAAAAAATGATTATTTATTTGTGACATTTATTTGAATACATTTTCTTAATTTTCTAAATTATAAAAAATAATGCACTTTAGGTCCTTCAAAATTAAAAGTGTAGATAAATCTAATCTAATGGCTAACAGTTATACTACAATCAAGGATCTAATTAGGTTCTTAGATGATGTAAACAGATGTAAACAAATAGAAAGGAAGGAGTCTGACTTCTTTAAACTAACAAATGATCTTGATGATGTGCTTGATAAGTACTATATCTCTTTTAAAAATAATAGTGAGCTTAGAGAACAGGTAGCCTATAATTACAACCTAATTAAAGATATGTCATTTCCTGATTCAAAGGGAGATCATATTTATGTAAAAGACTTGTCAAATCACTCTAAACCTAACTACTCAAATGAACAATACAATAATTACGCACTATTTGTACATTCATATTTGATGAGAGATTTTGAAGAAAAGTTGGGATTAAAAAAAGAAATTAAAAGAAATAAGATTACTGTAAAAAATAAAAAGATTTTTAAAATTCTAGAAAGAGTAAATCTAGAAATTGACTTTTTAAAGGAGGGTGTTACAGTTACTGATTTTATAAATGTTTTAACAGGAGCATCTGAGAAAGAGATACACTTAAATATTGATAATCGAAGCTTTTATTATCTACTAACAAAAACAAAGGAATACTTCTTCAACTTCTCCTATACTGCAGTTGCTAATACCAATAAAATATATTCTAAACGAGGAACATTAATGAAAGTTAAATCTTTGAGAAATTCAAAATCAGAGTATCCAAAACATGAGCATAATATTGATAGAATATTAAATAGTTTTATTTAAAAGTTGGGCGAACGCCCAAGTAAGCCCAAGTAGCCAAACTTTTATATTAAAATCTCCCACATCTTTGTCTAAAGAAAAAGTCAACAGAATTGACCGAAATCGAAAACCATTGACTTGATGTTTTAGAGACTTCAAAGATACGGATTCTTATCCTTCATTCAAAACTGTTGGCATAAACATTATGCCAATGAGATAGTGCTTACATAACATACCATAGTTAGCTGCTGAACAATAGTACGTAGCTACCCAAAAAAGACTCCCAAACAGGGAGCAGGGATAATACATCCCAAAATTTAAAATAAATAGTTCACTCATATGGCAGAAATGGCAGTTTGGGGAGCGTATTAAAAAATAACACAAAATGCAAATAATAAATTATTTCGACTCAGTAAAAGAGTCACAATTAAAAAAAGTTGAGGTACAGAAAGTTCTTCAACAAATACAAAAAGGATACTGGAAAAATCAGATAGATGACATCCGATATCAAATACAAAGTGGAAATAGTGTAAAAGCTAGTGAGATTAAAAGCAATCTCCCTGCTATAACAATCTCAGCGACCTTTAAAGAAAGGCGTAAGAAAGGTTATGAAGATAACTACACAGGCTTACTACATTTAGACTATGATAAGCTAGAGAATGTTGAAGAGGTAAAGGCTAATCTTATTAGTATACCTTATACATATGCTGCCTTTATCAGTCCGTCTGGTAATGGTGTAAAGGTGTTAGTAAGGTCTGACAATGACATTAGTGGTCACACAAAAGCTTTCAATGGTTTAAGAGCCTACTATGATGAGATTGTAGGAGTAAAGTCTGACAGTTCTGTAAAGGACATAACAAGGCTTTGCTTTGTGTCCTATGATTGTGAATTATATCTAAATGAAACCTCTGAGGTTTTTAAATATAAAACAGCTACCCTGGATCAAATAGATCTATCGTGGGTATGGAGCTTTACTGGTAATAAGCATGACTTTGTTGTTGGTAACAGAAATAACTTTGTCTACTCATTTGCCTGTAATGCAAATAGGTATGGTGTTGCTATTAATGATACAACCAACTATGCTTATTCTTATAGTGATGATTCTTTTACTGAAAATGAAATAGAGTCTACCATTAAAAGTGCATATGAGAATAATGTAAATGAAAAAGGAAGCGTAGCCAAACCTGCCATATCTGCCATATCTGCCAAAGATGAAACTGTTGAGGTTGTTGTGGATTCTTCACCAATGATTCCTGAATATATTTATGAAGCGTTACCTAAAACACTCAGAGATGCTTGTAATGTTTTCGATGGAAGAAAAAGGGATGTCTTTCTCACCTCTGCATTGTCTGTAATTAGCGGAGGCTTACACAACGTACATGGCTTGTATGACAAGGAGAAGGTGTTTCCTAACCTGTATAGCTTTGTAATTGCACCTCCAGCTAGTGGTAAGGGTAGTATGAAGTTTGCTAAACAACTGGGAGACTGCTTTCATGACTTACTATTTAGTCAGAGTAAGGAGGAGCTTCAGGAGTATAAGAAGGCAAAACGGTTGTTTAGTTTAAAACTTAAAAAGGCAAAGACTGATGCGCAGATAGAGGCTCTAATTGAACCTGAACAACCTAAGACAAGAATGTACTTTATACCTGCCGACACCTCATCAGCCATGATGATAAAACATCTGGAGGATAATGATGGTATGGGCTGTATATGTGAAACAGAGGCAGACACGCTGACCAATACATTAAAACAAGATTGGGGAAGCTACTCGGATGTTCTCAGGAAAGGATTCCATGCTGAGATAATATCAAAAAGCAGGATGACAGACCTTGATTATTCTGAAATTAAGGAACCTAAATTTAGTGTTGCAATTACAGGAACACCCAACCAGCTAGACACCTTAATTACATCAATACAAGACGGCTTGTTTAGCAGGTTTATATTTTACTCCTTTAGTGCTAAACAGAAGTGGAGAAGTACTTATACGGAGGCTATAACAGTTAGTAATAACGAGATATTTAAGGGCTTTAGCGCTGACTTATGTGACAAATTTAGAAGCGACAACCCCCAGAGGTTTGTTATGACAAGAAAGCAAGGGATGCAGCTAGATGAAGTGTTCTCTGAGGCTCTTGGACACAACTCTGTTCTTTACAATGATGATGTCTCAGGTATTATTTATAGACTCGGGCTGATGACTTTTAAGATTGCAATGACACTCACTGCATTAAGATCAGATGAACCTGAGATTACCTCTAGTGACCTTGACTTTAAAACCTCATTAGACCTTGTTGAGAAGGTGTATTTAAAACACAGCATTGGTATACTCAATAAGATAAATAAGGACACAAGTAAGCTTAATAAAACCCAGGATGAACTTCTAAATTGGATGAAATCTAAGGGTGAAGTTAGTAGAGGTGATATCTGGAGTAAAGCTAAAAGTCTTGCCATAAAAGAGAGAACTTTGGCTGATATATTGAGAAGGTTTTTGGATTTAGATTTAATAAAAAAGGTGACTCATGGTGTTTACGTGGTGAGATAAAGGGTATCCCCTCCACCACATTTTACACTCCCTAACAAAGCATGGGGTTAACAAAAACGTTAGCCCTTTGTTTTTATGGGGTTAGAAAGGGTTTTGAGGTGTTGTAATGTAGAACAGGTTAGAATTGTATTGATTTACATCTTTTGTGATTTATGAATATAAAAGTTAAATTGTAGTCAAAACAAATACCTGTTTGAAAATGGAAGAACTAGATTTAAGTAAAGAATTACAAGAGTTTTACGAAAAGAATAAGAAGAATAATCTTTTATTATCAAATGAAGAGGTAAAGAAGAAGAGTAGAAGTATGTTTAATTCTGGTGGTTTTAATAAAATACGAACGTCTTATATAAATGAAACTGTTTTTGGATTAAAAGTTGGTGTTGTTTTTACTAAAAATGGTATTATTTCTTCTAAACACAGTAAGTCAATATTTCTTTATGACGAAATTGTTAATTCTTTAAAAATTACAGAAGGTGCTGTATCTTATATATATATTCTAAGAATAAAAGGAAATGTGGAAATATTGATAAGTAAACCGGAATTTAGAAGTAAACAAGGTTTTAAAGAAGATATAAATTTGTTATCGAATTTTATTTTAGCTGTTTCAGTAAAAGTAAAAAATCATCTCAAAATAAGATTAGAAAAAGAAAAATTAGAATTAGATAAATCACAAGAACAACAGAGATTACAAGAAGAAAAAAGACTCAAAGAACTTCAAGTCTCACAAACCAATGTTTTAAGTGAATTAGACAAAGATGGTAATGGAGAAGTTGATGTAATTGAAGGTAATGATTTTAATACATTACTTAAAAAACATCAAAAGAGTATTGTAGAAGTAGATAGAAACTACGTCCAACAATTTGTTAAAGTATCATCATATCTAAAAACAAAAAAAGGAAATATTCAATCCATATTTAATTCCATAAAAGATACACCTAATCAAGAGGTGTTAAATGAATATGTTGAAATATTAAAAGATGAGATTCATACTTATAATCTTGTTTTATTTAACTCATTAAATATGATTGTATCCTTAGTTGAAGATGATATGATTACATTTTATGAAATCCATGAAATGTTTGACACTCTAAACATGTTTGATTCAAAACATGAAAAGGATATATCCCAAAAACTTACAAATATTGGAGATGGGTTAGAGACTTTAATGTATGAAATAAGAGATATGGGTAATCAAATATCTGATTCAATTGGGGAACTTAGTTATGTAACTGAAGAATCTAACCAACAACTAACAGATCAACTAAGTGAAATAGATTCTACTATGAAAGTAGGTAACTTAATTAATACTATAAACACTTATCAAAACTATAAGACCAACAGAAGATTAAATTCTTGATAGAATAAAAAAACATGGGTAATACAAATTTAAAAAGACTTCAAAATGAATAAGATATTTAATGTTGAATTAATCGAATTTGAAAAACTATTCAAGAAAAAATTAATAAGTTTTTTTAATGGTAAAAAGAACACAGAAGATTTTAATTCCAAAGATGAAACTTTAAAAAAAATAAATGACACTTCTTGGTTTTCGACTGAACCAATGAAAGTTTTAAAGGGAAAAATTGATGAGAGTGAATTATTGATTAGTATTAGGGGTTTTTTAATTTTTTTTGAAAATCACTTTTTAATTTATCACTCTAATTCAACAAAATCAGTTTGGTTAGAAAAAGAATATTATGAAACAATTGGTAATTCTAATTACATTAAAATTGATTATGTAAACTTATTTAATTATTCTAAGTATTTTTTATTTCCACATTGGGGTAATGATGATGACATGTCATTAGGTCCATATAGTTTAAAAACTTTTAATTCAACAAAAAATATATATTTACATACTGACCAACCTACTAGAATGGGGAAACGGGGGTCAGTTAGAACAAAGGATTCAGAATTTTTCCCATTTAGATATTTACAAACTAAGAATTACAATAATGAAAGAGTGATTGGTTTGTGGTTTGATAAATTTAGTACAAGTAGTGATAATCTCTATAGAACAGATTATACCAACCACTTAAAACCGAATAGTTTAGATTTAGAAAATTTGAACCATTGTGGTTATATATTAAGATGGTTTGAAAGATCTATTAATGAGATAGAAATTGAACTTTGTCAGAATATTTTAAATATAATTGATAAAGAGGATCAAATAAAGACTAAAAGATTAAACCTAAAAAAAGAATCTGTTTTTAGTGAAATAGATAATGATGGGAATGGTTTAGTTGATGTTATTGAAGGTTTTGATGAAATTGATTTATTACTCAAAAAACATCAGGAAAAAATTATTTCAATTGACTCTAAACATGTAATGGAGTTTGTTCAAGTGTCAAATTATTTAAAATTAAAGAAAGAGAATATTCAAAAGATCTTTGAAGAACTCAAAAAAGTTTCTGATGAAAAGAACTTAAAAATTTATTTAGAAGTTTTAAAGGATAATATTCATGTTTATGACTTAATTACATTAAACTCTTTGTTAATGATAAATTCGTTGATTAACATGGATATGATAACATTTTCAAATATATATTTGAAATTTGATAGTTTAAACATATTTGATTTAAAACACGAAAAGGACGTTTCAAACAAATTAGATAATTTAGAAAAAGGTTTTAATCACTTAATGGAGGTGATTAGAAAAGTCGGAGATGAAATTTGTGACGAAATTTACTCATTAACAACTGTTACTGAAGAATCAAATAGTTCCTTATCAAGTGAACTTCAAAGTATAGATTCTACATTAAAAGTTGGTAACTTAATTAGTACCATAAACACCTATCAAAACTATAAAATCAATAAGAATACTAAGATTTTGAGAGGGTAAAAATCACATTATGAAAGTATTTAAAGGGGAAACAAGTGAGGAGTACGAGATTATATTAAAAGAAGAACATCTTAAATATACATTTACAAAATCAGGTGTAACAAAAAGTGGTACTTTTCATTACAGAGATTTTTATTTTAAAAAGAAAAGAATTACCTCTCTTTTTAGTAGTGACCGTTTTCATTTAGACTTAATTAGGAAAGGACAATCCACAATACATATAAGTTTTCCAGAAATGAACGAAACTCAAATTAATGAAATTTTTATTTACTCTACCGATAGACGAAAGTTTTTTAAAAAATCAGATAAAGAAACTATAAGAAAAAGAGGACAAAAGAGTAAAAAACTAAGATGGGAAATAGAGAGAAAAAAAGAAGTTCAAAAAATTCAATTAGTAAATAAAAAAATTCAATCTGTTATTGAGGAATTTGATAAGGATGATAATGGTATTATTGATTTAATTGAGGATAAAAATGAGTTTAATCTTCTTCTTAAAAAACACCAAAAGGTTGTAATAGAAAAAGGAAAAGAGTTTAACCAAAACTTCACACATCAATTCATTAAAGTAGGTAACTATATCAAACAAAAACGAATTAATCTACAACTCATATTTGATTGTACTAAAAAGGTAAAAGATAAAAAAGACTTAGACGAATATGTTGACATTTTAGAAGGTGAAATACATTCTTATAACCTTCTTTTAATTAACTCTTTAAACCTCATTGTTTCGTTGATTGAAGATGACCAATTTACTTTTTATGATATCTATGAAAAGTTTGACAAACTGAATATTTACAACTCAAATTGGGAAAATGAAATTTCTCAGAAATTAACTACTCTCAATAAGGGTATTTCGGAATTGAATTCAAATATCCAAGGTTTAATGTATGAAATTAGGGATATGAGTGATAGAATAGTAAGTTCTATTGATGATTTAAGTTATATCACTGAGGAATCAACAAGAATGTTAGATAATAGATTGGAAGAGATTGATTCATCAATAAAGACAAATAATCTACTTACATTAATAAATACCTATCAAACATATAAAATCAATAAGAATACTAAATCTCTGCGACCTTAGACAACAACCCCCATACCAAACCCTTGCAGAAATGTGAGAGTTTTTTATTAAACTATTTTTAAATATTATAAACCTATAACCTCTAGGTAATATATCATCTCACGAAGACCTGCCCCAAAAGGAAAGTGATATTTTAAGTAAAAACTTATTAATTAGATATGTCAAGAAGTTTGCATGAAGAGATTGAGGGTTACCCATACACCGAATCTTAGGGCAGTAAACATATCGTAGGCAAGATGAAATGCTTCATCTCTTGTATATATAGCGTTAGCAGGGTTTTTATTTAGAAGCTAGTACCTTGCAGAATTTTTTGAGATTCAGATATACAGAACCACAGGGTTATAGTGTGTTTTAAGAAGACTACCCCTCAAAAGAAAACCGATATTTTAAGAGATAGGGAGTCAGAAATAAAATAATTTTCTCAGAGTTTTTGAGGTTTTTTACTGGCACATAACTGGCAGTTATATGGCAGTTAACCTGATTTATCATTATATTTGGATAAGTAACTACTATAAAAAAAGCCCTCACATTGCTGTGAAGGCTTCTAATTTTCGCTCCTCTTCTTGGGCTCGAACCAAGGACCCTCTGATTAACAGTCAGATGCTCTAACCAACTGAGCTAAAGAGGAATTTCATA
>Ga0209710_1002338_pt1 | contig 13458 bp, 15 predicted proteins | sample ArcticOcean_MG_C_5_FD_187436 | JGI IMG/M metagenome (GOLD analysis project Ga0209710, IMG submission 187436) | Marine microbial communities from western Arctic Ocean - ArcticOcean_MG_CB4_138 (SPAdes) (version 2) | ecosystem: Environmental > Aquatic > Marine > Oceanic | place: Arctic Ocean...
CAAAAGACTCGATTATTTTTTTATCATTTTCTGTATTCAGATTAAAAAAATTTTGTGTCATAATAATCCTAAAAGGAAATTAATTTCATCATTTGAATAAAAGTGATTAATTTTTAACAAAATATTCTTATCCTTATATAAATAAATTTTGGGATGATAATTAATAATTTTAGTTAAGTCTAAGTAGCGATCATATTCTAAAGAGTATTCCCTATCGTAAGGCTCTGAAATTGAAAGAAAGTTAACCCATATGTCTTTTAAAGAATTTTCATCAATTGACCTCACTTCTTTAATTCTTAAAGATGTATTAAAATTACTAATGTAGATGTAATGCTTGTTATCTAAGGAAATGCTTTCAAATTTTGGACAATTATTTTCCGAATTATCAAAATTAAAAGAAAAGAAATCATCCATCAAAGAACAGTTTAATAAATTAAAATTAAACTGAATTTTCTCTAAGATTAATTTTTCTGTTAGTGCATTGATGTCAATTTCAAATTTATAAAGTTGATTTAGTTTATCATAGAAGAAATTAGTAACGTATTTGTCCATATCATTTTGATTGATGGCTTGCGAAGTGAGATTAGATCTTATTTTATTAGAGAAATGACTCTGTGTTAATTTATCGTCTAAGTTTTTTATAGAAACTTCATAATATGCTGATAAATTCTTTGCATAGCTAACGTTAAACAAAAAAATTAGAATAAATAAATATTTCATTGAGCAAACTATATAAAAAATCAGGCGTAGATGTAGTAAAAACTGATAAATTAATCCTAAATGCGATAAAATTTATTAAAACTAGCCATAATAAGAATGTTTTAGGCAGTAAGTTAGGGTTTAGCTCAGAATATAAGGTAAATAAAGATGTTACTTTATGTGCTGCAACTGATGGTGTGGGCACAAAATCAATTCTTTCCGCTGAACTAAAAAGCTATAAAGGGATAGGACAAGACTTAGTGGCAATGTGTTCAAATGATATACTTTGTAACAATGGCAAACCTTTATTTTTTTTAGATTATTATTCATGTAGCTCAGTTAAAAATAGTCAATATTTGCAAATACTAAGGAGTATCACAGAGGCATGTAAAAAAATTAATTGTGCTCTTATTGGCGGTGAAACTGCAGAAATGCCGTCTTTATATACCGGAAATCATTTTGATTTAGCAGGATTTTTAGTTGCTTTAAAAAGAAAGACTAAAAAACACATTATAAAAAAGGGTGATTTAATATTAGGAATCAAATCAAATGGATTTCATTCTAATGGATACTCACTAATTAGAAAAATTATTAAAGACAATAAAATTAATCCGACTAAGGTCCATATAGGCAAAGAAAAATTATCTACTTTCTTGATGAGACCTACCGAACTATACCATAAACATCTCAATGATAAGGATATTCTTAAAGTTAAGACTATGGCACATATAACCGGTGGTGGTTTAATTGCAAATTTTAAAAGAACACTACCATCTAAAACAAAATTTGATTTAGATATTAGAAAACTTCCTATTGAGTATAATTTTATTAAAAAATATACCCGCATGACTAATGAAGAAATATCGGAAGTTTTTAACTGTGGTTTTGGATTTACTATTGTCGTTGATAAAAAAAATGCACCACTATTCATTAAGAGAAGGAATTTTAAAATAATTGGATCAATTATCTAAAATTAGAATTGGCTTTCTTATTTCAGGCTATGGATCTAATTTATTAAAAGTTCTTCTTAATCTTCAAAAAGATCCTGACTCCAATTTCATACCATCATTGATTTTAAGTAATAAGAATATCAACAAAGATATTAAAAAGAAATCAAGAGAAATTGATAAAAATATAAAGATTTATGAAAATGTTACAAATTTAAATATAATTGACTTTATCAATTCTGATTTGATATTTTCAATCGGTTATATGAAAAAAATAAAAAAAAATATTTTCGATAAATACCTAACAATCAATCTTCACCCCTCTATCCTTCCAAATTATAAGGGATTAATGACACACAAAAGAATGATTATAAATAATGAAAAATATTATGGCTTCACTATTCATAGAGTTAATGAATCGATTGATGACGGAGAAGTGCTTTTTCAAAGAACATCTAAATTAAAAAATTTAGACGAGTATGATTTAAATAAGGCCCATAAAAAGTTAGAACATGATAACGTTTATAAGGCCTTAAAAAAAATTTGTACTATATTAGATAAGCTCTAAGCCACTAAAGAAAAATACAATCTCAATAGATGCATTTTCACTAGAGTCACTGCCATGAACAGAATTAGCTTCAATCGATTCAGCAAAAAGTTTTCTTATAGTTCCTTCGTCAGCATCTTCAGGATTAGTTGCTCCCATTATTTCCCTATAGCTTGCAACAGCATTTTCACCTTCAAGAACTTGAACTTGAACTGGTCCGGAAGTCATAAATTCAACTAAACTATTAAAAAACGGTCTTTCTTTATGAACTCCATAAAAAGCCTCTGCTTCTTTTTTACTTAATTTATGAGTCTTTGAAGCGAGGATTTTAAGATTATTTTTTTCAATTAGTTGATTGATATGTCCAATAAGATTTCTTTTTACTGCATCTGGCTTAATTATTGAGAATGTACGTTCCATTTTTTATTTGTCCTTTATGTTTTCAAAATAGTTATATACAAAGTCTGCCATTAAAAGCAATCCAAATCCTGTAGCGCCCGGTCTATTAAAAATATCTCCTTGATTTTTCCAAGTAGTGCCAGCTATATCTAGATGAGCCCATTTAGTTTTGGGAGGAACAAACCTTTCAATAAATTGAGCTGCTGTTGTGGCGCCAGCATACCTGCCACTAGAAATATTTTTTAAATCAACAAATTGAGAACTTATCATTTTATCAAAATCTGAGTCCATAGGCATTCTCCAAACTTTTTCATTTGTGTTTATGCCACTTTTATAAAGCTGTTCAGCTAGCTCATCATCATTAGAAAATAAACCTGCATAGTTTTGACCTAATGCAACTAATATAGCTCCAGTCAATGTTGCAAAATCTATAATTACTTTAGGCTTATAGAGTTCGGAACCATAAGTGATGATATCAGCTAATACCAATCTTCCTTCAGCATCGGTATTTAACACCTCAACATTTGTACCTTTATAGGATTTAATTATATCTCCCGGCTTATAGGCCGTTCCACTTGGCATATTTTCCACTAAGCCTATTATACCTGCATAGGTAAAATTGTAATTTAGAGAACTTAATAAATTCATTACTGCAGTAACAACAGCTGACCCGCCCATATCCCATTTCATTTCTTCCATTCCAGATGAAGGCTTGATAGATATGCCACCACTATCAAAACAAACACCTTTACCGACAAAAAGAATATCAACTTCTTTAACCTTAGGGTCTTTAGGTCCAAAGGTAACAACTCGGGGTTCTCTCTGACTCCCCTGATTTACAGCTAAAAGACAATTTAATCCAATCTTGGTGATTTGTTTTTTATCTAAAACTTTCACAGGTAATTTTTTACCAAGATTTTCGATTATAAAGTTTGCATAACTTTCCGGGTAAAGAATATTCGAAGGTTCAGATACGAGGTTTTTTAACATAACTATTGAGTCATTTAAAGAATTGGCATATTTAGATAGCTTTCCTTGTAATTTAAATTGACTATATTTAGATTTTGAAAGGTATTTGTTGAAAATAAAATCCTTTCTAATAAATCCAAAATTAACAAAATCAGTAATAGTTTTAGATTTAGTACTTATAGATATTTTAGAAAAAATCATTTTTTGGGAAAAATCAAAAATAAAAGCACCTATATAATTTGAATTCAGAGGTCCCAGTTCATCTTTAATGTATATATTAACTTCGATACCTGTATTTTTAGTTTGAATTTTATATTTAAAAATTGATTTATGATTAACTTTATAAGATTTTAAGTTCGATTTTTTACTATTTTCAATGTTTATTTTAATAAAAAGAATTATATTAGATGGGGATTTATCAGTATTTTTAAAAGTGCTAATCATTTATGAAACTTAAATTATATCTAACAATAAGTTATGTAAAGTACATAGTGCTAATGCTCATCGCATTTTTATTAATTATATGGTTAGCACAAATCATCAGATATATGGAATTAGGTCAATCACTAGCAATCCAGCTAAGTCACGTAACTATGATAACTTCTTATTTACTGCCTAATGCGATAAGTACAATACTTCCTATAATAATATTTATTGCAAGTTGTTTTTTTAATAAGCATATAAATCAGACAAATGAAATATCAATAATTTCAATGTATTTATCAACAAAAAATATGAATAAAATTATCTTACTTATTTATGGATTTATCTTAGTGATACATATTTTTAACACTGAAGTAACTTCAGTAAATGCTTACAATAAATATAAATTTAAAGAAATAGAATTTAGGAATCAATTTAAAATAAAAAATAATAAAAATGAAATATACATCAAGGATAAAATCAATTTATTTTATGAAAAGAGAAATCAAGAAAATTCAGTATTAGAAAAAGTCACAACATATTTAATAGAGGAAAATATAGTCATAGTATCTGAGCAAGTAAAATATAATCAATCTGAAAAAGAAATACTATTTACATTCATAAAAGGTCAAAGAATATCATCTTCCAATAAAGAAAAGAGTTTTACAAATTTTGATAAGTTGGAATATAAAATTTATAATAATAGTAACGATAAGATTGCTTTTGATGAAAATAATTATAACTTTATTCAATTACTTAAGAACGATAATCAACTTTATAAAAAAGTAGCACATAGAAAATTAATAGACTTATTATTCTTAATTTTAATTTTAACAATATCCAGAAAACTAATTTTTATAAACGAGAAATCGGAAAAGTTAATAGCAAATTATACTTTTAATTTATTTATGATATTAACTTGCTTTACCATTTTAGCATTCATAACAAAATTATTTATATCTGATGTATTGACGGTCATTATGTTTTATACGGGATCTGTTACTATTACTTTTGCAACAGGCATATTATTAAGAAGAAGATATGCTTTTCTATAAGTTTATTATTATTAAGGTTATGCAATCGATTGTATTAGGTGCATTAATACTTTTATCAGTATTATATATATTTTCTATAATTGAATTATTAAGTCAAAATTATGAACTAACGGATACTTTAGTTATAGGATTAATAAATACCATAGAGCTTTTAATGACAATTCCCAATATCTTATTATTAATGAGTGTTATTTTATTTTGGAATAATCTAAAAAAAACAAATGAATTAATTATTATTAGACATTATTTAAGTATAAAAAAAATAATATTAATTTATTCATTATTTATTATCATATTTGCTAGTTTAGAAATTAATAAAAATAATTTAAATAGCGATATTAAAAACTTAAAAGAAATATATCTGAAGAGTTTTGCTGAAACTGAAATTAATGAAAAAGTTTTTTTTAATTTTAATAATCAAGAATTAACAATAAGTAAATTAAACGGCCTCAACATAAAAAAAAAAATTATAGCGGAGATAAGTATTTATAAATTTAAAAATGATATATTTAAAAAATCTATTTACTCTAATGAGAATCAAATAATTGAAAATAAGATAGTTATGAAAAATCCTAATGTCATCACATCCCAATCAATCAAAGATATCGAAGGTCAATATTTGATTAATTTAGAGGACTTTGGAGATGAGCTCTATAATAATATCAGTAAATTAAATCTAACTAATAAGAAAGAATCGGTTAATCCAATAGGATTATTAAAAAATTTAACATTAATAATAGTATTATTAACCTATATATCAGTATTTATTTCAAGAAAAGCAATTAGAAAAAATGCCAGTGCATTAAAATATATATCTATGTCAGTACTAGTATTCATATATTCATTCGTAACTTCTCAAATATACTTAGAAAGTCATCATATCATATTTCACTTATCTGTCCTATTAACTCTTATCTTTTATCTATATAAAAATTTGATTAATGAATAAAATATTATTTATATTCGTATTACTTATTATGGCTGTTCAATTTAATGCAGAGCAAATCTCAAATGAGATTTATGTCAATTCAAAAAATTTAAATTATGATAAAAAAACTGATACTATCAATTTAGGCAAAAATTCATTAATTAACTATCAATCCGCATCAATTAAAACAGATGAGGGTTTAATAGATTTAAAAGGTAAGAAAATTTATATTGATGGTAATTTTTATTTAAATTATTCAACCGATATTATGAAAGGTATTTTTTTAAAAGCTGATTTAAATTTCAAAGAAGGATCAGCTAAGAACGTTAATTATATTTTAAACAAAAAAATAAAAATAAATGCTGAACTTTTAAATAAAGTAAGTGATACATTGACTTTTTATGACAGTTTTATAACGCCATGTGATTTAAAGGGATTTTTTGACTGTCCTACATGGTCATTAAAAGTTAAAAAAACTAAATATAATATAGAAGATGATTATTTTGAACATTTCAGTACTTTTGTACAGGTTGCTGATAAAAAAATATTTTATTTACCTTATGTATCACACTATGGATCCAAAGCTCCAAGACAGAAAGGTTTCTTAACGCCAACAGCACAAATAACAAATGATAATTTTGGCGCTAATCTAACAACTCCTTACTATTTACCCATAAATGAAAGCACTGATATTAAAGTAACACCGACTTTTTATTTGGGGAAAAATATCACAAAATACTTTGAAAATAATATTGAATATAGAAAAAAATTAAGTGAAGGCGATATGAATATAACTTTTTATAACTACTATGACAGAAAGACAGTCAATCAAATTAAAAAAGGATATTCATTTACTGCAAGTACTCAGTTAAATTTAAATAATAATAATAATATAGATGCGAATATTAATTATACTTCAAACATATCCAAATATAAAAGCAAAAACAATACAAAAGCAGCAAGCTTAAATTCGACTATTACCTTAAACACATATAATACATTGAAAAATAATGATCTACTAATAAGTAAGATTTCAGGATCAAAAGCACTTGATGGAACATTAAATACGAGTAATCCATATGAATTACCGTCATTCAAATATTTTAACTATATGAATTTTAAAAATAACTTAATTTTAAATAATGAAATTAAAATTGATATAATATCTAGAAATACTTCATTGGATTATTTACCCAATAGAATAATTAGAGCAAGTTTGCTAAATAAATTTCAAAAAAATATTTATATGAATAGAAATTTTAAGTTAATCAATAAATTAATATTCGACAATACTTTAATTTCAGTTGATGAGGGTAATAAAAATACTAATGTTATATCTGGGAGTTCAAATGAATTAGGAACACACGTCTCAAGTGAATTAAATAAAATTTATAAATTTAGTGAGAAAATTAAAATCAAACCACGTGCTAAAATAATTATATCTAGTATAACAAAAACAAAGAACAATAATGTAAATGACAATAGTCAATCACTATCATTAAATTATAATAATATTTTTGAAGAAAATAGATATTTTGGAACAGATAAAAAAGAAGATGGCTCTAGAATAGCACTTGCGCTTGAACAGAAAATCAGGCTAACAAATCAAATAAATTTAGAATTAAATTATGGTAGAATATATAATTTTGATAAAAAAGTGAAAATTTTAGAAGACATTAATCAAAAATCAAAGATTAGTGATCATTTAACAGAAATATCCTTTAATTATAAGAACGCACAAATAAAATACAACTCGAGACTTGATGAAAAAGATTTTAATATAAAGGAGGATGTATTAAGTTATAAAATTGAAAACAATAAAAATTCATTGATATTAAATAAAAGTTTAACAAGTGATAAGGCCTTTATCAATTCTGACTCAAGCCATTTTATGACTACTGAATATACTAGAAAAATTAATAAAAATACTAATTTAAAATATGTAAGTGAGATTAATGTAGGAGATAATAATAAAATATATAGTGAAGAATATAAAATCGAATTTTTTGATAATTGCTCCCAATTAAACTTAGTCTATTCGGTAGACAATTATAATGATGGGAAAGATTTAAAACCAAATAAGACTTTAAGTATAACATATGAATTAGATTTTTTAAGTGGTTTTACTGATGAACAACGAATGAATAGTATATTTTAATAAAAATGAAAAATATTTTATATATGATTACTATAGCATTTACATTTTTTATTCAAAATATTATTGGAAATGAAATAGTACTACAAAAAAATAATATTATAATTACTAATGATGATTTAGAAAATTATAAAAAAATTCATAAACACTTTTTCAAAATTACAATTGAAAAGAACTCAGCTATTAAAAAGCTATATCTAACTTTTAAAATAATTGATTTACAAATGAATATAAATCCAAATTTTGAAGAAATAACAAAAAAAATGATTTTTAAAGATTTAGAAAGATACAAGAGTAACTATTCTGAATACGTCTTAGAATATTTCTTAAGATATGAAATACTAAAGAATGATTTTATTAATAATTATATAAAGGAGAATAATCTAAAAGAATTAGATGAAATTATAATTGGCAAAATAAATTTTTATAATGAAATAAAATGTAAAACAAAAAAGAATAGTATAAAATTTAAAAAACTTAATAAAAATCAAAAATTGACAATAATATCTAATTTAAATTTGAAAGTAATACCAATGACAAAAGATATTTATATTTGCTTAAACCAAAAAAATATAGAAGAAATAAATTATGCTTTTAATAATATTATTTCTGATAAAGGTTATGAAAAGTTTTTAAAATATGTTTATAAAAGCATTAAATAAAATAAAACTAGTATTCGTAGGTGATTTAAAATCTATTAATTTAGAAATAATTGCTAAAAGCCATGAATATTTAGTTCAAGAAAAAATTAAATACATATTAATTGGTGATATTTTTAAAATAAAAGAATATTTTGATAAAATTAAAAACAACAATGAGGTTATTGAGATTTTTAATTTTAAAGATATTTTAAATGTAAAAAAGGATGCTATATTTGTATTTAATATTCATTCTAAAAATTTAGAAAAATCCCAACTAATACTTAATCAAATTAATATAAGTAATAATTTAGCTAAATTAAATTCATTTGACCTTGTGACTATGCCAATCAATAAATCAGTAATAAAAAAAAATTTTGATTTTAACGGTATGACGGAGTACTTAAAAAAAATAAATAATCAAGAAACATTGATGATCATGAAAGGTGAGAAATTCTCAATTATCCCCTTAACTACTCATATTAGATTTAAAGATATTTTGAAACATTTCAATGAAAAATACTTCTACAACAAATTAGAAAAAATAATAAATCTAATTAATAATAAAATAATCAAATATAATGAAATTATAGTACTGGGTATCAATCCTCATGCAGGAGAAAATGGAACTTTAGGAAAAGAAGAAATTATAATGAAAAAAATTATTAATAAAGTTATTAAAAATTTTAAATTCAAAAAGATTATAGGCCCATTAGCTGCTGATAGTGCTTTTCAATCAACAAATGAAAATCAATTATTTATATCATATTATCATGATCAAGCTCTTATACCTTTTAAAATTTTAAATAAAGAATCTTTAAATCATACCGTAGGATTATCATTTAACAGGCTGTCTCCTGCGCATGGCACTGCTGAAGATATCATTTTTCAAAACATGTCTGATAATACTTCTTTTATACAATGTATGTTAAATTAAAAAAAAAATTTGGACAAAATTTTTTAGTAGATAAAAATATTTTAAATAAAATATCAAATCTCATACCATCAAATACTATTAATATTTTAGAAATAGGACCGGGCATTGGTCATTTAACCGACTATTTAATTGATCGAGATATAAAAAAAATAACGTTAATTGAAATTGATAAAGATTTTATTCCGACACTTAAAGAGAAATATAAAAAAATAAAATTTTTAGAATTAATAAATCAAGATATTTTATCTGTGGATTTATTAAAGTATGATGAAGAAACTATTATTGTTTCAAATCTACCGTATAACATATCTTCTCAAGTATTAGTTAAAATAAATAATTATTTTCATTTTAATACAATGATATTAATGTTTCAAAAAGAGTTTGCTGAAAGATTAACCTCGAATAAACTTAATAATTTAAATTGCCTTATAAATTGTTTTTATGAAATAAAAAAAGAATTCAATATCTCTAAGAACTCCTTCATTCCCTCTCCTAAAATCGAATCAAGCGTAGTTACCTTTAAAAAAAAAAATAATTCTCTAATAGATTATGAAGATATAAAACTTTTTTCGCATTTTAAATCAATGATTTTTGTTAATAAAAGAAAAAAAATATCCACAATTCTTAAAAAACATAAATTTCAAATAAATAATTTGAAAAATATTGAGAAGAGAGCTGAAGAATATAGCTTGAATGATTTTATAAATTTATTTAAAAATCTAAAACCTGAACTTATCAATAAATTTAGTTAGATTAATAAGTCGGTCTCTTTTATGTCTTTCCGTTTCGATAATACTTAAAATATTTTTAACACTTTTTTCCAAATCATCATTTACAACGATATAATCATATTCTAAAAAGTGAGAAATCTCACTCTGTGCTAATTTCATTCTATTTCCAACTTCTTCTTTTGTGTCACGACCGCGCTTATCGAGTCTTCTAGCTAATTCTTTTTTAGATGGGGGTAAAATAAATATACCAACCACATCAAATTCATTTTGTTTTAGCTGTTGGAATCCTTGCCAATCAATATCGAATAAAACATCTTTATTTTTTTTAGTTAGGGCTAATACTTTATTTTTTGGCGTTCCATACAAATTCCCAAAAACATTCGCATATTCTAATAACTCATCTTTAATAATCATTTCATTGAATGATTTATCTTTTATAAAAAAATAATCCTTTTTATGTTTCTCACCTTTTCTTATAGTTCTTGTAGTGCAAGAAATTGATAGAGCTATTTGCTTATCATTTTTTATTAGTTGTCTAGATATAGATGTTTTTCCGGCTCCGGAAGGAGAAGAAAGTACTATTAAAAAATTCTTATGTTTGAGCATCTAATATATCAATATAATAGTTGGAATATATTTTTAAATAAACAATTATTAAATATAATTAAATTGAACCTATTACTAGACTGGCATTAGTTCCACCGAAACCAAATGAATTTGAAATTGCATTTTTTATTTTAACTTCTTTTGGAGTGTTAGGGACTAAATCAATAAAAGTTTCTCTTTCAGGGTCATCTAAATTTAATGTGGCTGGTAAGATAGAATTTTGAATGCTTTTTAATGTAAATACTGCCTCAACAGCACCAGCAGCTCCTAATAAATGACCAATAGCGGATTTATTAGAGTTCATAAATATATTTTTATGATTTTCAAACATTCTCTCTACAGCTGAAAGTTCAATTAAATCTCCAACTGGCGTGGAAGTTCCATGAGCATTAATATATTGAATATCTTCTAAGGATAATTCTGACTCTTTAACTGCCATTTCCATTGCTCTAAAACCACCATTGCCATCTTCTGATGGCTTGGTAATATGGAATGCGTCTCCAGATAGGCCGTATCCTTTAATTTCGCCATAAATTTTAGCCCCTCGTTTTTTTGCATGTTCATATTCTTCTAAAACTATAACGCCAGCACCTTCCCCCATAACAAAACCAGATCTTTTCTTATCCCAAGGCCTAGACCCAGATTCAGGATTGTCATTAAAGGTGTCGCAAAGAGCTCTTGCTGCAGAAAAACCGGCCATACCAATTGGACAAACCGCTGCTTCAGAACCCCCACAAATCATCAAATCTGCTTTATTATTTTTTATCAAAGTAAAAGAGTCTCCAATAGCATGGGTACCAGTTGCACAAGCAGTGACAGGAGAACTATTTGGCCCCTTAAGACCGTATTTAATAGATACTTGCCCTGATGTTAAATTGATTAAGGATGAAGGAATAAAAAAAGGAGATATTTTTCTAATACCTTGATCATTTAATATCAAAGAATTTTTATAAATTGAATCTAGACCTCCAATTCCAGAACCAATAATCACACCATATCTATTCGCCTCTTCCTCATTTGGGTTAAAGCCTGCATCAAGATAAGCTTCATTGGCAGCAATTATTCCTAAAGTTATAAATCTATCATTTCTTCTTTGATCTCTTTGAGAAATGATTTGTTCATCAATAAGACTATCTTCGATTGTTCCTGCTATAGTGCAAGGATATCCATCAACGTTAAATTTAGTAATTTTTTTAATGCCACTTTTATTTAGTAGTAGTGATTCCCAATTATTTTTTACACTATTGCCTAACGGAGTTATAGCTCCAAGCCCAGTAACTACTACTCTTCTCAATATTAAAAATATTTAGTTAGAGTTAGAAGATAAAAAAGAAACTGCATCTTTCATAGTAACGATTTTCTCTGCAGCATCATCAGGTATTTCACATCCGAATTCTTCTTCAAAAGCCATAACTAACTCAACCGTATCTAAACTATCAGCTCCTAGATCATCAATAAACTTTGAATCACTTTGGATTTTAGACTCATCAACACCTAAATGTTCTACAACTATTTTTTTTACTCTTTCTTCAATATCGCTCATTTTTAAATCCTTCTTAAATAAATTAAATTTACAAACTTACGTATCACATAATTATTATTATTCAAATATATAATTATATTAAAGCAAGGCCGCCATTTACATGGATAGTCTGGCCTGTAATATAGGATGCTTTATCTGAACACAAGAAATTCACTGTATTAGCAATATCTGATGGGTTTCCTAACTTTTTCATAGGCACTTTGTCTAAAATTATGGATTTTTGGTCTTCTGATAGTTTATCTGTCATATTTGAGGCTATAAAACCAGGGGCAATGCAATTAACTGTAATATTTCTACTAGCGACTTCCAAGGATAAAGATTTACAAAAACCCGTTAAAGCCGACTTAGAGGCAGTATAATTTGTCTGACCAGGGTTACCTGTAAATGAAACTACTGAGGTAATAAATATTATTCGTCCAAATCTTCTTTTAATCATTCCTTTTAAAAAAAACTTAACTAATTTAAAAGTAGAATTTAAATTAACATCAATGACGTCGTCCCACTCTTCTTCTGACATCCTTAAAAATAAATTATCTTTATTTAGTCCTGCATTTAAAATTAAAAAATCAGGTTCGAAATTAATATTTTCTTTTAACTGATCTTGAGAAATGTTTTTTAAATCTAGATTAATAAAGTTTATTTTTTGATCTAGATTCTTAATCTTATCTAGGTTTGTAGTCGAAGCATGAACATTAAGACATTCATTTTTAATAAAATCATCACAAACAGCCTCACCTATACTACCAGTTCCACCTGTTATAAAAGCCGTATTATCTTTAAACATAATTATTTATATCCTCAAATGAACAAAAAGGATAAGTTTTTATCTCATCTTTTCTTGGTAAAAAATTTAATAGTGTTTTTTTTGGTCCAATTTCATA
>Ga0209710_1002343_pt1 | contig 13423 bp, 12 predicted proteins | sample ArcticOcean_MG_C_5_FD_187436 | JGI IMG/M metagenome (GOLD analysis project Ga0209710, IMG submission 187436) | Marine microbial communities from western Arctic Ocean - ArcticOcean_MG_CB4_138 (SPAdes) (version 2) | ecosystem: Environmental > Aquatic > Marine > Oceanic | place: Arctic Ocean...
ATTAATGTATGTGACTTTGGTGGATCTTTAGGATCCTTATACTTTCAGCATAAAAAGTTTTTTACATTCAATTTTGTAGACTGGAATATTTTAGAACAAATAAATTATGTAAAATATGCAAAAAAAAATATCAAAATTAATAATTTACATTTTTATGATGACCTAAGTTTGCTATTGAGAGAAAAAAAAATAGATATTGTTTTATTTTCAAGTTCATTACAATATCTTGAAAACCCATATTTTGTTTTAAGTAAATTTATTCAAAAAAGAATACCAGATATTATTATACACAGGTCACCCTTCACAGATGGTGATGATGTTATTAAAATTCAAAATATACCAAAGCACATCTATAAATCGAGTTATCCAATAAGGATATTGAGTATTAGAAAAGTTATTAATCTATTGTCAGCTGAGGGATACAAGATAAAATTTAAAAAAAAATTAATTGAAGAAGTTGATGGTTATTCATATAAAACTTATCATTTTAAAAGCTCATTATGAAAATAAATTTCTGTTCATACTTTGATAAGAATTATTTATCAAAATTTCTTAACTTAAAGAGTTCGCTAGACAGATTTAATTTTGAATATACATTTTATGTACTTGCTTTAGACAATTATGTTGTTGAGTTTTTTAAAGAAAATAATTTTGATAATTTAAAGATTATACAATTAGATGAAATTGAAAATAATTATAAATTACTAAAAATTGCTAAAAAAAATCGAGATACTATTGAATATTATTTTACATTATCTCCATTTTTACCATTATATATTTTTGAAAATGAAAATATTAATCAGATTACCTATTTAGATTCTGATTTTTATTTTTTTAAAAATCCGAAAAAAAGAATTCAAGAAACAATAGACTGTAGTGTAACACTTATTCAGCAAAATGTTGATGAGAGGTATGGCAAATACAATGTTGGTTGGATAAACTTTAATTTTGACTTTGATGAAACAAAAATTATTGTAAAAGAGTGGTGCAATGAATGCTTAAATGAATGCACAGACATTCCAACTGATAATTCCTATGCTGATCAAAAGTATCTTGATAAATGGCCTGAAAAATTAAAATATCTGAGAGTTTTTCAACCAGAAAGTACCTGTTTATCTCCCTGGGATTCTAATTTAGTCATAGAGGAAAATATTGAAACAATGATCGCGTTTCATTTTCATGGACTTGAATTATATGAGAATTATTTTACATCAGGTTTTTACCAATTTAACAAAAAAAATATTAAAAGAATTATAGATAGAATTTATATTCCTTATATCAAAAATTTAATTTCAATAGAAAAAAAATATAATTTAAACAATTCGTCAATTAGAAATCATAGAAAAAAAATATTTACTAAGTGTTTAATCTTGATAAGAAATATCAAATCTAGCATCAAGAAGATTTACTACAAAGACTACCACTCATATAAAACATGACAATTTTAATGGTGCACTTAATTTTTTTAGTTTCCTTAGTGTAGAGTTTAATTTTAAATAATTGGTTAATAGAGTTGATTTAATATGATAAAAAGTTCATTTAATTTTTACCCTATATAGATAAAGAATTAATAAAATATATATAAAAATATAAGCTAAAATTATTTGATATGGGGAAATTTTAGTAAACAAATTAACAGAGATGGGGATTAGAATTAAAGATAATAAAACTGTTAGCGCTTTATTCAATGTTAAGGGTTTATCTAAAAGTAAATAATGTAGATGCATTCTATCAGAGGTAAAAGGGTTCTTACTTTTTAGAGCTCGTTGTATAAAGACTCTAAACATATCAATACCAGGTAACATTAAAATTATGAAAATATTTTCAACTGGGTAATTATTGGTTAATAATTGATCATTATAGTTATTAATAATTAATAGCCCAGTTAATGAACCAAGGAATAAAGAGCCAGAATCACCAATAAATATATTTTTTTTTAAATTTAGTAATAAAATATAGAACAAAGTAATTAACATCACTACGTGATGTAAAATAATATCTTCAAAAAATATAATAATAGAAATAAAAATGATAATAATTATTAAGATGCACAAACCATCAATACCATCAATTAAATTAATAGAATTAATTAATAACATTAGACAAGTTAATGTAAAAAAAATGCTATAATCTCCTAAATAAAAATATTTATTTAATGACGTAAAATAAACTTTATTGATTTGTAAATTAGGCTCTAAAGTTAAAGTAAAATAAAGTAAAATAAATGATGCAGCTAATTTATAGCTATAAGGAATACCCCTATTGTCATCAATCAGTCCAATAATAAAAAAACAAGAAGATACTGCAAAAATAACAATCTCTATATTATCATAATCACTAAAAAAATATAAATAGAAGTTTATATATATAAAAGTAGAGTAGATCATTAAACCACCTAACAAGGGGGTTTCTTTTAAATGAAATTTTCTAAGCTTATTAGGCTTGTCAATAAGGTTAGTTTTTTGTGCAATTATTGTTCTAAATCTATTAATAAAAAAAATTGTTAATAAAGTCAAAACAGTTAAAAAAAATTCATTCATTAATGTGAACTTATTTGGTTTATTTAAAAAAAAATACTAATATATATTAAAAAATGTTAAATAATAAAAAATTCCATAATTTTTTATATAAATCACTTTTTTATTTAGTAGCTTTTTTTCCATTAATTATTATTTTTAGAAGTGCAACGATTAACATAGCAACAGTTATTTTGCCTATTTTTTTTTTAATTTATATAAATATAGTAGGAATAAAAATAAATAATATTTTTAATAACCATTTATTTACCTATTTGTTTATTTTTTTTTTATTTATTCTAATTAATTCGATCTTTCATAACCAGGACTATTATCTAATATTAAAATCATTAGGAAACTTTCGTTATTTATTACTAACAGTAGCTGTTTATTTTGTATTAGAAAACACGAGCAATGAACAAAAAAAATTCATAATTTACTTCAACGTTATCTTAATAATTTTAGTAGGTGGAGATATTATTTATCAATTTTTTATCAATAAAGATATTTTTGGTTTTAAGGCAGGAATGTGTGCTAACGAAGTTTGCCAAAGGTTTTCTGGTGTTTTTGGTGATGAGTTAATAGCTGGGGGCTATTTAAGTCAAATTGGAATGTTATTTTTCATATTGTTTTTTTTTTTCCATCAAAAAGAGAAAAATTTAATATTAAATAAAAAAAACATATATTTTTTGGGCCTATATTCTGTAATTATAATAACAGGTGAAAGAAATGCAGTATTAATTTTAACACTGACACTACTCTTTATATTTTTTTTTAAAAAAAAATTAAAATTTGTTTTTTTATTCATAACATTATTAATTGTTTTAATTTTCTCTTTAGGTATATTTTCAAAAGGAGTTGAGGAAAGATTTGTAAAGCCAATTAAATCTCTTAATAATTTAAATACAGCAAATATTTATGAAAAGTTAATAAACAATCCATGGGGACATCACTATGAAGCGTCTATTGAATTATTTTTGGAGAAACCAATATTTGGTCATGGTCCTAAAAGCTTTCGAATAGCGTGCCAAAATACCAAGATTCAAAAAAAATTAAAAGAACAAAAAAGTGTATATTTGGCATGTACTACAAATCCACATAATTACTTATTAGAATTTTTAAGTGAAAATGGAATTGTGGGAGGTATTTTTTTTCTTGGAATTATTTTTATAATTATCTATCAAATTTTAGGAATCATAAAAAAAGATAGTTCTGAAAATTTAGTAGCTATAGCTGTAGGTTCCTTAATTTTAGCCATTATGTTTCCATTTAAACCTTCTGGATCTTTTTTTAGCACCTTTAATTCAGTAATGTTATTTTATATATTAGGCTTTTACTTGCATTATCATAAGAAAATAAAATGAATTTAAGCATAATTACAATTGTTAAGAATGATAAAAGCAACCTAGAGTCTACAATAAAAAGTGTATTGTCTCAAAATTATAAAGATTTTGAATATATAATATTTGATGGATTGTCCTCAGATGGAATTGAAAGTGTAATCAATAGATATAAAAAAAATAACATCAAGTACATAAGAAGAAGTGACAAAAGTTATTATGATGGATTGAATAAGGCCATAAAAAAAGCAAAAGGCAATTATATTGGTATTTTAAATGCTGGTGATATTTATTATAATAAAAATGTTTTAATGATGGTTATGAATAAAATTTTAAAAACTAAATGTGATTTATTATTTTCAAATTTAAAATATGTTAATTCAAAAAATGAATATTCAAGAGTTTGGAAATTTGATATATTGCATTTAAACAAATTATCTGCCCTCAAGATTGCAAGTCCTACCTTATTTATTAAAAGAAAAATTGCAAAAGCTTTCCCATACAATATTAAATATTATATATCATCAGATACTGATTTTAATCTAAGAATCTCATCAAAAAATTATACATTTGTGTATTTAAATAAATTTATAATTTCAATGAAAAAAGGAGGGCTAAGTACCAGGCATTCTCTGTTTCTGAAAAAAATGTCTCAAGATCTTTTAATACTTAAAAAACATTTTGGTTTGTCTTTTTTTGTTATTTATTTATATAAAATTTTGTTAAAAATTAAAAATTTTATATAAATATTAAAATATTTTAAAGTAACATCCCTTTTATTTTATAACTTTGTAACAACATTATAAGCAATGTAATTAAGCTTACAGAGACTAAAAAACTTTTACTCAAAATAATTGAAAGGAATTTTCTTACAATTAATAAATTAATAAAATCATAGTAACCACAAAAATTATTTGAAATAGCCAGGAACTAGTCATATTTTAAAGATAAAATTTAAAATAAATATTAATTCAAATGTATAAAAAAATACCCATATTTATTAGTAATTTTTGCATTTAAATAATTTCCATAATTAAGACAGGGTGATTTATAATACATGCAATAATCACCACTAATTGGACGGTAAAATAATTTGTTAGAAATTTTAAACTTTTCTAATTCAGGAAAATCATTTTCTTTGCTCATAGAGTAATATTTTGGCCATGGGTAATTATTATAATCATTTTCATTTTCAACAATTCTTAAAGTATTTTTTAAAAAAATTACCAGGAAGCCAATACAAAAAATTATTAAAATTTTTACTTTTAATTTTTCTTTTAAAGTAAATAATCTCGACCCTGCATATGAAAATATCAATGCAATAATGGATATTAAATAGGAATAGCCATATCTGAAAACTGGAACTTTCATCATCCAGAAAATATTTGCAATTAATAGAATAAAAAAAAAATAATAAAACTTTCTATGATCATATAAAGGATAATTGATATGTTTATTTATTTTAAATTTAAAAATAAACATAAAGAATAGTAAAATTATTAATATGTATGGAAATATAATGCTTGATATAAACAGAAAGTGTTTTGAATACCATGTCTTTATCCAATTAAAGTTTTTTGAATAATTTTTCATTGTCAATTTATCTTCTTTGGTAATATTTTTATCATTTACATAGTCAGGCCAGCCTTTAGCCCAAGCCTCATTTTCAATTGAAACACTTTCACTTATGTTTTTATTGGACCACAAAAATGACTCAGAACAAAGTTTTGTAATTGGGAAAATTAGACATCCTGAAATAGTTATATTTTTTATTATCCAGATTAAAAAAAAAAATACCAAAAAATAAAATCTTTTATTTTTAAAAAAATTTAAAAAATGTTTTTTTGTGAAATGTATTAAAACAATAAAAACAGAAAAAAGTAATATAATTTTATTTAGGACAACAAATAACGAGATTATTAACAAATTTAAAATTTCTTTAGTATCAAATAATTTGTCTTTTAGAATAATTGAAGTTAGATAAAAAAATAATAGATGAGCAGGTGCGTCATTTCCATATTCTGAATATCTATTCATTTTATAAAAAATATAAATCTGAATAAATACAAGAAAAAATAACTCCAAGTTATATTTTTTATATTTTAAAAGATTGAGAACTCTTGATGTGAAATTTATTAAGATGGCACTCATCAGTAGCGCAGCTGGAAGTATAATTCCATTTATTCCAAGTAATAAATTATTTAAAATTGCTGACGTGTGCTGCATAATTGATGCATGAGCATATCTGAAATGCAAATTGGAGAGGCCAAATATTATCTTTTCTTCATTAATAATATTTATATACGGTAAATGATATAAACCTGCATCTGGCCTATTAACGTTACTTTCAATTATTAAAAAACAAATAATGATAGTGGATATTAAACTGAACAGAATGAATTCTTTGTTAAAAAATAGTTTCCATTTTTTATATATCATCAATAACAAAGTCATAATAGTTAACGAATTTACATTTTGATTGAGAGGAGTAAAAAAATTTAAAAAAAGAGCCATAAATGAAATAAGTACAATTCCATAAATGAGCTGAGTAGAGTAGGTTATAAATTTATTTTCTTGTTTGGATACAAAAAATATACCAATAGGTATTAAAAAAAAATGTATTGTAAAAACCTTTAAAAAAAGATTAATCATTAAAATGATGAATACTCAATTAACAGTAATAATACCAGTCTTTAATGAAATTAATTCAATTGAGCAACTCTTGATAAAAGTTTTAAATAACAAAATTGACAAACAGATAATTGTAGTTGACGACCATTCTTCTGACGGTACTAGAGAGTTGCTAATAAATAAGTTTAAAAATAAAATAGACAAAATTATTTTTCACCAAAAAAACCTTGGTAAGGGAGCTGCAATAAAAAGTGCACAAAAATACATAATTGGAAAATATACAATTATACAAGATGCTGATCTTGAGTATGATCCGTCCGATTATCTTTTATTAATTAATGAAGCTGAAAAAAACAAATTTCAAGCCGTTTATGGATCAAGAGTGTTAAATAAAAATATGCACACAAATATTAAAAATTTTAGTCACCAAATAAGAATATGGGGAAATATTTTTTTAACATTTTTAAGTAATAAAATTAATAATCAAAAATTAACGGATGCACACACTTGTTATAAGTTATTTGATTCCGCTTTATTTAAATCCATTAATTTGAAAGAAAATGATTTTTCTTTTTGTCCAGAAATTACTACAAAGCTATCCAATAAAAATATTACAATTAAAGAAGTTCCAATAAACTACAATGGTAGAACTTACGATGAGGGCAAAAAAATAAAATCCTCAGATGGTCTTAAGGCAATTTTAGTTTTATTAAAATATAAATTTTTTTATTAAATTTTATACATGTTATTTAATTTTAAATATAGAGTAGTTAAAATAATAGAAACAATACCCTTATTACAAATCTTTATTTATAATAATTTAGAAAAGTTTAATTTCTTATTTCCTCACGATAAAGATTATAACGGTATAAAATTACTTTTTCATAAAAATGAAAAAAGAGATTTTTTTGATATTGGTGCCAATATTGGATTATCGACAATTGGTTTTAGAGAGATGGGATTTAAATTAAATAATATCCACTTATTTGAACCAGATAATTTTTTAATTAAAAAGTATTTAAATAAAATTAAAAAAAAATATAACAATATTTATATACATAAATTCGGTCTCTCAAATATTTCAGAGAAAAAATTTTTATACCGAGCTTATTATAAAGACAAATTTTTCCATTTTAATAATAGTTTTGATAAACACTATATCTTAGCAAAGATTAAGCATAATTACCCAAACAAGTTTAAAGAGTTCAAATTAAAAAAAAAACCTTTTAAATTAAAAAAATTTGAAGACATCAAAATAAAATCTAAAGCATGCTTTGTTAAAATTGATGTAGAGGGACATGATCACAAAGTAATTAAAGGAATGCTTAGATTTATTAAAAAGGAAACCCCAGTAATACTTGTTGAGTATAATATGAGCAATTTTGATGAAATTTATATTATGTTAAAAGAATATTATAGCTGCTATATATTTAATATTGATAAAAATAATTTTAAAAAATTAACTAATTTTGAAATTAAGCTTTTAATCAAGGGTAAGATTTTTGAAAGTACTTATGTGAAAAATAGTGTAAATATTTTTTTCATAAAAAAAAGTTTTAAGTTTTTATTAAATATATGAGAAAAATAGCATTAATTTATGGAATAACAGGGCAAGACGGCGCCTATCTAGCAAAATTTTTATTAAAAAAAAACTATATTGTTCATGGTGTAAAGCGAAGAAGCTCATCTTTTAATACTCAAAGAATTGATGATATTTATCTAGATTCACATAAGAAAACAAATTTTTATTTACATTATGGGGACCTTACAGATTCTTTATCTGTTCTAAAGATAATAAAAAAAATTAATCCTAATGAAATTTATAACCTGGGTGCACAATCTCACGTAGGTGTTTCATTTGAAGTACCGGAGTACACTGCAAATGTAGATGGGTTAGGAACATTGAGAATTTTAGACGCTATATTAACCCTTGGAATGAAAGATAGAGTAAAATTTTATCAAGCTGGAACTTCAGAAATGTTTGGCGCTTCAAAGCCGCCTCAAAATGAAAAAACAAATTTTTACCCAAGAAGCCCCTATGCTGCTGCAAAATTGTATGCACACTGGATAACAGTAAATTATAGAGAAGGGTATAATATTTTTGCCTGTAATGGAATTTTATTTAATCACGAGAGTCCTTTGAGAGGTGAAACTTTTGTAACAAAAAAAATTGTATCTGCACTATGTAAAATCTCTCTATTAGGAAAGGGGAAGCTTTACCTTGGAAATTTATATTCAAAGAGAGATTGGGGGCATGCTCAAGACTATGTAGTAGCCATGTGGAAAATGCTTCAACAAAAAAAACCAAAGGATTATGTTATTGCATCTGGAAAACAATATAGTGTCAAAAATTTTGTAAATTTAATATGTCATATTTTAAAAATTAAAATTAATTGGAAAGGTAAAGGAATTAATGAAAAGGCATATTTAAATGGTAAAATTATTATATCTATAGATAAAAAATATTTTAGGCCAACTGAAGTAGATTCCTTACTTGGAGATGCAAGAAAAGCGAGAAAAGAACTGAAATGGAAACCAGATTATAATATTCAATCGCTAGCAAAAGACATGGTTACTCAAGAAATTAAAAACATTAATGGTAAAAAATAAAAGTAAAGTATTCGTAACTGGACATAAAGGTTTAGTGGGATCAGCTGTAGTTAGAAAACTAACTGATCGAGGCTATAAAAATATAATAACAGTTACAAAAGACAAGCTAGATTTAAGAAATCAAAAGGAAGTATTTAATTTTTTCCAAAAAAAAAAAATTGATGCAGTTATCAATGCCGCAGGTCATGTAGGGGGTATTGTTGCAAACAATAAATATAAAGCTGATTTTATTTATGACAACTTAGCAATTCAAAATAATATTATTCATGCCTGTTATAAGAATAAAGTAAAATCGTTAATTTTTTTAGGCTCTAGCTGCATTTATCCAAAAAACTCTAAACAACCAATTAAAGAAAAATATTTATTAACTGGAGAACTAGAAAAAACAAATGAACCATATGCTATTGCAAAAATAGCAGGTATTAAAATGTGTGAAAGTTATAATTTCCAATACAAAACCAACTATAAATGCTTAATGCCTTGTAATTTATATGGTCCAAATGACAATTATGATCTTAAAACATCACATTTTTTCCCAGCTTTAATTGTCAAAGCTTTAGCAGCAAAAAAAAATAAAAAAAATGAATTAACATTATGGGGATCAGGAAGACCCAAAAGAGAATTAATGTATGTAGATGATTTGGCTGATGCGTGTATTTATTTTTTAAATAAAAAAACAAAAGATTCATTAATCAATATTGGAACTGGTCATGACAAAAGTATATTTGAATATGCAAAATTTATTTTAAAAAAGATTAATTTTAAATGTAAGATTATTTTAGATAAATCTAAACCAGATGGAACACAAAGAAAAATTATAGATAATTCAGTAGCTTTAAGTTATGGCTGGAAACCCAAAATTAATTTAGATGATGGGTTTGATTTAACTTTAAAATCATATTTATCTAAATCTAGTAAATGAAAAAAAATTATATAGTAATAACTGGAGGAGCAGGCTTTATTGGCTCAAACTTAATTAAATATCTTATAAATAAAACCAAGTTTAACATAATAAGTTTAGATAATTACTCCACAGGCATCAAAAAAAATGAAATCAAAAATAAGAGAATAAAATATATAAAATCAGATACCAAAAATATTTCTAAGATTTTAAATTTATATAAAAAAAATATTCATTCACTTTTTCACTTTGGAGAATTTTCTAGAATATATCAAAGTTTTTTAAAGATGAGTACTTGCATCGATTCTAACACGATTGGTTCAAATGAAGTGTTTAATTTTTGTCTTTTAAATAAAATTAAACTTATATATTCTGCAACATCAGCAAGCATAGGAAATAAAGGTAATGACAAAAACTTATCTCCTTATGCTTTTACTAAAGCTAAAAATTTAGAATTATTAGAAAATTTAAAAAAATGGTTTAATTTTAAATATGAAATAATTTATTTTTATAATGTTTATGGACCTGGACAAATAAAAAAAGGCTCTATGGCTACAGTGATTGGAATATTTGAGGATCAGTTTAAAAAAAAAATACCATTAACAATAGTTAGACCTGGATCGCAATCTAGAAGATTTACACATGTTTTTGATACAGTTGAGGGATGTTATTTTGCGTGGAAAAAAAATATGTGTAAACATTACAGTGTGTCTCATAAAAAAAGCTATACAATTATAGAAGTTGCAAAAATGTTTAATAGTAAAGTTAAGTTTCTTCCATCAAGAAAAGGTGAAAGATACGCCTCAGCTTTAACAAGTATGAATTTATCAAATAAAGTTCACAAAATATTTGGAAAAATTAATCTTAAAGATCACATCATAAATATCGTTAAAAACACTCAAAAAAAACCTTAATTCTCTGGTTTACAATGTTTTTATTTTAGGTATAACACTCTCGCCGGTGATTATTGCGAAGGGGTAATACCCGATCCCATTCCGAACTCGGAAGTCAAGCCCTTCAGCGCCAATGGTACTTTGTCTTAAGACACGGAAGAGTAGGACATTGCCGGCTATAAAAAATTATTATGAAAATTAAAAGCTCGTTAAAATCATTAAAAAAAAGAGACCTTAATTCTAAGCTAGTTAGAAGAAGAGGCAGAGTTTATATAATTAATAAAACAAACCCAAAATTTAAAGCAAGACAAAAGTAATTTTTATGGATAATCAAAACCATAAAGACACCTGGAGTAATTTCACAAAATTTGTATTGTGGGGAACTGTCGCTGTTATAGGTGTTTTAGTTTTAATGGCAATATTCTTGCTGTAGAATTCTCTCATGAAAATCGTTTCAATTTTAGAAAATCAAAATATTGAGAAAAGAATTGCAATTACTCCTGAGATTGCAAAAAAATATATATCTCTTGGTTTTGAAATTTCTTTAATTGAAAAATATGGCGAGCATCTAGGCTTTAAGGATGGTGATTACAAAGAGCTAGGTGTTGAAATCTCTGCTAACGAAAAAGAAGCACTAAGTAAAGCTAATATTATTATTCAGTTAGGTTTATTATCTGATAAAAATCTTTCGAATTTAGAAGAAAACCAAATACTCATTGGAGTATTTAATCCTTATGTTAATAAAGAAAAAATAGAAAACCTTTCTAAAAAAAATATTAATTTTTTTTCTTTAGAAATGTTACCAAGAATTACTAGGGCCCAATCAATGGATATACTTTCATCTCAAGCTAACCTTGCTGGCTATAAAGCAGTAATTGAGGCATTTGCAAATTTTGAAAAAGCAATACCAATGATGATGACAGCAGCTGGCACCATCCCAGCAGCAAAAGTATTAGTAGTAGGTGCGGGTGTGGCAGGTCTGCAAGCTATTGCAACTGCAAAAAGAATGGGTGCAATAGTTTTTGCAACAGATGTTAGAATGGCTTCAAAAGAACAAGTTGAAAGTTTAGGTGGAAAATTTTTAACCGTTGAAGGATCTGAAAATCTTGAGACAGAAGGTGGTTATGCAAAAGAAGCATCGGAAGAATTTAAGAAAAAACAAGAAGATCTTTTAGCTGAAACTTTAAAGAAAATTGATATTGTAATATGCACTGCTTTAATTCCAGGCAAAAAAGCTCCATTAATTATTAAAGGTTCTATGATCGACAATATGAATTCTGGATCAGTTATTTATGACTTAGCTGCAGTTCAGGGCGGAAATGCAGAATTTACTGAAGTTGATAAAGTTGTAGTTAAAAATGGAGTAAAGATTATGGGTGAAACAAATATTCTAAATAAGCTTCCTGTTTCGGCTTCAAACTTATATTCAAAAAATGTATTTAATTTTGTGTCCAATTTATATGATAAAGAAAATAAAAAGATTAATATTAATTTAGAAGATGAAATAATTAACAACACATTAATTAAATAGATTTATGGAAATAGACCCTTTTATATTTAGATTAAGCATATTCATTTTATCAATTTTCATTGGTTATTATGTTGTATGGAGCGTAACACCATCTTTACATACACCCTTAATGTCTGTTACTAATGCAATATCATCAGTAATTATTGTTGGTGCTATAATTGCAGGTTTAGCAGGAAGTGCAGACAATGTTTTTACAATCTCTAATATTCTTGGTTTTTTAGCAATATCTCTTGCCGCCATTAATATATTCGGAGGATTTTTGGTCACTCAAAGAATGCTTCAAATGTATAAAAAAAAGAAGAAAGTTAAATAACTATGTCAGCAAATTTATCAGCAATATTTTATTTAGTTTCAGGAGTTCTGTTTATATTGGCATTAAGAGGCCTTTCATCGCCAGAAACCTCAAGACAAGGTAATTTTTTTGGAATTTTAGGTATGGTGATAGCTATTACTGTTACTTTTTTATCTGTTGGAAGTTTTTCTAGTGGACTGATTTATGTATTAATTTTTTTACTAGCAGGTGGGCTTATAGGGGCATTCATAGCTTACAAGATACCAATGACGGCCATGCCAGAATTAGTAGCAGGTTTCCATAGTTTAGTTGGGCTATCAGCAGTATTTGTTGCAATCTCAGCTTTTTTAAATCCAGAAGCTTTTAATCTTGGATCACCAGGAAGTATTAAACTTGCAAGCTTAATTGAAATGTCAATTGGAGCTGCTGTTGGTGCCATAACATTCTCAGGCTCAATAATTGCTTTTTTAAAGCTTCAAGGAATAATGTCAGGGTCACCAATCACTTTTAAGGGGCAACATTTTCTTAACGCTCTATTGTTAATTTCAATTATAGTTTTAACTTATTTACTTTGCTCATCACAATCATCTAACATTTTTTGGATATTAATAGCAGTTTCATTTTTGATAGGATTTTTATTAATCATCCCAATTGGTGGAGCAGATATGCCTGTGGTGATTTCAATGTTAAATTCATACTCAGGCTGGGC
>Ga0209710_1002348_pt1 | contig 13413 bp, 18 predicted proteins | sample ArcticOcean_MG_C_5_FD_187436 | JGI IMG/M metagenome (GOLD analysis project Ga0209710, IMG submission 187436) | Marine microbial communities from western Arctic Ocean - ArcticOcean_MG_CB4_138 (SPAdes) (version 2) | ecosystem: Environmental > Aquatic > Marine > Oceanic | place: Arctic Ocean...
ACAAAAATTTTTTTAGTTTTTTTGCACGTCATAAATGTCTCCTGACATATCTATTAAAATAAATTATGAAATAATTATGCAGATTACATGCCAAATATTTAAAAATAAAAACAATCTTATTAAAGATGGGCACCTTAATTATTTAACAGTTGAAAAATAAATATTTAAATTTGGCATTATTTTTGCTTCTTTTAAAAGATTATACATTAAATAATTTATAAATAACTAAGTTATTGATTTTATTGTGTTTTATAAAGTTGGTTTAAAAATATATTTATTAGGAGATGTCATGAATTTGACAAATACAATGAGCCCACAACTTTTTCTTTATGAAAAAATTAAACCTTTTGGCTTACCAATTGCTATTTTGATGCTCATGGTAATGATGGTTATCCCCTTACCTTCAATATTGCTAGATATATTTTTTACTACTAATATTTTATTATCTCTTCTTATATTAATGGTTGCGTTGCATACTTTTAGACCTTTAGACTTTTCAAGTTTTCCTACAGTATTATTATTTGCGACAATTTTAAGGTTGGGTTTAAATGTTGCTTCAACAAGAATTGTTTTAAGCGCAGGTCATACAGGACCAGACGCTGCTGGAAAAGTTATAGAGGCTTTTGGAGAGTTTGTTATAGCTGGTAATTATGTAGTAGGTATATTTGTATTTGCAATATTAATTATTATAAACCTTGTGGTCATAACAAAAGGTGCCGGAAGAGTATCTGAGGTATCAGCAAGGTTTACCCTCGATGCTATGCCAGGAAAACAAATGGCGATAGACGCTGACCTTAATGCTGGTTTACTTACTAGTGAAGAGGCTAAGCAAAGAAGAGATGATGTGGCTAAAGAAGCAGATTTCTATGGATCTATGGATGGAGCATCAAAGTTTGTTAAAGGAGATGCCGTAGCAGGAATTTTAATCTTATTGATAAATATTATTGGTGGATTAATAATTGGAATTGCACAGCATGATCTGCCAGCCTCAGTTGCTGCAGAAAACTATATTATACTGTCTGTTGGAGATGGATTAGTTGCTCAAATTCCATCTTTATTACTAGCTATAGCAACTGCTATAATTGTAACTAGAGTATCCACTAGTCAAGATTTGTCTCAACAAATAGGCTCGCAAATTGGAATGAAACAAGCTTGGCTTCCTAGTGCCGGTGTTCTTTTTCTTTTAGGATTAATACCTGGAATGCCTAATGTTTTATTCTTAATTGCATCTGGACTAACATTTTTTATCTGGTGGAGAATAAAACAAAAAGAAGATGAAAATAATGATGGAAGTGATAACATAAATGAAAATGGTGAGACAGTTGTTAAAGAAGAAAAAGATGATGATAATTCTATTAATTTATCTGAAATAGCCGATAACTCTGCCATATCTATGCAATTAGGTTATGGTCTAATACAAATGGTTGACGACGAAAATGATGGGCCTCTAATAGCGAGAATTACTGGTGTAAGAAAACAAATTTCAAAAGAATTAGGCTTTATTATTCCACCAGTTAGAATTAGAGACGATTTGTCATTAGATGCTAATCACTATAGAATAAGGATAGGTCAGGAAATAGTTGCGGAAGACAAAGTTTTTCCTCAATTAATACTAGCCATACCTGGAGAATCTGCTCAAACAAAAATTGAAGGAACAGATGTAAAAGATCCTAGTTTTGGTATGGAAGCGACATGGATTGAACGTCATCAGCAGGCAAAAGCTGAGAATTTAGGATATATGGTTGTAGAACCTGAATCAGTTATAGCAACACATTTAAATCAAATTTTATCAAGTCAAGCCAATGAATTGCTCGGACAAGATGATGTTCAAGCTTTACTAGATAATTTATCAAAAACTTCACCTCAATTAGTTTCTTCAACAGTCCCTAAACTAATACCTCTCAATATACTTACATCTGTCCTAAAATTATTATTAGCAGAAAGAATGCCCATTAGTGATTTAAGAAGAATTTTAGAAGTGTTAGCGAGTCAAAATCATAAAAATAACTCTCCGTTAGATATTGCAGAATCTGTTAGACCAGCTATATCAGGACTTTTAATTCAACAAATAGCCCCTTTAAATAGTCCATTACCAGTAATAACTTTCTCAGCAGAGTTAGAACAAATGATTGTTAATATTGCCAAGCAAACTGGAGCAAATGGGTTAATTCTTGAAGCAAGCTTAATTCAAAAAATTGTTACTGCAGTTAATAGTGTTATGGAAAAAATGCAAAATGAAAACAGAAAAGCTGTGATGATTACAGCTCCTGTTATTAGAAGAGATTTATCACATATGTTAAGACAACATATACCTAACTTAGATGTTCTATCATTTACTGAGTTACCTGATAATAAAAAAATAGAAGTTATAGCTAACATTGGATCAGAGGAACAAAATAATAATTAAACAATACTCAATTTCAAATATTGGAGAATAGAATGACACAACATAAAGTAATTGCAGAAGACAGCCTTTCAGCAATGGATGAAATTTCAAGAGTTCTTGGAAAAGACGCTGTTATCTTACACACTAAAAAAATTAATGGGAAAATTGAGATTGTAGGCTCTAATAGTATAGAAGATATTGCTTCATCTAATACTAAAAGAAAATCATTAAATAAAAAATCAAATTTTACTCATTTATTTTCAAATCATTCTTTAGAGCAAAGTATAAATAATAAAAAATTGAATTCTGTTTCAGAAACTATTTCAAGTATAAAGCCAATAAATTCTAATGTTTCTGAAGTTCAAACTAATAATTATGTTGACATAAACACTTTCAATAATTTTACAAATAAAATTGAGAACCTATTAAAAAACATGATTATTTCAGACATGGATGATTTTAATTCAGGAGATCATAGCTCTATGACCATCAATCTATTAAAAAAAGGATATTCAAAAAATATAATTTCAGAATTTAAAAACATAATTGATAAAGAGGTAGATCTAGATCCTGAATTAGTTTTTTATCATTGTTTAGCCAAAAAACTAGTTTTACCATCTGAACAAAATATTTTAAATACAAATATAATATTTATTAATGGATCAAGCGGTTCAGGAAAAACAACCTTATCTTCAAAAATTGCATCACATATTCTTGACAATAAATTTGTTGGAAATGAAAGACATAAATTATCAATAATAGATTTTGCACCAAAATCATCCAATCATTCTGAATTAATGAATTTTGGAAGATTACTCAATTTAAATGTAAGTTCAATTTCAACGCTCGATGAAATTAAAAAATTTATTGAAGCAAATAAAAATGATAGAAAGTTAATTATAGATGTATCCCAAGAAAACAAACATATTGAAGGTTATACAGAATACTTAAAAGAACTTTGTGCCAATGAAAAGTTTTTGAATATCTTAGCTCTTCAATCAGGAAACAATAAACTTTCTATGAAATCACAAATTGAATTTTATAAAGAATCAGACCCTATAATTGGATTAACAAAGTTAGATGAATCTTATGTTGGCCCGGAAGAATTATCAATCTTAGGAGAGTTAAATTGTAAAATTGGAATTTTATCTGGATCAAGATCAATAATAGGTTCATTAGCTTTTGCTAAAAAAGAAGTTTTGGCACAATATATGAAAGACATGAGTATATAATAGGATTTATGAGATTATAATGACAACATCAATAGCAATTGCATCTGGAAAAGGTGGAGTAGGAAAGACAACAATAGCAGTAAATCTGTCTATCAGTCTAGCTCTACAGAATAAAACAACACTTTTATTAGACGCTGATTTAGGCATGGCTAATGCTCATATTCTACTCGGCATTAATCCAAAACTTTCCTTAGATGACTTTATTTCAGGAAAATCAAAATTAGATGACGTCATAACAACAACAAAAGATGGTTTGAAATTCATTTCAGGTGGAAACGCTATAAGTAATTTACTAAGCTTAAGTGATTTAGAAAGACATAAAATAATACAAAGTTTTGAAGCTATAACTGCTGAACCTGATTTTTTAATAATTGATGTTGGTGCAGGGGCCGAAGCATCCTCAATGTCATTTATGGCCTCAGCTAATAAAGTAGTAATTATTTTAACAGGAGAGCCAACAAGCTTCATAGATGCTTATAGTCTAATTAAAGCTGCTTATTTAGATTATAAAATGGATAACTTTGGAGTTATTATAAATATGGCTGCATCAAATTTACAAGCAAAACTTAACTTTGAAAAATTTCAATCCATAACTCAAAAATTCTTAGATGTGAAACTTAAGTTTTTAGGGCATGTTCCATCTTCTTTAAAAATTAAAAACTCCATAATTTCAAGAACTCCCTTAATGTCCAATAAAGTTGTAAATGAAGAAACCAAAGCCTTTAATCATCTCTCAAAAAATATATTAACATTAAATAATAATGAAACTAAAGGGATAAAGTTTTTTAATAACTAACATTTAAGTCATTTAAAGGTTTAAAAAATGAATAATTACTCAAAAATTATAAAACCTGATATTCAAGATCTTGTTAAAGATAATATTAATTTGGTTAAAAAAATAGCTTGGCATCTCCATGGAAGAGTCCATTCTGTTATAGAAATAGAAGATTTAATTCAAATAGGTATGTTAGGACTTATTTCTGCAGCGCAAAATTATATTCCACAGAAAGACGCTGCTTTTTCATCATATGCAAATATCAGAATTAAAGGCGAAATTTTAGATTATTTAAGAAAAAATTCTAACCTTTGTAGAAGTACAATTAAAATGAAGAAAGTTTCAGAAAAAGCGGCTTCTGTTCTTAGACAAAAATTTGGCCGAGAACCAAATAATTCTGAAATAGCCAAAGAAATCGGAATGACAACTGAAAAGTTTTATGAATGGACAAGCGCTTTTGAAGCTAATGTTATAAGAAGTTTAGATGATACTTATGATGAGTACTCTGAATGGTTTATAGCTAAAGACATGAATCCTGAAGAAAACATAAATCATGTGGAATTAAAAAATCTACTTAAAGCATCTTTAAGTAAACTAGAAGGTAATGAAGCTCTTACTATTCAACTGTACTTTGTTGAAGAATTAAATATATATGAAATTGCTGAAGTTTTGAGTGTCTCAACAGGAAGAGTATCACAAATTAAAACATCGGCGATAAAACGTATAAGAGAAAGTTTAAAAACAGAATTTTAAAAAATAATGCAAAAACTAGAAATGTTAATTAAAACTGTGGATGCACATTATGATAGTAACCATGAGATACATTGTTACTATTTATCATGTAGTTTATTAAATGTAGCCAGAGGTAGATGTGACTTAATGATAGTAGATGAGAATAGTAATATTAATGATAAAATTACTATCCAATATAAAAGAGCTATTATGTCAGGCTCTATTAAAGTAAAATCTAGTTTCTTTAAAAGCCTACCATTTCAGTTTTCTCTTAAAAATGATAGGCCACCAAGAATAGAATTAATTATTGATCAGAAGTTAAATATTAATAAAAACGGAATACTATTTCTTGAACAAGAAATCACAACACAAATAAATGAATATAAGTTTTATATACCCCTTTTATAGACAAATAAACAATATCTAAAATACTTACAAAATCAGTTCTCATGTATTTATTTCATTTCATTTAATTTAATTTAAAAGTATTTTGGAATTTTTTTTATTATCCATCTATCAATCTTTTAGTAATATCAACTTCTGTCTGAAGAAGCCTTGATACGCCAGTAAAAGCTTGCTGTGTTTTTAACATATTTACCATTTCAGTAGTAATGTCCACGTTAGATCTTTCTAGAAAACCAGCCTCAATTTTACCAAATGATCCACCCATTGGAGTTCCGAAAGCTGGTGCGCCTGCTTTAGCATTATACTTATAACGATTATTTCCAACTGGACTTAATGCAGGCTCATTTGTAAAACTTGATAAAGCAATATTTCCAATAACAACTTCTGTATCTAACCCATAAGTAGCAGTTATTTTACCTCTAGGATTAACATTTACATTAGAAAGGATAGATACTGTAGCATCTAAATTTACTCTTGTAGTAGGAATAACTAGATTATTGATAACACCTTCAGCAACAACCCCTTGAGCATCAGCAAGAAAACCCATTACGGCCATTCCATCATTAGTTATCACTTCTCCTTCAGCATTAATATTAAAAGAACCATCTCGAGTGAAATATGGATCCTCAATGTTATCACCCTGCACTACTGTAAAGAAACCTTGACCTGTAACAGCAAGATCTAATGCGCCTCCAGTGGCTTGAAATGCTCCTTGGCTCATTTGTTGACGTGGTGCAGAAGTAGTTACTCCCATTCCAGAAAAAGTATCTGGATCAGTAGAATTATGAATAGAATAAATATGTTCAAAATTTGCTGTGCTTTTTTTAAACCCCGTACTATTTGCGTTTGCAATGTTGTTTGACACAATTCCCATTTCTTGAGAATTAGCGTTTAATGCACTTTTTAAAATTGATAACATCTATTTACTCCTATATAACTGATAAGATAGCAATTATTATGCCATTGACTTTATTTTTAATATTATAATATAAACAAAGTCGATAAAATGCCGTATAATAAATATTAATTATAAACTTTAACATTTTGGAGATAATTTTTTAAAATGAAATCATTATCTCAGAGTACTGAGTTAGTAAAAATAGATCAAAAAACATCTAATTTGCCTATTAAATTTAATGAAAATGATATAAACAGTGCTTTGAAGCTTGTTGAAAAAGATCTTTATTTAAAAGATAGAGAAGATGTAAAAAAGTTTTTACCTGACATATTAGGAAGAGTTTTAGCCAGAATTTGGATAGATTCAGATTTTAAAGAAAATTTTAAAAAAAATCCGGCTTCTATATTATCTGAAAATGGTGTTTACTTACCAGATGATATGATACTAGAATTTCAAAAACCAAATTCAGATAGACCTAAAATTATAGTATATGAAAAAAAAGGTAATTCTAACTTTAAGGTAAGAGTTGTTCAGTTACAATTAGTTATGATTGCAGGAAGATAAAGTTGACAAACTTTTTGCCAATTAAAAAAAATAAAATTATTTATATTTTTACCTTTTTAATTTTTTTGTTTCCACAATATTCTACAGCCAACAATGAAGATATGTTGATCCAAAAAGTATATAAACTTTTACAAGATAAAAAGTTTACTGAAAGTATAGATACACTGGATGAATTATCCCAAAATAATAATATACAAGCTCAACTGCTTTACTCTAAAATATTATTTGCAGGAAATATAATCCCTCAAGATTTTAATCAGTCTTATCTTTGGGCTAATATGGCATTCCTTGGTGGAATAAAAAAATCTTCTCAATTAATAGAAATGTTAAATAATTATTTAACAGAAAAACAAATTGAAGAAATAAAAGAAAACATTAAAATATTTTTAGAAAAAAGAGCCTTTATTAATGATAAAAGAGCTATAATACAAATTGCTAAATTCTATGAAACTTATATGGATCCCCCTGATATTCTTAATTCTTATTCTTGGTACAGTGTAGCTGTAGCGAAGGGTATAAAAAGTGCAGCAAAAAAAAGAGATGAACTTTTAGACAAAATAGATCAAAAAAATTTACTTGAGGCTCAGAAATTATCTAATAAAATTTTTAAACAAATTCAAAATTAATGGAGAGTAATATGAAGTATAAGGTTCATTGGTTAATTGACGGAGTAATTGAAATTGAAGCAGATAGTATTGAGTTAGCTGAAAAAACTATTAAAGATAAAATAGAAGTATTTATCAAAGATAATGCAGACTTTTATAAAGAAATGGGTGCAAAAGCAGTTCAAGGACAAGCGTATTTACCAGGTAAAGATGAATAAATAACTTACAGAGGATAAATAACAATGACTTGTCAAAATAAAAATTATTTGATTGTAATTCTTTTTTTTATATTAATTCCTTTTCATAGCTTTGCTAGTGGAAAAATTTATGGAAAATCTAAAACTTTATCTAAAGATTACATAAAATATGAAAAGTGTAGCTTAAGAAAAACTGAAGAAAACGTAAAAGATGGTGATAAAGATGGTTATAAATGTATATATAAAAGACAAATTAAAGGCAAAGATGTAACCATATTTCAGCCTTCAAGTGCCTGTTTAAAATCATTTAAGTGTAAAAGAGAAATACAATAAGCTTTAAATTAATACTATATGTTTGTCAGATAATAATAAATAATACTATATATTGTATAAAACTAAAAAAATAGTCAACATTATCAATTATTTATAGTATATACTTAAAAAATACTTTAGGATTTAACTCATGGATAATTATGAAATTAAAATTCTTAAACGAAACGGTAATTGGGAAAAGAGTGACAAAAAAGTCGAACTCATCAATTCAAAAAAGATAATTGATAAACAAAATATAAATACAGAAATTACCAATACTCCAAATGAAAATTTGGATTTTCTAAAATCAATACATCAAGTAAATTTAATTATTGATAAATTAGAAATTTTAGAAAATGATAAAAATAATCTAATAACTGAATTATTACAGTATGAGAAAAATTTTATATCAAAAAAAAATATTGCAGAACAAAAAAAATCTCAAATTTCAAAAGAAATAGAAATGTTTGACAAAACAATTGACGTAATTAAAAATTTAAAAAAGTTTTAATTTAGGAAATTTAAATGCCATCTACATCAAATAAAAATGAAGCAAAATCTATTTTCGTTGCTAATGTTAAAGGAGGTGTTGGGAAGAGTACCTTAACGATAATGTTAGCAAGAGCTCTTGCTTTAGTAATGCCCCCTCAAAAAATTACAGTTATAGATACTGACTTACAGCGAACAACAACAGAATTTCTAACTCTTAGCAATCCAGAAATCAATATTGAATTCCTTCCTATAACACCAGCTTTTGAAAATACCAATATATCGCTTGTTCAACAGTTTATTAGACAAAATGAATTTAGACCAGGTCACGTTGTAATAATAGATACACCAGCAGGATCTTCTCAAAGACTCTGGAATTTAGTAGGAGAAAGTTATTCTGTATTAGTTCCAACTACATTAAGTAATGCTGATCTGGCACCTACAGAAAATTTTATAAGAAACATTGATAAAGTTAAACTAAGGTATAATAAAAATCACCCTCATTTAATAATATGCCCTAACAAAGTTCCATTTGGTCAGAAAGATTTTTCAATGATGTCAGATCGCCTTGATAATCATGATGTAGTAATTGGGCCTCCTATTAGAGATTTAGCAAGCGTTAGACATTTCTATAATGGGAAGTATGATAAATGGGATAATCAAAGCAATCAAAATGCACAAGATGATTTTAAAAAGTTTGGAGATTTTGTAACTAAATACATTATAAATGGTGAGTTAGATAAAATCTATAACAAAGAAAAATTAACTAAAAATATAATACCATTTGAAAAGGCAAATAATTAAGCTATTAATCTTTCCCCTAATTGCTTAACCCATTTTTCAGTAGGAATATATGGGAACAGTTTATCTTTATTTTTTGTAGGATCATTTTTTTTTACAATAATATTATTTACATACATATTATCATTATGACTTTTTTCATCATTTACGCTTGAAATCATATTTAATAAGTTATCCATATAATAATATACGTCATTAATAAAACTTTGTTTAATTATGTCGTAAAAATTTATATTAAAATCTTTTAAAAATGAGGAAAATATATAATGAAAGATGAAAATGAATTACTAAAACAGATAGAAAAAATTGTTTATAATTTTGCTAATTTTGAAAAACCGATAATAAAGAATAACGGAGACATATTAATTAAGAATATTACAAATATAAAATTAGAAAAAAAAGATTCCATCTTAACAAATGTTTTTAAACAAATGATAGCAAATGATATAAAAAAAAACAGGGTTTAAAATAAACCCTGTTTTGTATTTTTTGAAAATATTATACCTTTAGAGAGAACAATCTGCCAAAGGCTGCTCTGACAAAATTAATATCCCATGGTAAAAATTTTCTTTAAAAATACTAGACATCAGATCACCTCCTTTTCATTTGTTAATGTTATTATTAACATAACATTTAAAAAATGATATAAAAGATAAATTTTTAAAAATGCTTATTTTTTTAATAAAATTGCCTTATTTTAATACATGAAAGAATATGATTTATGAAAAAAAATAATTTAGAAACAAAAACTTATAAAGCTGGAGAAACTATTTATTCACATAATGATGCAGCTGAATTTATTTTTTTAATACATAGTGGAAAAGTAAGAATCGAATCTAAACATGGACTTGAATTAGGTGTACTAGAAACTGGAGAGATATTTGGTGAAGTTGGGCACATAATAGAGTCACCAAGAACTGTTTCAGCAATAGCTGTTACAAATTCATTAATTAAAGTAATTGATGAAAAAACTGTTAAAGAAAAAATGAATACTGCAGATCCAGTTTTAGCTGCGATAATAAGAGGCCTGTCTTTAAGGATAGGAGATGCTAATGCTCTTGCTGAAAAGCATTGGCTTGAATTAAGCTTATATAAATCACTAGCAAAATAAATCTTGTTATTATTTTTGGATTAAAAAAGAAATGTTTATGGCTCTAAAAAAGAAAAATTTAATTATTTATGTAGTAGCTGCATTAACTTCTGTTTTAACCTTCGTTTTCTTTATAATTGGAAATGAAGTAATAGAAGAAGTAAAAGAAGTTAAAAAAGAGAAAAATATTTATGAAATAGCAAAAGAAGAAGCTATAAAAATTGGAAGATTAGAACCTGAAATAAAGGAAAAGATCCAAGAAATCGGACCTGATGGCAAAGTTATAATCCCATCACTGACATATAGTGACATAGGTGGAATGGGTGACAATTCTAATAAAAGTTTTTGGACAAATATTTCAAATTCAAATTCTTTCATTAGCTTTGACTTAGCTTTTTCATCTTATGAAGGAGAAGATTTAGTAGATTATTTAACAGATTATGATCCAGATTTTAGGAATATTGTATATTCTGAAATTGCTAAGAGAAAATTTTCAGATTTTGAGGGCAGCAAAGGTAAAAAATTATTGCTGTATGACATAAAAGAACAATTTAACTCTTATCTTTTAAAAAAAGAATTAGATCCAATTATTTTTGGTGTGCATTATAAAGTTTTAAACATTGTAGAGAGATGACTATTAAATAAACTGGTTATAATCTATGTAATTATTTTTATTTATCTTATTAGTAACCTCTGGTAATGGGTATTTTAATCCTGTAGCGCAGTTAAAAAGCACAACTTTATCATCAAGTGAAATCAAACCATCTAATAATGACTTTTCATAAGCAACTATAGTTGCTGCTCCTTCAGGACATAAAAAACATCCATCCGTAGATGCAACTCTGTCTCTAGCCTCCATTATATCTTCATCTGACACAGAGATAGCAAATCCCTTACTTTCACGAACAGCTCTAATAATAAGAAAGTCACCAACAGCAACAGGAACTCTTATTCCAGCAGCTTTTGTATAAGCATTTTCCCAAACTGGTGCATGTTCATCTCCTAAGCTCCAAGCCTTAACAATCGGGGCACAGCCATCAGCTTGAACTGCTATCATTCTTGGAAGTTTTCCTTTAATCCAGCCTAATTCCTTTAATTCAGCAAAAGCCTTCCACATCCCAATCAACCCTGTTCCACCTCCAGTGGGATAAAAAATAACGTCTGGCAACTCCCAATTGAATTGTTCGGCTAACTCAAGCCCCATCGTTTTCTTTCCTTCAATTCTGTATGGTTCCTTTAAAGTAGATATATCAAACCAACCTACCTTTTCTTTACCTTCTCCTACTATTTTTCCACAGTCATTAATTAATCCATTTACAAGAAATGTTTCTCCACCCAGCGATTGAATTTCTCTAACATTAATATCTGGAGTGTCATCTGGACAAAAAACTGTTGAACGAATTCCTGCCTTAGTTGCGTAAGCTGCCATAGCAGCACCTGCATTGCCATTTGTAGGAATTGCAAGGTGATTTAATTTAAATTGCTTTGCCATTGATACAGCTAAACACAAACCTCTTGCTTTAAAGGACCCTGTAGGCAAGCGTCCTTCATCTTTTATTAAAACTTCACCTTTATTATTTTTGTTATATTTTGTTGAATTTTCTAACTTAATTAAAGGGGTAACAATCTCGCCAAGAGTAATTCTATTTTTGGGATCGGCAACAGGCAATAAAGGAGCATACCTCCACAAACCATTTACTTTTGAATTAGATATATCATTTCTAGAAACTTCTTTTTTTAACTTTTCTAGATTATATCTTACTAATAAAGGTCTTCCAGCATCTGACAAACCATGTATTTGATTTGCTTCATATTTTTTACCTGTTATTGAACATTCTAAATGGCTTACATAATTTTGTGTCATAAATTATTCCTATCAGTTTAAAATTATATCGATATTTAATAATTCTTACCTAAAATAATATTTATCATTGCTTCAGTTATTTCTATTGAAGAAGAAGATCCTCCAAGATCTTTAGGTAATATTTTTTTTTCTGATGTTAGCTTTTCTATTGCAGACATTAATCTTTTAGAAGCACTTATCTCTCCTAAACTTTCCAACATCATCACTGAAGACCAATAAGAACCAATAGGGTTAGCAATTCCTTTACCCATTATATCAAATGCTGATCCGTGAATTGGTTCAAACATTGATGGATGTCTTTTATCAGGATCTAAATTACCTGTAGGAGCAATACCCATTGAACCAGATAAAGATGCTGCTAAGTCAGTTAATATATCAGCATGTAAATTTGATGCGACCACAGTATCTATGCTTTTAGGATCTAAAACCATACGAGTAGTCATTGCGTCAACTAACATTTTGTCTGTGGTTACATCTCTATAATCTTGAGAAACTTCTTCAAAAATTTCATCCCACATTACCATACCGTGTCTTTGAGCATTAGATTTAGTTACCAATGTTAATAATTTTCTTGGCCTAGATCTAGCTATTTCAAATGCAAATTTTTGAATTCTTTCAACACCTTTTCGTGTAAAAAGTGTTATATCCATTGAAGTGTCATGACTATAGCCTTTGTGACTTCTTCCACCAATTCCAGAATATTCACCTTCCGAATTTTCTCTTATGAAGCTCCAATCTATATCTTTTTCGCTAACATCTCTTAAAGGAGAGTTTATACCAGGAAGCAATCTGACAGGCCTTAAATTAGCATACTGATCTAGACCCTGACATATTTTAAGCCTTAATCCCCACAATGTAACATGATCAGGAATATCGGGGTCTCCTGCGGATCCAAAATAAATAGTGTCATACTCTTTTAACTGTTCAACACCTGACTCAGGCATCATTTCACCATTTTTTCTGAAATAATCACCGCCCCAGTCAAAAGTTGTAAACTCAATATTAAGATTAGGTTCTGTCTTTGAAAGTGCTTTTAACACTTCAACACCACTATTAATGACCT
>Ga0209710_1002354_pt1 | contig 13378 bp, 7 predicted proteins | sample ArcticOcean_MG_C_5_FD_187436 | JGI IMG/M metagenome (GOLD analysis project Ga0209710, IMG submission 187436) | Marine microbial communities from western Arctic Ocean - ArcticOcean_MG_CB4_138 (SPAdes) (version 2) | ecosystem: Environmental > Aquatic > Marine > Oceanic | place: Arctic Ocean: Canada...
TACGTTTACTTATTCGTTTGCGTGTGATTATTTTTTTTTTCCCGTTGTTCGCTCCCGTTGCCGAGAGGGTTTTAGCCAGAGAAATCGATTTGCACCTTTTTTGCGCGAAATATGATTATGTATAAATATACGTACGCCAATGACATTTTCGGCTTCTGTTAAATTTTTTGATAATAAACAGACGCGTTTGAACAATATACTATACCAGTACATCAACACGGGGCGTATTTTATACCAATACAGACAGGGTTACCGACGGCGGACGATCGAGCGAGACAAATCGCGAGAGAGACGAGACAGGCGAGGAAACAATTGAGGGTCGCCGCGAAAGGGAAGCAATTGTTACAACAACAACACCAACAACAGAAGAGGAAGTTTTCACCGAGTGCTTTGAATAATAACAACAATAATAATAATCAGCAAGGCGAGAGTTATTTAAAGAGCGAAGATAGCGAAGATAACGGCGGGTTACAAGTCGTTCCAGATATAGATTCTCTTTATACGCTTTCGAAGCATAGAGGAATCGCTGAAGGGGGGAATAATCTTCAAGAACAACCACAACAACAACAACAACAACTACAACAACAGAAACAAGGGACGTCGACTGATAGCTCGGCCGATCAAACAAATAACACAAACTTCACAAACACAAACAACTTTTTATCGTCGTCGTCGTTTCAAATGCCTCCAAAGAAGAAGCAAGACGTGGATTTTGATGACGGGAAAGATCTCCCGGCTATGCCGACTGGGAACACCGCAGAGGACGAACGCGAGCGCAAGCGTTTGAAGAGGTTGCTCAGAAACCGTGTATCAGCGCAGCACGCGCGCGAACGAAAGAAGGCGTACATGAACTCGCTCGAAAACGCCGAGCGCGAAAGGCAAGCGAGATTGGATGAGCTTGAGAACAGGTGCAATACCTTGGAGAAGGAGAACGAAATGCTTCGCGAAGTCATCAAGACGTATACTCTAGAGAAGAAGTGAAAACGAAAACGACAACATAAAAAACATAAAACTTTCTTGTACATACTATTACTTTCTTGTGATATATAGGAAACTATTAGCGAAGACGACGACGACTTACAAAAAGAGAGAGAAATCTTTTGTAATTGATATACATAAATACAAAATATATACACAGATTAATTTTATTCTGCGTGCGATGAAGATGATGATAATATGCGTGCGCATATTATTTTTGCCCTCTCCATATATAATTTTCAACAACTACTACGGACGGGTACTCGCTTTCTAACAATATCATAAATTATGCATATATAATTACTCCTCGTCGGACTAATCATCATCATCGTTTAATAACATCGCGTTAAGATTCAAAGCTTTCATCTTTGTTTCAACCTCTGCTTCTTCCTCTACGACGACGACGTCGTCTTCATTTATTGAGACCGATTTGTTGTTCTTCTTCTTTTCAGTAAAAGTCAAAATCTCGTCTTCAAATAAAGCCATTTTGGTCGATCTCGCGGCCGCTTTTGAAATCGTCCCAGGTGCTTCTTTTTGTACATTATTCTCCTTATCATCGCTGAAATCATCAGCATAGGCATCGCTTATTCCTTCATCGTTCTTATTATCGTTCCATTTCTCGCTTAACTTTTCCATGATTTTCTTATGCGGCGTCTTCGCCCCGAGCTCTTTCTTCACGTCTCCAAAGTTTTCCTTGACGAATTTCGAAAACCCAGTCGGTTTCTTTTCAACATTCGAGCCTTTGACAAGAACACCGTCAGATGTGAACTTCCCCATGAATTCCAAGCGCCCTGCGCATAAACCACATCGTTTCTTTTCGATGTCGATCGATTTCGAATGTCTCCCGTATTCTTGTTCGCACCACGTTTGTGTGCACTTCCATTTGAACGGAGTATGTATGGCGTACGCGTGACACGTCGATACGTTCGTCCCTGGATAAGTATTCATGGCTTTTTTTGCCCACTCTTTAAACACTGCGCCGTGTGGTGGCTTTGCGACGTGATCGACAAGCCATGCAGCTGCGTGGCACATCTCGTGCAACAAAGTCGCCTCGAGCTTATGCACGGAATCGAGCACTTTTGTACTCAATTCAATGCGCGCCGTGAAAATACGGACACCATCTACTGTCGTCCTTTTGTAATGCGTCAAACCAGCCGTAGTGAGAAGTTTTTTACTCCAAGAGATTTCAAACGCCGATGGAAGCTGTCTATCAAAAACGTTCGCGTTGAACTCGTCAAAGAGAGCTCGCGTAATGGACTCTTTATGCTTATTAAAGTCAAAACCATTTTTCAAGTTTCCCCCGATTGTTTTCCCAACAGACTTCAACGCCGAAGTCAAAGCTTTAGAGTGCGACGGAGGAGGTTTCCACGCTGAAAACGTTTTTTTGGGCGACATGTTATCTTCATTCGGTGGCGTTTCCAAACGCTCAAGATTGAACGGAGAAATGTCATCTTTCTCGTTCTCATCCTCCATTGCCGCGAGTCGAGCGGCACGCGAGGCCGTGTTACATTTCTTGTCAGTCATTCCGCGAAAAATTGTGTTTGGAACAGATTTCGGAGGTGTCGGCGTTCTGAACATGACTCGGCCTGGCGTTTTCGCAGGCATTCCGGGAGTTTTTGCCGTTTTCATTGCCGTTTTCAAGACATCTTTTCTCACATCCTCTTCGTCGTCGTCGTCGTCATCATCACTGGTAATGAAGTCAGAGTCGTCGTCCGCATCTTTATCTTCAGCGATTTCTGACAATTCGTTGTCATCACTCACGAAAGACATTTCGTCTTCAGACATTTCATCTTCATCATCGTCCAAGATTTTGTTTCTACGCCTATTCGCATTCTTCTCTGCAACTTCGCTTTGCTTATTCGCGACGCGTCTCGAAGCACGTCGGCTTACTATTGCGTTGCTTGAATCTGCATCGTTTTCACTATCATTATCGTCTTCGTATTCTTCTTCTTCTTCATCGCTCGAGGACAAAATTTGAACTTTCTTCTTTGCCGCTGCTTTACGCCTTGGTCGCGCTGCTATGATTTCTTCCTCTTCTTCGTCGTCGTCTTTTTCTTCTTTCATCACTGGAGGCGTCGGTTCTTTGTTCAATGTCGCGCGTTCTACTAAATTTGTTATTATTGGCGTTAAGACGTAGCTTTCAGTACCGGCAATACTCGCGTCGACATCTTCCTCTTCATCATCTGAATTTTCTTCGTCGTCGATGTCAGTAGCGGCTACGCTTTCATCGTCTTCCTCATCCTCTTCTACTCTTTCTTGAACTGGTGACGGCAAATCTTCGTCCATCCAAGTCTTTGCCGGCGTCAATTGTTGTCTTTGCTTAACTGCATTGAACTTTTGTTGCGGGAGTTGAAATGGACCTTTATTTTTCAACATTTTTTCTTTCGGACAATCGAGCTCGCCGCAGTCGCAAGGTTCCATAGTTCCCTCGATATCGCCTTCTTCTTCTTTGCCTTCTGGCGTACCGAACTCTTCCTCTTCTTCCTCGGTTGGAGTAGTACTAGTAGTAGTTATTATCGTCGTTTCTTTTTCACAGTTCCCAGACCCAAAACTTAACCTTCTCGTCGCGTGGTCTTCCAACGGCTGTGCCGCTTCAACGACTTCTGTTGTTTGTTGTATTATCGCTCTACTTTCGTCTTTATCTTCGACCATATCACACACGTCGTCGTCGTCGTCGTCATCATCTTCTTCCTTGAGCATCTCGTCACGAATTTCTCTCGCTTTCTTAACCGTCGTCGGTGCGAGATCAACGCCCGCGAGAGCTGCCATCAATCGTCTAAGCGTCGCTCCGTCTTTGCGTTCGGACAAACGCAAAGGAAACGCGTCAAAAATTGCTTCGGATGGATCTACTCCCAACTTTTGCCATGTCATCACGGCTAACTTCAAGATCTGCATTGGATCATCTTCTTCGCTAATAACGATTTCGTCCTCCTCGTCTTCTTTATTATGATTACGATTATTATTTTGTGTTACGTCGATTCGTTCTTCGATACTCATAGAGGACGACGACGGTTCCTCGCTTTTGTCGCGAGAAATCTCAACATCTGCCTCGATACAAATCTCAACCGTCTTCTTCTTCTTCTTCGATTTCTTCTTCGATTTCTTAGAATTCTCGTTCGCATCATTCTCGCTCTTCTTCGATTTCTTTTTTCTCTCTTTAACGGCTTCTACCACTGCTACTACTACTTCTTCTTCCTCGACGCTTACGCCTTTGTTCGCCGCGCCGTTCTTCTTCTTCGCCTTCTCAACGTTCACGAAATCTCTATCATTCGTCTCAATCAAAGGCGACCTTTGTTCGTTATCACGCGCACTATTAAACCTCGATTGCGGCATCGTCTTCTTCTGCAGAGCGGTCTCGAGAATTTTCCGCACCGGCGTTTCCTCGTTCTCGCCATCGCCTACGATCGATACTGACGGGCCTAATCTCCTCGATCTCCTCACGGCACCATTCGTACTACATTTACCCCCATTCTTCTTCGGTGTGTTTACGATTCGTTCGAGTATTGATTCATTCGCCATTTGAGAGTCTCTTTCAATCGAAGATCCGTACGCGCAGTATTTCTCCGATATGGATATATCGTTGTTCGAAAGAGAACTTTGCCAACACGTTTACCTAAATCTCCCTCTCTCTCTCTCTCTCTCTTCGCGTTCGCTAAAAAAGATATCCAAAAACGAAATCGGATGTATCGATATCGATCGTTCGTCAAAGAACTTTGCCAAACGCGTTTACCTCAACGCGCGCTAAAAAAGATATCCAAAAACGAATTCGGATGTACTCTGCGAAAGTTTTTCGTTTTGATTCGATATCGAAACGCGTGCACCACTGTATATAATTTATATCAGATTACACGACTGCGACGATAACGATAACGAATGTTTGGTCGCGTCTTTTGTGTGATTTCTATTCGATTGATTGGATTCGATTCGATTCTTTTTTGCTTTTGCACGTTTAATGGAGTTTCGAGATGAGAGAGAGAAGAGAAGATTTCGATGTTTCCCCTTATATGGTTTAGGGTTTCAGTGTATCTAGTTTAGGGTTTCAGTAAAAAATAATATTGAAATTAATATACTCGTAGATATAATATTAAAGTCGCAATAAACAAACGCGTCGGAACGAAGTAAAACGCGAAACGATTTATTCAGATGCGATGCGATGTGCTCTCTAGAGTAAGGAGAGAGAGAGAGAGAGAAGGGAGAAGAGGTTTAGCGCACGCGCGCGTGTGTGTGTGCGTGCACTCAGATTACCATCGATGATTCGTTTTGGAAAGGATTGATTGGCATATCGCAGAGGCTTCTTTTAAAGCCCTCTCTCTCTCTTTCTTACTCTCTCTCTCTTCTTTGCTTCCGCCGCGCTCCGATCATGGACGCGACGAGAACACGGATCACGCGAGTAGTTTAAAACAATGCGAGCGTTTTCTTCTTCTTCTTCTTCTTCTGCTTCTTCTGCTTCCTCTGATACAGTGTTCAAGGAAATAGTTATATCGAGTATATCAGTCGCGACTGCGACGGCGTGCACTAATCCAATAGACGTGATTAAGGTGAAACAACAAACGCAGCAGGCGCGGAATAGATTGAACGTGATGAAAACCGCTTTCGATGTGCAGAAGAATCATGGTCTGCGAGGGTTTTATGTAGGTTTAAGTCCGAGTTTATTGAGAGCTGCGACGTATGGAGGGTTACGCTTGGGTTTAGTTGAACCGATTAAGAATGGTGTTCAGGGACTGTTAAGATTGGATGATGATGACGATGATTACGATTACGATTTCGTAGTGAAAGCTTTCGCTGGAGCTTCGAGTGGGGCTATAGCGGCGACGTTGTTGAACCCGAGCGAGTTAGTGAAGACGAGGATGATGAAAGGAGATTCGTTTAAGGTGATATATGAAAAAGTTATTAAAAAAGACGGTGTTCGGTCGCTATGGCGCGGGTGTTCCATGGCCGCAACGAGGGCGGCGATTTTGACCTCTTCGCAAGTCGTCGCGTATGGAGAGGTGAAGAAACGATTGATTAGGTATTTCCCGAACGACGACGGCACGGAAGAGGATACGTTCGCGGTACATTTTGGAGCGAGCGCTATTGCTGGCGTTGTAACTACGGCGGCGACGAACCCGGTGGATGTCATAAAGACGAGGATGTTCATCGCGAGCGAAACAAAGGCATTATCGGCGGCAAACGCTTTAAGAGAAGTTCTGAATGAATTCGGTTTCGTAAGAGGTGCTTTGAGAGGGTTCGCTGCGAATTATATTAGGCTTGGACCTCAAACTATGGTAACATTCATAGTCGCCGAGGAATTGAGGAAAATCGTTGGATTACATAGTTTAAAATAGTCACTAGCAAACTCAGTTCGTAGAATGTTCGTAGGTTGTCGCCGATTGCGAAAGCTCGTGCGATGCTATGAATGCAAAGAGGGCACTCATTAAATTATATTATACACTTAAACTAACACTAATGATCTACGTTTCATCTTCCATTTTTATTACCTGTTACTGGGAGAACTGGATTCCATAGAGTACCTCCTTGCATATGAGGCATCAAAGAAATGTCTAAAATACAATTATCTGGAATCGCAGGATTAACATCCGTTACTAATGGTCCATACGTACAACCGCCTCCGGCCCAATTGCACTCTGAAAATTTGTGACAATTCCATCCCTTGTGAACGTTCGTCAAATGTACGTTGTTGATGACTAAATTTTCAACCGGTAACTCGGGCAAACCAGCGATGACGCCCGCGTATCGTTTTATTCCCTCGATGTGCACATTTTTAAAGAATATGTTCTTCACGACTGGCGTTTCCTCGCGCGTCACCGGTCCTAAGTTCGTATCCTGTTTCGAGTAATACTCGTATAACTCCAGAGCATATAAAGCGTTCCATCCGCGAATGTTTTGGAACGTAATATTATCAACATATCCGCCTCGTCCCCTCATCGTCTTCACTCGCGCAGATCCAACTCCGAATTTATTGTTCCTCCCATCGAAAATGATGTCCGAAAACACGATATTTTTAACACCTCCTGACATTTCGCTTCCTACTGATAATGCGTGCCCGCCTAATATCGTCACATGTTCAACTTTTATATTCATCGATGGAACGTTTGCTTTTCGCCCTTGTTTATCTTTGCCAGATTTAATCGCCACGGCATCTTCTTTATCTCCAGTAGTAATCACAGAATCGCTCAAGGTTGAGTCTTTTGTGGAATCAAAAACGACGCCATTCGTGCCCGGCGAATTCGCTGGATTTTGAATATGAATCCGTTTGATTTGAACGTTAGAACAATATTGCGGACGCACGGTGAAGTGTGGCGAATTCGTGAGCACGATATTTTCAATAGTCACCGTATTGCATCCGACTAAATGAATCAAATTCGGCACATGCGCGGTTTTTCGAAGCGTCGGTGAATACTTATCGTCAGTTTTCTTATTCCACCAAAAATCGCCATGTCCGTTGATAGTACCTCCTCCTAAAATTTCAATATTCGTTTGATTATATGCGTGTATAAACGCTCTGAAAATAGGTAAAGGATCGTCCGATGGCAACGACGGATATTCTTTCCACTCATCGATTATCCATCCATCCGTAGTCTTGATAGCTTCTAAAGAACTCCTTGGACCATCTAAGACTATTTTCACGTGCGACTTCAATTCAATCGGCCCTGATAACCATCTGCCGGGTGGAAACGCAACTGTTCCCCCACCTCGCGCGGCCAGCCGATCTATTGCCTGCTGTATGACAACGGTATTAACCGAAATCCCGTCCCCAATCGCGCCTACATCCGCGACGTTAACGCACGATCTCTCCGGGCACTCAAACGATACCTTCGTCGAATATGGATGTTTCTCGACCGCGTGCGAACTCGCATAAGACTCTCTCTCTAAGTTATTCTTCACTCGATCGACGACCCTTCTCGCGTGGAACACTGGATGATACAAAGCCTTATGCACTCGCGAACTACCCCAAGGTTCGTAATCTTCGCGATAGTCGTTCCTTTCATCCGCGTGAATATACCCGCGACTCTCGTGCCCTTTAATCGAAAGCGCGATCACCAAAATCATAAACATCGATATCCCAACAATAGCGCCCCTCGCCGATCGATCGAGGACCTTGCATTCCCTCATCCCTGCCATCAAGTAGTTAGCGAACTTCAATAAAGTATGCTTCAAATTGACACACATTCTCTGCTGAGCCGTCGTCTCTACCGTATATCTCCCGAACACATCGACCGCGCGATGAGACGTACTCGTTGGCAACACGTCCTCGTCGCTCTTTTGCCCCGCGCGATTATTACTCGTTCGCTGCGGATCTTTCCGTCGCTGCGCATCATCTCTTTTCTTCTTTAAAGAGTCCAACGTAGCCCTTAAAGAGTTTAGTTTTACGTCCATCGATGATTGCGGCATTCGTTTTTTTCTCTGCCGCTTTCAAAAACACGCGCACTCGCTAATGCGATGATGATGATTACGTCGATTTGTTGTGCGTTTGCGCCGCCGCAGTGTGAGTGATGTTAATTGTTTGTGCAGATGATGGCCGGATTTTGTGAGATTTTGAACACCTAGTAGATGTTAGCATACTACGAAACCTATGACTGTTCATTATAAGCGTATGAAGTATAATACGCGGATGTACGCAAGTGAGCTGATGAATAAAGCAGCGCGCGGTGTAGTAAAGTACAATAAATAAAATGAAATAAATAAACTAATGGTCTGGTTTGAACTGCCACGCGCACTTCTTGTCCTTCTCTTCGCCGATAGGCGCGTCGTCTTTTTTTGCGCGCGAGCGACAGGAGTACGCGCCTTCGGCTTTCTGAGCGTCGCAGAAGCTCAAGCAAGACGCTACGCATCGTTTTGGCGGCTGTTGCTTAGAGGCGATGAGTTGTAAGCGTTTGAGTAACTCTTCGGCGCCGCAAGCGAACTTTTTAGAGTCTATCGATTTTGATAGGGTCCATTTTTTGTTGTTGGTTCCGACGACGTCGGAAGATGACCGGTCGTCGTTTGAGATGATCGGTTTCCAAGTCGCGTGGCCGAAATCGATCACTCGAGCGCGTACTTTCGCGTCGCCAGTTTTAGGGCATTTCCCAAACGCGAGTAAGATCGAGCTATCCGTGAACTCGACGAAATTTTGTTTTTGCATGAGCAGTACGATTTTCTCGACTTCTTTCGAAAGCAAGTCAGCGAACGTCGATGCGTCGATGTCTGTATTCGCGGGTTTCAAGATTACGTTTTCAAACACGTCCGAAATCCTCGAGCTCGTACAACGAGCTTCTTTTTTCCAGAAGAATCTATCGCCTGACGTTATGCCATCGCTGTGTCTAAAATTTTTCACATCGAGCGAGCAATATCTGCAAATAGACGCTGGCGCTCCACTCACGTCGACGTCGACTATTGATGCGTCTTGAATGCCGTGAGTAATGTCCTCGATGACCAAGAACTCGAGTTTTTTTTCGGCGACAAACCTATTTTTATTATTATTATTACTACTACTGCTACTGACAATTCCACTTATTTGTTGATGTTCTCGTTCTTCTACGTCAATATTTTCGTCGTCTTCTGAAAGTTTATTGCTAGAAGTAACGTTATTGATGTTACTATCTACTCCTCTACATTCCTCTGTATCCGGCTTCACTTTTTTAACCATGGCGACGCCTTTAAATCCGACGATATACCCTCCACGAACTAACTCGTTCAATCCTTCGTCGCTTCCCGATTCACCTACGTCGCACCCGCGCATAATCTCTGATACAACTTCTTTAAAAAAGCATGTCTCTTGCCTCTTCTCGCCATTCATTTGCTTCATCAACGCGTTCTCGCTACTCAAAGCTCTGAACTTCCTGGCTTTAACTCCTTTTCCTAAAAAACCAAACCTATCGGCGTCCGTGTTCGCCTTAAGAGCGAGCTTGGTATACTTCTTCCCTTTCGTTTCTTCAACGCATAAATCAAGCGCGTCTTCTAACTTTTCGCATTTATTATTATTATTATTATTATTGCTATTACTATTATTATCATCATTATCAACAGTGATAATATCTTTACCGTTTCGTCTACCGCCTCTGCTACTACTACTACTACTACTCCTACTACTGCTACCGCGTTCGCAGATCAACACGCTTCCGTACTTCTGACCATCATAATCTTCCCCAATCAAAACCTTCTCTCGATCGACGTACTTCGATTTACCCTTAAAATTCTCCTTCTCGAACAACCTCGCGACATAGCTATTGCTCTCAACGGCAATCATCTTCGGATCGAAGCACATGAACTGCCTCAACGCTCCGATCGAACACTTCGCCCTCACTTTCCTCTGATTCCTACGCGAATCGCCATCGCTATCGAAACTATCGTACGCGCTCTTACTTGCATACAACGCAATAGCAGCTTTACCGTCACAAAATAACCCTCGCTCTGGCTTTTTCGAAAACTCCTCGTCGCTAACGCGCCCGTTTTTCTCGCGAACTCGTACCGCCTCGTCCGCGCTCTCCCCTTTCTCCACTCGTGCAAAATCTGCCTCTCCCAAAACATCGTCATCAGCGCGCTCGTACGTAACATCCAACGCTTTCATTTTATCAGAATTCTTCCTTCGCGTGTTCCAATCTCGCTCGTTCTGACTGTCATCGCTCTCAACGACGCTTTTTTGCTCGATCGAGCGCGTGACATAGACCGTTCTTTTCGTGATCTTCCGCCAAATCCAGGCCTCGCAATGCTTCCAATCGAATCCGAACGAGTACAGAAGATAAAGGAGAGATAAGATCAAAAGCGATGAGAGCGATATCAAAACGAATTGCGCGCATCTTCGTCTTCGGAAGTACGAGTTCTGTAATAAAGTAGAGGATGGCATTTTCTGAACGCGCGGGACGTTTATTGCGAGAGCGTGTGTCTATCTATCTATACATGCAGTTAATTAACTTTTATGCATTGAACCGGTTTCCCTATTTTGTCGTTTTTGAAACCCTAAATTATGTTCCATTTGATTAGAATCCCTAAACTGTACCGCGGCCCGACCGGTTCTATTATGTCATCACTTTTTACACTTCATCACGCGCGCATAGACAGTACTATCTCTCTGTCGCAAGCTATATTTCTAACTCTCTCTCGAGTCAAAAAGTTTTTCACGGGTAATATATGAGACCCTTAGGCGAACAATAAATTTACGTTACAGACTGTTCAAGCGACCTAGGTCACCCTCGGCCCAGAGCTGTCCGATACGTCGATGATGTTGTTGGCTATTATATGACGTTAGTGGAGAGGTGTGCCCCGATTATCAATTCTGAATACTAGGGGTTAGATTCGCTAAAAGATACTTCTAGTTTTGGCTAGAAGTTGTTTGTAATTAATTCTTCTTAATCTCTCTCTCTCTCATCAGTTTCATTTCCAACACACTCTTTAAACACCTATCTTTTAACGCTGGTGCTAGTGCTCCATTTGAAACCCTAAACTGTTCAGTGCATCAAAAAAAAAGTGTGCATCTTTGCATTCATTCTTCCAAAGCGCTAGAGGTCGTCGTCGAGATTAAGAAGAATTAATCACAAACATCTTCTGGCCAAAAAGCTAGATAGAGAGAGGTCTAGATGTTTGCGAGAGCTTCTGCATCCTCTTGTGTAAGCGTTGCGAGAGGAAGATTGAGGGCGAAGATACGCTTGACTGCGACTGCGACTGCGATACCACAGGCGAAGAAGAGATATGACGAGGAGTGTCCACCGGCAGGGGAATGGGAAGGCCATTTAGTCGATTTCGTGATCGACGAAAATTCGATGCCAATAGCTCAAAAGTTACCTAGCCACGTTATTCCACCCGCGTACGGTGATTGGGAAGTCGATGTGTACGATTGGCAAACGCAATGCGCGATGGTAGTCATGAACGATTTAGGGGATTTGAGGTTTAAGGATATGAAATTTATACCGGTTGCCGGTTGCGAGGTCGATGCGTCGGTTATTCATGAACAAATCGATAGTGAATATACTGAAGTTGATCATTTCGGAGACGTATTCGGGGATTTTAATTGGCATGGAAGAGAGAGCGTGACGCACGTTATGTGTAGACAAGGGGGAACGTTTAATGGCTACCGTGATTCGGAACCGTTCATTAGAGTACGTATAACGCAGAATCGCGAAAAAAAGAATGAAATTAAGGTTTGGCGCGAAGCGTATTACGAGAAGTATACGAATGGCGCTAGTTTAGTCGCCTCGTGCGGAGGGACAAAGAATACTATGAAATACGGTGAATATCCAAGAAGCGAAGTAAATTTTTCGGAAATGGATGGAGTACCTAATAAAGGATTGGTGCAAAATTTTAACGGTTTAGATATATGGTCGTTCATTGACCTCGATAGTGGTGTTTTTTCTTGCGGATGGAAAACACCTAATGGCGAACATATAATTAGTGAGAGAGTTTTAGCGAAAGACGGGTCGAAAATCTCGTCTAAAATCACGCGCGCGATGGTGGTTGGATAATGTGTTGTATATTTTTGTTTTAAACGTGTTGCTTTGCTTTATGGGTATTCCTCCTCCTCATCATCATCTTCTTCTTCATTATCTTCATCATCTTCTCCTTCTTCTTCGCTGCCGAGAACTTCGCTGTCGCTGTCTTCGTCGTCGTTGTCCGTGTCAGGAACCGCGTCTTCTGTGCCCGGGCAATGATGTTGTTTCGCGTACAAGAAACAACGTACCGACGACCCTTGGGCAGTTATTCGCCCCCATGGTACGTGCGCAACCTCGTGCAAATATGCGATACATTCCAATCGATCGTGTTTCGCAAAAGTTGCATAAATCGAAGAGTCTTTCGGACAATTGTTCTCAACGCAAAATTTTAGAACCGCGAGATTTCCGTGCGGCGCCGCGGCTTTGATCGTTTCGACGTTCCAATCATTGAACCCTTTCTTTGATCTTCCCCATCGAAGGAATTCAAGCGAGTTCGTATGCCGAACGATCCAAGTACAGAAGCCGGACTTCTGTACAATATTTTTCAACAATACTCTCTTCGCGGGGAAATTATCAAACGCAAACTCGTATCGCTCTTCGGACTGTAAGAAGAACTCTTTAGGTAAAGGTTCTAAACGCAAGACTCGTCTCTGCGAATACGGTGGCGGTTTCGTCGTTTTATCTAAAAACAGAACTGGCAAGGCCTTAACGGCTTTTCTCGCCGCGCGATTACACGAACTTAGTAATCTCAAGGCTGATCCATCGAGAAATTTCGATACCTCTTTCACCCATACCTCTCTCGGTGCGTCGACGAATAATCCTTTCCACAGAGCCGTCGGTTCACCAATAATCTGCCGGTTTTCGAGCATAGTCTGATTTCTAAATCTCTGATCCATTTAATCGATCGATATTTTTATTGCTCGCAACGGTCAAACATTTAGAAGATTTTAATCCCAACACGATCTCGTCTTTCATTTAAAATCTTCAACGTGTTGACA
>Ga0209710_1002357_pt1 | contig 13368 bp, 16 predicted proteins | sample ArcticOcean_MG_C_5_FD_187436 | JGI IMG/M metagenome (GOLD analysis project Ga0209710, IMG submission 187436) | Marine microbial communities from western Arctic Ocean - ArcticOcean_MG_CB4_138 (SPAdes) (version 2) | ecosystem: Environmental > Aquatic > Marine > Oceanic | place: Arctic Ocean...
AATAATTAGATATATAATTTCTCGCACGGAAGGGTGGATGAGTGGTTTAAGTCGCACGCTTGGAAAGCGTGTTCAGGTTCATACCTGACGCGGGTTCGAATCCCGCTCCTTCCTCCATTTTTAACCTAACATATCCCTGTATAATTAATGCCTTGAATGTTTTTATATACTCAAAATACTGCTCTGATATACGGTTTGATATACGGTTGAGTTTTTAAACTAGCATTAAAATATGCAATAAAAAACACAAATATTAAATATATTCCTCCAACCTGAATAAGAATAACCCACCATACCCCCCCATGCCACCATTCTAAATCTGGGACTCCATGTCGCCATATACATCTAAATCTGCACAAATGATTGGAGTAAAACTCAAAACATACCCCCTATGAATATATAAGGGCTATTCAAAAAATATTTTTAGCAAAAATTGTGAAAAAAAGGGGTAAACTATTGTTATGAAAAAATTAATGATACAAAATTCTTCTGATGGTTCTTACTTAAATGAAACCAAAATCTAGTAAATAGTTCTATATAATTATTCATTATTTATATCCCAATCCTTAAAGCCAACTTTTTAAAAGTAAGGTTTTTTTCACTTAGTCAGATGGTTTTTTAATGACAACTGAGGCTTAAAAAGTTGAATAAACGATTCAAACAGTTACCTTCGAAATACCAATTCTAATCGAGTTAAAACTCTTAGAAATTTATCTAAAGTGAAACTATAAACACACATATAACAACCAAATTTTTCATGGAATTTGAGTTGGAAAAATTTACTTTTCATCTTATCCACTTCATAGTCCCGTGTAACCTTTATACCAGCCAATTCCAAAAATTTATCAAAATCTAGAGCAACCCTCTTATTGAAGTGCGTAAAATCATCCTCCAATGGGTTAAATACACTTTGTCCAAAGTAACTTTTCTTGTCGTCAGAAGCGTTAAAAGCTTTCTGAGGATCGAAAAATGCTACAGAAAATTTATCTGCCACAATACTAAAATGTGAATTTGCAATTTTTGCAACCTCAAAAAGTTTATGATTTGGAGTACCGGCTCCAATGAGGTATGAAATAGGCACACCTAATCTTTGGGTTATTTTTAATAAAAGACTTAAATTTTTCGAAACATAATGTATGTGTTTAATCTGATTATCGATGCTTTGGATATAGTCATTCGCATAATAGCCCCTATACATAGCAATTCTTAGATCAGGCTCACCTATAACTATCCCCACAGCAGTATGTCTAAATTTGTTGGAGCCACAACTTATTAACCACAATTTGAAAATATACTTAAACAGTGAACACTTAGAGCTTAGATTATTCTCTGTTCCACTTCCAATAAAAATAGTTGATGTTATATATTTACTAGTAACGTAAGACCGAGTGTGAGAGTCACCGAGCAGAATCATCTAACAACCTCTATAAAATATAAAATTTTTAAAGGCAGTAGGAGTAATTTTTTCATTATCTAATTTAGGAATTAAGAATTGACCTTCACCGACGGTTTCATCAAACTTTTTAAAAATCCTTACTTTAGTAACCCCATCGTCTTTGAAGCCCTGCTTCAGCCACGCATTATCTTTCACTTGTTGTATTTTTTCTTCCTCATAAATTCCTTTGCAGAAATCGCACTGAGTTTTAGTATCATTTCCGCTCCTGGTAACATTATCAATAAATCTTGTAGTTTTTGATTTTGCTAACTCTAGCTCTTCCTCAAGGCTGTGAAATATATCTAATTCATTACTAAACAACAAATTAGGTATTAAGAATAAGAGTAGGAGTAGTTTTTTCATAAAAGTAGTTTACCCCCAGACAATTTAGGAAACAAATATAAAAATAGCTCTTATTCCATTAAGTCTCTTTCCTGGCCTGTAAGTCTTTCCCAGTCTCCAGTAGTTACCATCCCCTCATTAATGCATTTCTTTAGAGTCTTAAACTCTATATTATTCGGATTGTTAAAGACATCTTTAGCCTTACCGACTTTATACCTTATTGACGCATACAATTCGCTACCAATTTGCTCGAATTTAATCGGGCTTGGGTGCTGCTCAAATTGTGTTTTCTGTTTCATATCTTTTCTCCATGTATTAATATTTTTCTTCCTCTGAGCTTGCGCTTAAGGAATCCTAGTTTGTTACCTATAAAGGTAAGCATTCTTAATCTTTCTCTACTTTCCAAAGCTTCTTTAGTTCTGCCGCCATGTTTATAATTAGGTGCTTCAGTACCGTATCTAATCCTATGTCCTCCATGTCTGTCGCATACAGCTGTATTAAAAACAGTATCTTTCTCATAGTATTTACATTGCATATACGCACCTCTTGATCTCATTAATACCAATTAAATATGGATGATTGTGGTTGTGGCAGAAGTCCGAACGGTAAATGTATCGGTTGGCATAGTTTGTCTGAAGAGAAATATCAAGAAAAATTAAAGGAGTACGAAGAAAATACTCCTAATTTGCCGTCTTAATTGTCTAGGGGTAAAATAGTATTATGAAAATATTTGGAAAAAATAATTACTAATCAATAAATGTGCTATTTTGTTTACTCTATTTTAGTTTCTTATTTTATTTTAAATAATTTTTTTGGCACTCTTCTTGTAAAGGTTTATTCTGTCATTCATGATAAAAATTAATAGTTTAATATTTATTGCTTTAGTTTTACTTGCCCAAAATACTCATGCTAATTGGGTGCTTTTTTATGAAAGCCAAATATTCGATGCAAAATTACTTCTAAGCTCGGTACAGCAAGAAAATCAAAAAACTCAAGCGTTAATAGTAATAAGATTTAAAGAAAAATTATTTTCTCAAAAGATTGGCTCGCATGTTTTATTTTTGGAGCACACTTGTGGCGAAACAGATCCGATAATTATTGAGGAAAAGTTTTATAAGGGACTAGTTAAAAAAGATAACGAAATTGATAGAAATATAAATAAAGACTTGGTAAAATTTAAAATATACGCAAAAAAAATATTCCCTAATCTTATCAAGCAAATTTGTATTTAAAATTTACTCAGAGCCTTCGTAGATTATTTTCCACTCTCCGTTTTGAATTTTCCATATCTGTTTCTTTTTAGATAAATTAGAAATTAGATTGCTCTTGTAATTTTGGCTAAATAGTACGATTCTTAATTGATCTCGATCTTCCTCTGATGGGTACTCATAGATAGATATATTATCTAGAAAAATTTTAATTGCTTTAGTTCTTTCAAAAACATTTTTCTTAGCAAGTGACCATTGCACGAATCTTGTTTTATTGTATACCGCATCTTTACTGTAGAAATCGATATATTTGTCATAATCTTTACTTTCCCAGCTTTTTTTCCAATTTTTTATATTAGTTAGAAGTTGATTCTGCTCATCATGAATATCACTTTCACTTCTTAAGCCTAAATCTATAATACTTAAATTAGATAAAATAACCGGTGTCCCCGGCGTGTTAAATACGTGCTCAATTTCAACAAGATCTTTATTCGACAAGACTATACATCCGTCACTTGCTTCTGGAGCTCTACTATATGTTGATTTTGGTGTACCGTGAATCCAAATACCAGAACCAGTGTAGTTATTAAATTTATCAAATTTATTTGGATAATTAAGTGGGTATGCGCCATCTCCATAAAAATCAGTCAGCTCACGTTCGATTTTTTTTTGAAGAAAGTATGTTCCATATGGGGTTTTTTTATCTCCTTCGAACCTTTTTCCGTAGCCATTTTTACCAATAGAAACATAGTAATCCGATAAATAGTAATATTTTCTTTTATTATTTTCAAACACATAAAGTCTTGAGCTGTCCATATCTACATAAATAAGATATTTGTTTTTTTCGGCAGGTAAAATATTAAATTTGGGTAACTTATTAATATTCTGAGAGTTTAAATAACCTTTTATTCTTCTCTGAGCTTCTTTTTTAAGTTCGATTACTTTACTCGAGTTGATTTTAACAGCACTTCCTCCAAAATTATCGATGCTCATTGAATAGGCAGACAATATATCACCACGTATTAAGTGAGCAAGTTTAAAGTTTGGAGCTAAAATTATTAATTCATCATTAACTTTGCTTGCCTGGTTAAGCCTCCCATTTGATATTAATTCTAAAGTTTTGATTAGCAATGATTCAACGGTTTGTTTTTTATTAATTTGTGATGCTAACAAGCCTTCTGATTCTAAATTGCTAGCTTGTGACTTTGTATTATCAGGCATTATATTTTTAATTTTATTAATAAATATATTTCTTTGCTCTGATGGACTCTTATTAAAAAAACCTTCTTGTTTTTTTGATTCATTTTGTTCAAGACTTAAGGCATTGGAACAACAGAAAATAAGAATAAGAAAAGAGTAATACATATGTGTGATCAGGAGTAGCTATATTATCTAGAAATTTCTTCTATGATGAGCCATTGATCGTTTTCCCCAGAAAAAAGTAATGTTTTATTAGAAGTTTGATTTAAGTTTCCAGATTTATAATTTTGAGTGAAGGTAGCTACAACTTTTTCTTTTTTAAATCTTAATTTAATATTGGATATTAAAATATTAATTGTTTTTTTTGAAATTATTCTGCTTGTTCTATATTTTTCCCATTGCAGCTTACTCATTCCATTTGGATAATTGAAGTTAGAAGAGTAGGAACTCAAATAACCATCCATATTTTTATCTTCCCAAGCTGTTTTCCAATTATCTATCGCATCTAATATATTTTTCTCAATTTCTTTTTTTGAAAGCTTTATATTCTTAATTTCAGTTTTTGCATTTACCAATTTAATGCTGGTATTTTTTGTATTTGGTTGATAGTTAAATAGTCGTGTAATCATTGATAGTTTAGTTATTGCTACGTTATTTGTCTTGTCTATTTCTAATGCTTTGTTATAAGCTTCACTCGCCATTTTGGTATAAATATCTCCAAGATTTATGTGGGCAGTTAAATAACTAGGATTAGTTTTAATTGCTTGTTCTAGAATTTCTTTTGAAAGTCTGAATTGACCCTTTTCAGCATACAATACAGCTAAATTGTTGAATGGCTCCGGTAGTTCTGGAAATCTTTCGGTTAATTCTCTAAATGTGTCAATTGCTTTATTATTCTTACCTAAGTTAGTTTCAATAATTCCTCTATAGAATAACAGTTCAGGATCATTTAAATTATTATTAATTTCAGTGTTAATCAGAGTTTCAGCGGAACTATAGTTTCCATTTTTCAAGAGAAGTTTTATTTCGTCCGTGTTTGATTGTGAAAATATTGTTACTGAAGATAACAAAAATAAAATTATTGTTAGTGTTAGTGTTAGTGCGTAAAATTTTTTTTTCATTTTTTTTATCAAAATTTAAAGTAATAGTTAATTAAATTTATCACACTTTACTCTAATCTTTTCTAATTCAATATTCATGATTAGTAAATTAAGCCTGAATTGGTGCTTTATAATCTTTATCTATAATAGGTTTTGGTTTGGATAATTCTAGTGTTGAACAAAAGTCACCATTGATTGTCTCATTATTCTTAGGTAAATTTTTCAATACATCGGCACCGAGATTTATAATTAATGAGTCATACATTTTACCGATATGAAAGTCAGCTTCTTTATAAATATTTACTTGAGATTTAGCGCTTATGGTTAATGTATCCTTTAAAATATTTTGAGGACTATATATTTTTACTTTTAGCTCTCCGTACAATGTATTCATTTGGTAGTTATAAAAAAGATTTGGCTCTAGGGAGAATATATATTTTGACTCACCGCCTGGCACGCATTTTTTTGCGGTTAACTTAAGATTTTTATTTACTGCTTTTTCAAGTATTGGCCCTGCGAGGTAGGTGTGCATTCGCGCGTAAGCAGAAGGACGCATACTATCATAGTAATTATAGGACCTATCAAAAATGTAGTATTGAAAATCTTGAGCTAATGAGTTTAATGAGATTAGTAGAAGTATAATAAATGTATAATATATTTTTTTCATTGATTTTAATTATCTTACGTTTTGAATACAATATTAATTATAATTCTTTTTTTAACAAGTACATACACTTTTGCTGATTTTGACGCAAAAGTTATAAATATTGTCGATGGAGATACTATAGATGTTTTAGACAGTCGCGGTGAAAAACTCCGAATTAGATTGCTTGGCATTGATGCGCCAGAGCGTGAGCAGCCATTCGGTAAGAAATCGATGCTCTACTTAAAAAAAATTATTAATGGAAAGTCTGTGATTATTATCTCAAAGCCAAATAATAATAAACCATATACTTTAGGTTTTTATAAAAGAATTATCGGAAAAATTACTTTAAATTCAAAAGATGTTAACTTTGAAATGATCAAAGAAGGGATGGCGTGGCATTTTAAAAAATACAAAAAAAGTCAACCTATAGAAGATCGTCAGAGTTATAATGATGAAGAAAATAACGCACGCGATAAAAATATTGGGTTATGGTCGGATGAAAACCCATTAGCTCCATGGAAATGGAGAAGGCTTAATAGAAAAAGATAATTTGAACAACTTTATAAATTTTATGTCATAAAACTATGAGAATTTTACTGATCAGTCTTTTATTCACACCTATAATTTCATTTGGAGTTTGTATGGATTTTTATAATCAAGATTTAAAAACGCTACAAGGTGAAAAATTTGATCTCTGCAAGCATCAAAACAAACCAATTCTTTTTGTAAATACTGCTAGTAAGTGTGGATTCACTTCTCAGTTTGAAGGTCTTGAAAGTCTTTACCGAGAAAATAAAGATAATATTATGGTTGTAGGATTTCCATCCAACGATTTTAATCAAGAGCTAGGTACCGATAAAGAGATTCAAGATTTTTGTAAGATGACTTATGCTGTTGAGTTCCCAATGATGAGTAAGTCCAGTGTTGTAGGGCCTAAAGCAAACAGTGTGTATAAGAATTTATCCTCTATTACTGGTCAGGCACCCTTATGGAACTTTTATAAATTTTTAGTTATGCCAAATGCTGAGTCAGTTCATGTATTTAGTAGTATGACGGGACCTAACTCAAAAAAAATCACAACTCTATTACAACCATATTTTAAATAACTAACCCTTATTAATATTTTGAATTATTATCGCAGATAATTCTTCTACTGATCTTGTAGTAGACTCTGCCATTGGTATTCCTAACCTTTTCATCAAGTCCTCAGATAAACCTACTTCTTCTCGACAATTCGCTAATGACGCATAGTTACTATCAGGCCTTCTTTCACTTCTTAATGTGTGGAGTCTCTCCGGTTTAATTGTAAGTCCAAAAATTTTATCAAGATAGCCTTCTAGTATTGGAGGCAGAGTACCTCTACTAAAATCTTCAGGGATTAAGGGGTAGTTAGCTGCTTTAATGCCAAATTGCATCGCTAAATAAACGCTAGTTGGAGTTTTACCTGAGCGTGAAACACCAACGAGTATAACCTGTGCTTGATTTAGTCCCGAGTGAGTTATGCCATCATCATGTCCGAGAGCAAAATTAATTGCCTCCATTCTAGGCCCGTAATTATTTCCAGTCATGCTATGTGATACTCCTGGACGAGTTAACGGATCTTCTTTAATTTCTTCTCCAAGAGGGTTGATGAATGCCTCAAATAGATCAACATAATATGCATCTACAGCTTTTAATTCTTTCCTTAATTTATTATTACCGATTGACATTATTACTATAGGCCTTACACCGCCAAGCATTTTGGCATTAGCAATTCTTTTTTGAGCATCTTCTACCTTAGATTCTGAATCGATAAAAGGAAGTCGAATTTGCTCGAATTCTGTATCAGGAAAATGGGCTAATAAACCACCAAGGGAGCCTGCAGTAATTCCCGTTCCATCTGAAATAAAAAAAGCCGTTCTTTTATTTTTGCTCATTTATTTTTACTAAGTTGTTTCCACGTGCTTATAACTGTATCAGGATTTAATGACAAAGAGCTAATACCTTTTTTGACAAGCCAATCTGCAAAGTCGGGATGGTCTGAAGGCCCCTGACCACATATACCTACATACTTGTTATTCTTTTTTGCCGAAATTATTGCTAGCTCAATTAATTTCAAGACAGCCGGGTCTCTCTCATCAAAGCCGTCGGCTAGAATACCTGAGTCCCTGTCTATACCTAAAGATAACTGAGTAAGATCATTTGATCCAATAGAAAATCCATCAAAATACTCCATAAACTCATCAGCTAGAAGCGCATTAGATGGTACTTCGCACATCATAATGATTCTTAATCCATTTTTTCCTCTTTTTAATCCAAAATCAGACATGATCTTTACTACAGATTCAGCTTCAGATAAAGTTCTAACAAAAGGAACCATTAATTCAATATTGGTTAAACCCATCTCTTCTCGCACTTTTTTCATTGCGATACATTCAAGCTCAAAACAGTCTTTAAATTCCTCTGACACATATCTAGCAGCTCCCCTAAAGCCTATCATTGGATTTTCTTCCTCAGGCTCATAAATATCACCAGCTACTAATTTTTTGTATTCATTGGATTTAAAATCAGAGGTTCTTACGATCACTGGATTCGGGTAAAAAGCAGCTGCAATTGTCGCAATCCCTTCTGCTATTTTATTAATATAAAACTGTTTTGGACTTTTATATCCTTTAGCTCTATGATCTATAAGTTTTTGAATATCAGTAGGCATCGCCTTGTAATTGATGATTGCCTTCGGGTGAATACCAATCATATTATTAATAACAAATTCTAGGCGAGCTAACCCAACACCATGGTTTGGAATCTGAGCAAAAGTAAATGCCATATCTGGATTTCCAATATTCATCATAATTTTTACTGGAGGTTCGGAAAGTTTCCCATCATCCTTTTTTTCAACTTCGTACTTAAGTTCACCTTGGTAAACAATACCAGTTTCACCCTCTGAGCAGCAGACTGTAACTAAATCACCATCTTTTAAAAGCTCGGTTGCATTAACACTTCCAACAATTGCTGGTATACCCAGTTCACGAGCAATAATAGCTGCATGACAAGTTCTTCCCCCTCTATTTGTAACCAAAGCAGATGCTCTTTTCATAACTGGCTCCCAATTTGGATCTGTCATATCGGCAACTAATATATCTCCAGGCTCGACTAAATGCATATCTGCTGGATCATTAACTATTTTAACGGGGCCTATACCGATTTTTTGAGTAACGGCTCGTCCGGCAACAATTGCCTTACCAGTCTCTTTGAGCTTGAATGTCTCAATAATATTTTTTGATTGGGATTTAACGGTTTCTGGCCTAGCTTGGAGGATGTATATTTTTCCATCAATGCCATTCTTTCCCCACTCTATATCCATTGGGCATTTGTAATGTGACTCAATTGTGACGGCATATTTAGCTAGTTCGATTATATCTTCATCTAAAATACAGAATTTATTTGAATCTTTTTCATCAACATCTGTAGTTATTGTGCTCAAACCAGCTTGGGTCTCTTTACTAAAAACCATTTTGATTTTTTTGGAGCCAATTGATCTTCTCACGATAGGTTCTTTACCTTTTAACAGTAATGGCTTATGAACATAGAACTCATCAGGATTGACTGCACCCTGCACAATAGTTTCACCCAAACCATAAGAAGCTGTAATGAATACAACATCCTTAAAGCCTGATTCGGTATCAATAGTAAACATAACACCTGAAGAGCCAATATCACTCCTAACCATTTGTTGAACGCCTGCAGAGATTGCTACTTCTGAGTGAACAAATCCCTTATGAACTCTATAAGAAATTGCACGGTCATTATAAAGAGAAGCAAAAACTTCCTTAATTGCTTGTTTAATATTTTCAATGCCATGGATATTTAAAAAGCTTTCTTGTTGTCCCGCAAAAGAAGCATCTGGTAAATCTTCTGCAGTTGCTGACGACCTAACAGCGAATGTTGTTCCATTTGCTGAGTTTTTGATTAATTTTTTATAACCTTCCTCAATAGATTTATTAAGGCTGTCTGGAAAAGGGCTACTCAAAATCCATCTACGAACTTTTCCACCACTCTTAGCTAATGCAATAACATCGTTAATATCTAAATTTTCAAGTTCTGCATTAATTTTTTCTTCTAATTCACTATGATTAAGAAAATCGTTAAACGCACTCGAAGTTGTAGCGAACCCAGTAGGGACCCTCACACCTTTTGCGTCTAGCTGAGATATCATCTCTCCTAGTGAAGCATTTTTCCCCCCAACAAGACCAACATCAGTGTTCCTAAGTTTTTCAAATGGTATTACATATTCAGACATCATAAATCCTTATGGGTTATCAAAAATTCTAGCGATTTAAGACTTAAAGACGTAATTCTGCCAAATATGACTCTTCTTGTCATCAAGTATTATTAGTATTAGTAATTTTTCACATAAATATTAAATTTAATTGCAGACTTTTATTGAATGTTGTTAAAATGATAATCCATTTTATAAATGGCTAGAAATTTAAAATAACGGAGACTCAAATGGCATCACTACTAGAACAATTAAAGTCAATGACTACAATCGTTGCAGATACAGGAGAAGTTGAAGCAATTAAAATGCTTAAGCCGGTTGACGCCACAACTAATCCATCATTACTTTTAAAGGCAAGCACACTTCCTCAATGTGAACCAATGATTGCTGAAGCTATTGCTTACGCTAAAGCAAACAGTTCAAAAAAAGCACAACAAATTGAAGATGCGGCAGATAAACTAGCTGTATTAGTTGGCTTAGAGATCCAAAAACACATACCAGGAAGAATTTCAACCGAAGTTGATGCGAGCCTGTCTTTTAACATAGATAAAATGGTTGCTAAGGGAAGAAAGATAATATCTTTATATAATGAAGCTGGAGTAACAAACGACCGAGTATTAGTTAAATTAGCATCAACATGGGAAGGAATTAAGGCTGGAGAAATTCTTGAAAAAGAGGGTATTAATTGTAATTTAACTTTGTTGTTTAGTTTCGCTCAGGCAAGAGCTTGCGCTGAATCCGGCGTATTTTTAATTTCTCCTTTTGTTGGAAGAATAATGGATTGGTATAAAGCTAAAACTGGGGAAACTTATACATCTGAAACAGATCCAGGCGTTATATCAGTTCAAAATATATACGGTTGGTACAAGGAGCATGGTTTTAAAACTGTTGTTATGGGCGCATCCTTCAGAAATATTGGAGAAATTACTGCTCTAGCAGGATGTGATCGTTTAACAATTGCCCCACCATTATTGGAAGAATTAGACTCAACAGAGGGCGATTTACCTCAAATTCTTAAAGATAATGGAACAACAAAAGATAAACCAGCAAGGCTCGAAGAAGACCAATTTAGGTATGATCACAACGGAGATGCAATGGCGACAGAAAAATTAGCTGAAGGCATCCGTAATTTTGTTATTGATCAAAATAAATTAGAAGCAGCGTTAGCTGAAAAACTGTAAATAATTATAAGCTTTAATTGATTGACATCTACTGATTGAAGCGATACTATTTCGGTCTGCTCTAGAAGTGAAAATTATTCATTTCTAATTAGAATTATTTTATAAATACGTATATATGGGAGATTAAACCATGGCACTAACACAAATGGCATTAGATTCATTAGACTTTGACGCAACTATGGGACTAGCTGAAACAGTTGCACCACACGTTGATATTCTTGAAATCGGTACACCATGCATTAAGCATAACGGTATTCCACTTCTTAAGGCTCTTCGTGCTAAATTTCCAGATAACAAAATCCTAGTTGACCTTAAAACAATGGATGCAGGTGAATATGAAGCTGAACCTTTTTACGCTGCTGGCGGAGATATTTGTACAGTTCTTGGCGCTGCAGGCATTGCAACTATTAAAGGCGTAATTGCTGCTGCTAAAAAACATGGCGGAGAATGTCAAGTTGACATGATCAATGTCAATGATAAAGCAGCATTTGCAAAAGAATGTGTTGCTGCTGGTGCACAAATTATCGGTGTTCACACTGGTCTTGATGCTCAAGCTGCTGGGGATACACCTTTTGCTGATTTAGCTGATATTGCTGCTGCTGTTGGTGATAGTGCTAAGATTTCAGTTGCTGGCGGTGTTAAAGCTGATACAGCTCAACAAGTTAAAGATGCAGGTGCTTCAATTATTGTAGCTGGAGCTGCAATTTACGGTGCTGCTGATCCAGCTGCTGCTGCTGCAGAAATTACAGCTATTGCTCACTAATAGAGTTTAATAGGCTTAATTAAAATCAAAAAAACCCGACTTCGTGTCGGGTTTTTTTTGGTATGATTAACATTTAATTACAGGAAAATAATTAGTATGGATACACAAAAATTAATAATGGATAAGATTTCTAGTGTATTGGCTGCGACTGACAAAACTCAGACTGCTGAATTAAAAAGATACATTGATGGTGCGGGCCGCATTTTTATTGCTGGTGCGGGAAGATCAAAGTTAGTTTCCAGTTTTCTTGCTATGAGACTAGTTCATTGTGGCTATCAAGTCAGCGTTGTTGGTGAAATTGTAACTCCTGCACTTCACGAAGGTGATTTATATATAGTTATCTCTGGATCAGGTGGGACTAAAACATTATTACCAACTCTGGTAACAGCTAAATCTAAAGGTGCAAAAATTGCTGTTGTTTCAATGAAATCATCATCTGCAATGGCAGAGCTTGCTGATATAACTGTTGCAATGGGTAATGACGAAGTTTTTGTATTAACAAAAGGTTTACCGATGGGCACTTCTTTTGAGCTTTCTACATTAGTATTTCTTGAAGCGTTGATTGGGGAAATAGTATTCGATAAAGATTTGACGGAAGAAGGTATGCGTGGTGTTCATGCAAACTTAGAATAAGATTTTAATATTATTAAAAATTTTAAAAAAGGTGCTGAGGCACCTTTTTTAATAGCTTATAATGTGTTGATGAATAGAGATAAGAAAAAAAAATAATGATAAAAAAAGAGTTATTTTACTGTAGTGATTCTTCTGTTTATTTTGAAAAAATAAAACATCTAGAGTGGCCGGTATTTTTAGATAGTTGTTACCAAAAAGATAAGCCACATAGTAAGTATGCACGTTTCGATATTCTTGCAGCCAATCCATTTATTAAAATAAGAGCAAAGAATGGAGTTACTACAGTATCAGATAGTGACGGCCACTTTCAACACAAACAACCCTCCTTAGAAGTTCTCAGCGATTTAATGGGCCAGTTCCCAAAACCTTCATCTAGCCTTCCTTTTATAGGAGGTGCTATTGGTTATTGCTCATACGAGTTAAATTTAAAAACAGCAAAAAAAAATACTATTGATACTATGATGATGGGTATTTATGATTGGGCAGTAATTGTCGATCACTTTGAAAAAAAAACATGCATTGTTTCAATGTTGCTTGATTCAAAAACTGAAGCCTTCATAGCTGAATTAGTTGCTATGTTTGATGAAGATAAAACTAATTTA
>Ga0209710_1002368_pt1 | contig 13330 bp, 13 predicted proteins | sample ArcticOcean_MG_C_5_FD_187436 | JGI IMG/M metagenome (GOLD analysis project Ga0209710, IMG submission 187436) | Marine microbial communities from western Arctic Ocean - ArcticOcean_MG_CB4_138 (SPAdes) (version 2) | ecosystem: Environmental > Aquatic > Marine > Oceanic | place: Arctic Ocean...
ACCCATGATGCAAGTGTGTTGATATTGCAATCATTCCAAGGCCATAAATAGCCCACATCATTGGTCTTTGAAAAATTAACTGGATTTCTGAATATAAATCAGTAGAGTCGATTGAAAACATTTGAACACTATGGGTAACTATAAAAATAAGAATAATAGATGCGCCAGACCATGCAACTAGTCTTGGTATGGCTTTAGGATAAGGCTTCTTATATCTATCACCAGAACTAACATTATTTGATAATTGCCTAGTCACTGCAGTCACAACATGAAAGACAATTGTTATGCTCAATAAGGCGATTAATATTGGAGAGAAGATTGAGCTATTAAACCAAACATAAAGTGCTGTAAAGGCTTGCTCACCAGCATGAAAAGTCAAAGCTCCTAAAAGATAAAATATTAGGAAAAAAAACCAGAATAATCCAGCTAATGCCATCAATTTTTTCTGTCGTACAGTGTTATTTTTAGTAGAATTCATTTAACAGCAATTTAGCTAATTAACAGCTATTTATTATATTTTAAAAAAGATGGAATTTTAGTCTTAATTAATCTATGTAAAGGTGTTTTTTATATGGTTAATTCGATTTTTTTAGTTAACTACTTGTCATTATACAAAAGTAATATTTACTAGCTCATTTAAATCAAATGTCTAAATAAGTCTCTAGAGAATCATCTAACGCCTTCAGCCATGGCGTATGGTGAGGTGGTGACTGGGTTCCTGTCATCAAAGATGCATGAGATTTATCTCTAAAAGTCATAATTCCATCTTTTTTATCATGCTTCCAATCCATAAATGTCTTATTCACTCCTTTGATATCAAAATTGGGATAATCAGTTTCATCAATTAACATTTGAGTGTAGGCGCCTTGAAAGTCAATTGCATAAGCAACATCTTCTTGTGCTGTTTCTCGCTGATGCCATTCAAGTGTATGCGCCTGCATATCATCAAATAAAGGCAGCTCTATTTTTTCAAGAATAACGTCTCTTGCATACCAAGCTTGGGCATCAAACATATTAAAGGTATACCATTGATCTTGCATACCTAAATACATCAGCTTTGGATTTTTCTCCCAGACAACGCCTTTAAATAAACCTAATGGATAAAGAATATTATTCGTTTTTAAGCGAAGTGAATCTGGCAAGAATGGGAAATGGTGAATATAGCCTGTACATAGAATAATTGAATCAACATCTTTTGAGCTCCCATCGGCAAAATGAGCAGTATTTCCTGAGACTTTAATTAATGCAGGCTTCTCCTCCCAATTATCAGGCCAGCCAAATCCCATTGGAGCCGTTCGATAACTACTTATAATTGACTTGGCTCCATATTTGTAGCATTGAGAGCCAATATCTTCAGCAGAGTAACTACTTCCAATTATTAAGATATCTTGGCCTTCAAACTCTAAAGCATCTCTAAAGTCATGGGCATGAAGTATTCTGCCATTAAAATGACTAAATCCTTCATAACTAGGGACATTAGGGGTGGAAAAATGTCCAGAAGCAACAATAACGTAATCAAATTCTTCAGAATACGTCTCATCATCAACTAGGTTACTTATAGATAAAGTAAATAGCCCACTTTGCTCACTGTATTCAACATTTCTTATGGCGGTATTAAATCTTATCTTATCTCGAACATTAGCTTTTTTAACCCTTCCCTGAATATAATCAAACAAAACCTCTCTTGGTGGAAAGGAGGCTATAGGATGACCAAAGTGCTCTTCAAAGTAATAGTCTGCAAATTCTAAGCACTCTTTAGGGCCATTTGACCAAAGATAACGGTACATACTGCTGTGTGCAATTTCGCCATGTTCATCAAGTCCCGTCCTCCAGCTGTAATTCCAGAGTCCTCCCCAGTTATCTTGCTTCTCAAAACAAACAATCTCCGGGACGATTTCACCATTTTCTTCCGCTGATTTAAAGGCTCTAAGCTGGGCCAGACCAGATGGACCAGCACCAATAATTGCTACTTTTTTATTCATTATTTTTGCCTAAATTAGTTAATTTTTTGTAAAAAAAATTTTAAATATTATTTATTATGTTACACACATAAATATCAATTTAATCTTAAATATTTGTGGTAATAAATGGTATTTAATGGTATAAAATGGTTTATGTTTCGTGGAATTCACCTATTATCAATTGATTCGAAAGGAAGGGTAAAGATACCTGTTCGCCATCAACATCAAGTAGCCAAAATCTGCTCTGGGGAAATGGTCCTTAGTATTCATCCTGATGACCCTTGTTTAGTTTTATACCCACTTCCTAATTGGCAACAACTTGAACGGAAGATTGCTGAACTCCCTTCGCTGAATGTTCATTCTAAGAAAATATCCAGAAAACTTATAGGCCATGCATGTGATTGTGACTTAGATAAAATTGGCAGAATTTTATTACCAAGCTCTCACAAGAGTTATGCAAATTTAACAGATAAAGCGATTCTAAGTGGCCAAGGCACAAGTTTTGAAATTTGGGATGAAAATGCATGGCATCAGCAAATTGAAAAGCTTGAAAGATTAAGTTCTCAAGATGATGTTCCTGAAGAGATTTCAAAACTTTCACTTTAAAGCGATGAATCAATTAAGTGTAATAACTCAATGATAGAATCAAATCATCATGAATCAGTCCTTTTCAATGAGTCTATTAAAGGCCTTAATATTAAGCCTAATGGTGTCTATGTTGATGCCACTCTAGGTAGGTGTGGACATACCAAGGGGATACTAAATAATCTTGGAAATTCTGGAAAGGTTATTGGCCTTGATCAAGATATGGAGGCAATTAATTATGCACAAATAAATTTTCCAGACTCACGCCTAACCCCAATTCATTGCAATTTTTCAAACCTTCAAGATACTCTTAGTCAATTGAATTTATTAGGAAAAGTAGATGGCATATTAATGGATCTTGGCATCTCTTCACCTCAAATTGACAATGCTGAAAGAGGGTTTAGCTTTATGAAAGATGGCGCTCTTGACATGAGGATGGATCAAACCCAAACTACTACTGCAGCAAGCTGGTTAAGAGATAGTAGCGAAACCGAAATTGCTAATACTCTTTTTCAGTATGGCGAAGAAAAAAGAAGTAGAATTATCGCCTCAACCATTAAAGCATATCAAAAAAATAACGATCTGAACTCAACGCTTGAGCTAGCAAATATTATCTCTAGTGTTGTAAGACCTGGCAAAAAAAAGCACCCAGCGACTCGCTCATTTCAAGCTATTAGAATTGCAATTAATGATGAATTAAAAAAACTTTCAGAAGCTCTTGAGCAAACTATTGACGCATTATCTCCCAAAGGAAGACTTGTAATTATTACTTTTCACTCAATTGAAGACAGAATAGTTAAACAATTCATTCGTAAACATTCTCGACCTAAGCAACTCCCAAAAGGATTACCAGTCATTGCCAATGATGAGTCTGAATGCTTACTGAAAGATTTAGGAAAAATTAAGCCTTCTGATGAAGAGATCAAAGTGAATAGAAGATCACGAAGTGCAATCCTCCGTTTGGTTGAAAAGTGCTAGCGATAATTAAAAAAAAATTCATTATTAATATTTTATTAATAATTTCGATCGTTTCAATTTCAATATTAAGCATTCATTGGCATCATCAAATGTATTTGCTACATCAAAATGAAAAAGTTGTTAAGTCTAATCATGAGCGTATAAATGCTCTCAACAGGCAGCTAATGATGGAATATTCAGAGCTTGAAAGTGGGATAACGATTTATCAAAAATCAAAAGAAGAATTATTGATGTTCGTCCCAATTGAAACTGAAGAGATCTCTATATGAAGATTACAAGGGTACAGGGTTATAGAAACAGACAAGCATTAATTAAAATTAGTTTCATTATCATTGTGTTCTTTTTTATTTATAGGGCTTTTAGTATTACTGATATTATTGCTAATGACTTGTCATTAAAACTTAAGGCCTCAAATAATTCTGAGTTTACAATTATTGAAAAATCCATAAGGGGTAATATTCTGGACAGGAATAATAATCTTCTTGCTATAAACCTCATACACAAGAAAATTAATCTTGACCCAATGATCCTTCAAGATGAATATATTGATCTTTTGGCTGAAGCCTTGAATATTCCAACAGATGAATTTAGGGAAAAAATAAGTAAAAAGAGAGAGAATAAAAGAAAGTACTTTATTGTTAAAGAAAAATTAAGAGTAAATGACCCTATTCTAAGTAATATTGCTGAACTCAAAAATAAACGCGTTAACATTTGCTTGAAAGAACTTAAATTACCATCTAATAATTTGGCAGATAAAGTTAAATTACTTGTAGGCTTAAAGTTAGCAGTAAAAGAAAAAATAGAAGAGGAGAAGTGTACTAGGCAATCAATAGCTGGGGTAGCAATCGAATCTAGTGGTTTTCGCTACTATCCTAAAAAAGACTCTGTAGCGCCATTAATTGGAAAAACTAATATTAATAATATTGGGGTATTTGGCATTGAATCAGAATATGACCAATATTTAGCTGGATTTGATGGTGTTAAGCGATTAGCAGATAACAAAAATGGTTCTAATATCTACTATGATGCAGAGTTAATTAAAAAATTTAAAGAAGGTGCTGATTTAAATTTAACTATTGACTCAGATATTCAATTTCATGTCTACAATGCAATCAAAGAGCAGGCTGAATTCCATGAGGCAGACTCTGCCGCTGCGATTGTGCTATCACCTAATGGTGAAATATTAGCCCTTACAAATTACCCATCAACAGACCCAAACAATCATCAAAATTATAGTGCTGATGATTATCGTAATCGTGTTTTCTCTGATAAAACTGAGCCAGGATCTACCATGAAGCCCTTTACAATGCTTCTTGCTTTAGATAAAGGCGTAATAACTGCAACAGAAGATGAATTAATTGATGTGACAAGTCGTGTTGGAAACATACTGCCTGATAAAAAATATACAGAGATGACGATTCAAAGAATTCTTGAAAAGTCACATAATTTAGGCACAGTAATGGTTGCAGAAAATATTAAAAATGAAGAGTTCTACAACACATGGAAAATGCTAGGTTTTGGAAGCTCCCTTGGATTAATGCCTGGAACTGAAAATCCTGGAGTTTTAAGACATTATAGTAATTGGGGCTTAGCTGACAAACGCTCACTTTCATTTGGGCACGGTCCCATGAATACAAATCTTGCACAACTAGCAAGAGCTTATCTTGTATTTGCCAATGAAGGCGCAATACCTTCATTAAAACTTTTTAAAAACAATAGTGCTCCTGATAATTTAGAGCAAGTCTTTTCTCCAGAATCAACTAAAAGAATAGCTCAAATACTCGACTCGGTTGCTTCAGATAATGGATCGGGCTATCGAGCGGTAATTGATGGATACTCAGTTGCCGGAAAAACAGGCACAGCAGAAATGGTTATTGATGGAAAGTACAGCAAAGATGGCGCTAAAAGAACTTATTTCATTGGGTTCTCTCCTGCTGAAAATCCAAAATATATTATGGCAGTTAGGCTTGATTACCCTAAAAAATGCTTTGTATCTTGGGATCCAACTATGAGAAATCGATGTGAAGGCTCTAATTCAGCCTCTATGGCATTTCAAAAAGCGATGAAAAGAATACTAATTAATGATCCAGATATTAAATCAAAGTTTGAAGGCTAAGTTAACTTTTTAGATGCTGGGTTAGCCTTGCTTTTCATAATATTTTCCATAACAAGCTTTTCATCGTCATGAGTTTTAGCTGAGAGAATAGAGGCTTTTGTTGATTTTCTTTCGTAGTATTTTTCTGCTGCCGTCAAAGTGTAGCCAAATTCTTCCTTGGCTTCATATTCACTTAAAAATGGCTCCATTACACTTAGCTCTTGAAGGCGAGAATATACTCTTTCTTTGGACTTGAAGGGAGCCAATAAACCGTCCTTTGAAAGGTCAGACTCAACCTGAGCATATCTTATCAATTCAACCAATACTTCTGACTTAGGTAGATTTCTTACTCTCTCTTCAATAACACTTGAGGATTCAAGATCATTTACAATTGTTGGATAATTAATGACGCACGAAATCATTCTTGACATAAGGCTTTTCATGCTCGAAGAGCGAACGGCAACTATATTGTTTTGAATTGGCCTATATGGTGGCTCAATTTCATCATAATCATCTGCATTAAACGATGGCATCTCATCAACAACACTTTGCTCAATAGCCTTTTCAACCTGAACAACATTCTGCCCAATGGTTTGGGCGACACCTTCAATTAATTGCTGACGGTATATTGGATAAGTCACTAAGTTAATTAAAGCTGCAGATTTTTCTAAAAACAAGGTTTTGCCTTCAATTGTATTAAAGGGAACTTCTGATTTTATATGATCAAATAAAAAACTAGATAAAGTCTGAGACTCCTCTACCCTTTTGGTAAAAGATTTTACTGACTCACTTTTTATTAATGTATCTGGATCCTCTCCATCAGGCAACAATAAAAACTTAATAAGGAGTCCTGAAGTTATTACTGGCAAAGAGGTTTTTAAAGCTTTCCAAGCTGCATCTCTTCCAGCTTTATCGCCATCAAAACAAAAAATAATTGTCTCCGCTGAGCGAGATAAAACTTGCAAATGAGCCGGGGTAGTAGCAGTTCCAAGAGTAGCAACAACGTTCGTTATGCCTTGTTGATGAAGAGCAATCACGTCCATGTAACCCTCTACAACTATTATATAATCAATACGTCTGCTATGCTTTCTGCAGTGATAGAGGCCATAGAGTTCTTTTGATTTTGAGAATAAAGGGGTTTCAGGTGAATTAAGATACTTTGGATTATCCTTGCTTGAAAGGACCCTTCCACCAAAACCTATAACATTACCTTTGGTGTTATGTATTGGAAACATTAATCGATCGCGAAACCGATCATAGAAATCATCTTTCTTATCTTTTTTTGGAACTAACATCCCCATTGTCAGGAGATCCTGAATTGCTTCATCATTATCTTTAAACGCATCGTAAAGATTGGTCCAACCGGGAGGCGCAAAGCCAAGCTCAAATCTTTTAGCTATAGTGCCGCTAATGCCTCTATTTTTGGCATAGTCAACCACCTTTTTTTTAGCTGCAGATTGTTTTAATTGATTTTGATAAAATTCGCTAAGCTCTGACATCAATTTATTGTATCGCTCAAACCTCTTATCAACAGGCTTAGCAGCCTGGTCATATAAAACTGAAACCCCAGACTCTCCTGCCACTGTTTCAATAGCCTCAACAAAGGCTAAATGATCATACTTCATTATAAAATCTATTACACCACCACTTTCTCCACAGCCAAAACAGTGGTATATTTGTTTATTTGGAACGACCGTGAATGATGGAGTCTTTTCTTCATGGAAGGGACAGCATGCCTTAAAATCCTTTCCAGCCTTTTTTAAAGCGACTCTCTTATTAATTAGGCCGACAATATCTACCCTATTGGGCAAATCATTGATAAAATCTCTGTCAATAAAAGGCATAATTTATATGTTAATCTTTAGTTTCATTTTATTTTTATTTTAATGTTAAACATCAAATTTATTCACCCTAAATTTTTTCCAACTTGGATTTTAATTTTGCTAATGCGAATTGGAGTACTTATTCCTTTTAGTACACAAGTAATTATAGGTAAATTTATTGGTAAGGTAATTTATCCATTTATGACAAAATGGCGCTCAACAGCTTACGCCAACATATCGCACTGCTTTCCTGAAAAAAAACAAACTCAAGTCATTACTTTAGTTAAGCAACACTTTGAAGCGATTGGAATTAGTCTTTTTGAAACTGCAAATGCTTATTATGCAAGTGATAAAAAAATTAATAAGCTATTAACAATTAATCAAGAGCACTACTTTACAGATGCTCTCAAACAGGAAGGTGGGGTTATTATTTTATGTGCTCACTTTATGCCGCTCATGTTAGGAAGTCGCGCTTTATTGATTAATCACACAATTGCTAATATCTATAGACCACAAAATAATAAGCTTTTTGACCAGGCAATGGTCAAAGGTTATAAAAAAAATGGTGCTGTAATGATTAAAAGTAAAGATACAAGGTCAATCATAAAAGCCATAAATAATAGCCTACCTATTTGGTATGCGCCTGATCAGGACTTAGGAAAAAATAATAGTGTATTTGCTCCATTATTTGGAATTCAAACTGCAACTGCCTCTGCTACTGCAAGACTTGCTAAAAACAATAACACTAGAGTCATACCATATAGCTTTGTTAGAACAAGTAAAGGGTATGAAATGTCTTTTGAAAAGCCTCTTTCAGGCTTTCCATCTAGTGACCCAATTATTGATGCAACAACTACAAACAAAATTCTTGAAAAACAAATAAATAAAACTCCAGAGCAGTACTTATGGATCCATCGTCGTTTTAAAACAAGGCCAGATGGTGCAGAAAACTTCTATAAAAATAATTAATAATATTTTATTAGAAATACAACAATTCAAAAAAATAGAGTATAATTCCGTTCTTAAATTTTGTCACATACACTGTTAATTATGTCAATCGATACACAAGCTATTATTAAAGAATACCAAAATGACGCGGCTGATACTGGGTCTGTTAACGTGCAAGTTGCTCTTCTAACTGCAAGAATAAAACATTTAACTGAGCATTTTAAAACACATAAGAAAGACCATCACTCAAGAAGAGGGCTTTTACGTTTGGTCTCTCAACGTAAAAAATTATTAGCTTATGCTAGGATTAATGATGTCACTACTTACTCAAATTTAATTTCACGACTAGGCCTTAGAAAATAAATATTAGCGTGAAATAAATTAAAGCCCCTATTTTGGGGCTTTTTTATTACTTGTCGTATTAAAATAGGGTTATGGAACTGTCTGCTAACTATCAAAAAATATCTGAACTAATTGAGCGCTCAACTGCTTTAGCTAAGCATCTGGTGATTGACGAAAAGATTGAACGCTTAGAAGAAGTAAAATTGGAATTAGAGAATCCTGAAATATGGTCAGATCCTGAAAAGGCACAGTCTTTAGGTAAAGAAAAAGTCGACCTTGAAAGCATTTGCGAAGCATTTTCTTACTCATCAAGTATTTTAAATGATGCTAAAGAGCTCCTTGAGATGGCTGAAGCTGAAAATGACACAAACACAGTTAATGGAATCGTTTCAGATTTAAATGAAATAGAAGAATCAATTGCATCATATGAATTTAGAAGAATGTTTAGTGGCAATATGGATCAAAATTCTGCATATCTAGATATTCAATCAGGATCTGGAGGAACTGAGGCCCAAGACTGGGCTGAAATGATTTTAAGAATGTATTTAAGATGGGGTGATAAACATAATTTTAAAGTTAAGTTAATGGAGGTTTCAGCTGGAGATGTTGCTGGAATTAAATCTGCAACTATTCACTTTGATGGTGACTATGCATTTGGCTGGCTAAGAAGTGAAATAGGCATCCATAGGTTAGTTAGAAAATCTCCATATAATGCAAATGGAAAAAGGCATACCTCATTTTCTTCAGTTTTTGTATCCCCAGAAATTGATGACAATATTGAAATAGATATAAACCCTTCTGACCTTCGAATTGATACTTACCGCGCCTCTGGAGCAGGTGGTCAGCATGTTAATAAAACTGAATCTGCTGTTAGAATTACGCATTTACCAACTACAACAGTCGTTCAATGTCAAGACGGAAGATCTCAACATGCTAATAAAGATCAGGCAATGAAACAATTAAAATCTAAACTATACGAGCTTGAAATGCAAAAAAGAAACAGTGAGAAGCAGGATGTTGAAGATTTAAAGTCAGATATTGGCTGGGGACATCAAATACGCTCATACGTTCTTGACCAGTCACGTATTAAAGATTTAAGGACAGGGGTTGAAAGTAGTAATACTCAGGATGTACTTGATGGTAATTTAGATCAATTTATAGTAGCAAGCCTAAAAGCAGGCCTATAAAAATAAACCTTCATCGATTTAAATTGCATTGGTAAAATTGTTACTAAACAAATTAAAGCTAAACAATGAAAGCCCTAGATAAAATTCAGTTTAATGAAAACGGACTAGTTCCCGTAATTACTCAGGACTTTTCATCTTCTGAAATTTTAATGATGGCGTGGATGAATAAAGAAGCACTATCTTTAAGTGTGAAAACAAAAAAAGCAGTATATTTTTCAAGGTCTAGAAAAAAACTTTGGTTTAAAGGCGAAGAGTCTGGCCATAGTCAAGATATAGTTGAGATTTATACAGACTGTGATCAAGATGTTATTTTGCTTAAGGTAAGTCAACAAGGCGGTATTGCTTGTCACACAGGCCGTGCTAATTGTTTTTTTAATAAACTTGAAAATAATGAATGGCAAAGTATCTCAGAGGTCATAAAAGATCCAAAGGAAATCTATGGATAACATGCTTTTAGCTCTCGAAAAAATACTTGAAGAGAGAAAATTATCCTCAGGAGATAAATCTTATGTTTCCTCTTTATATAGTCAAGGAACAAATAAAATCCTAGAAAAGATTAGCGAAGAATCAGATGAAGTTATTAAAGCTGCCAAAGAAGAGGGAAGGGAAGAAGTTATTCATGAGGTAGCAGACCTTTGGTTTCACTTGTTAGTTTTACTGCGTCATGAAAATATTTCACTTGAAGAAGTTGAATTAGAGTTAGCCTCTCGTTTTGGCATATCTGGCCATGAAGAAAAGGCTTCTAGAAATAAATAGATTATTGTATCAACTCAAAAGCACTTATAATTCCATCAGCTACGTCAGTAATTCTTTTATTTTTGTCCATAGCCATCTTCCGAATAGATTGATAGGCTTCATCTTCAGTTATTTTTTTATGCTTCATCAGTAAACCTTTAGCTTTTTCAACTGCTTTTCTCTCAGCTAACTGATTTCTTGTAGCATCTAACTCATCTTTGAGTGCTTGAAACTCTCTAAAACGGGCAATTGCAACATCAATAATCGGCTGAACTCGTTTTTCCTCAAGACCATCAACAATATATGCATTAACTCCTGACTTAATAGCAGTACCAGCCATATGATCTTCTGAGCTTTCTGTAAACATAACAATAGGCTTAGGTTTAGTTTTGTTAACATCCCTCAAGTTAGCAAAAACAGCCTCATCTGGAATATCTGCATTGACAATGACAACATCAGCATGGGTAATTTCGTTACTGGTTGCAAGATTAACACTCCCCTCTAAACGAGAGATAACTTCATGACCTTTATCTTGAAGCGCACGTCTAAGAATCGCAGATCGCCCCATATTCTCATCAACTAGTATAATTTTTAACGCTGTTTGTTTCATTATAATTTTAAGTTTATTTTTGTTGGCTGGTAATATACCTCATTGAACTCATCTTTCATATTTAATTAGAGTTTTAGTAGTTTTAAATATTCTGCTTCGGTAAGAAGGTCAACCTGATGAGATTTGGCATCTTTAATTTTTGATTGACCAACATTTTCACCAATAATTAAAAAATCAGTTTTTGAACTAACGCTCTTTCCAACATTCGCACCGAAAGCTTTGGCTTGTTTTTGAAGCTTAGCCCTAGATTCACTCATTGTTCCAGTAAAAACAATTGTCTTACTATTAAAAGGACTATTACTTTGATTTAATTCAGTATTTAAGAGTGTATGTTCTAATTTAAAACCTCCTGAAATTAAAACCTCATATTGAGGCTTAATTAAGGTTAAGCCATCAAAAATTAACTCTGCAGTTATTTCAGCAAAGCCATTAATATTTGAAATGTCTTTGACGGATAAATCAAAAATTTTTTCGACTGAATAATTTCTTAGTAAATTCTCACAGTTTCCCATTCCAAGTCTTTGCACCCCAAAAGCAGCCAAAAACCTCCAGTCTTCAATACTTTCTTTTCTTGATCTAATGAGCTGATTAATTAGATTATGGGAGGTTTTCTCACCAAAACCCATAGACATTAATTTAGCTTCATTTAGAAGATAAATATCACTTACTCGGTGAATGCCTTCAGCGTATAGTTTTTGAATTGTAGCTTGTCCAAACCCGTCATTATTTGCAAGAATTCGAAAAAAATATATTATTTTTCCCATAATTTGTTCTGGGCATTTTTCATGGTTAAAACACATTAAAAAATCAGAATCCCAACTTAATTTATACCCACAACTTGGGCAATTAGAAGGGATATCTACTTCTGCAGTTTTCAAAACTTTATTAATTTTAGGAATAACTAAGCCACTTCGAGTCAATTCAATAACACTTCCAGCACCTAAACCTTGTTCTTTTACAAGGCCATAATGATGGCCAGAAGCACGATAAATTGTTGCTCCACTAAGCTGCGTTGGCTCTAACTCGGCAACAGGTGTTATCTTTCCAGTTCTGCCAACCTGAGCTGTGACTGATATAACTTTAACTTGAGCTTTTTCTTTATTCTCTTTGAATGCAATTTGCCAGCGGTGAAACTTTCTGTTAGAACCCATATAATCTTTAAGCTCGGGATTTACTATTTCGAATACCACACCATCAATATCAAAATCAACCCCGCTCTCCAATTGACCAACTATATCTAAAAATTGATTACTAAATTCTTCAATACTCCCAAGCCATTGAGGTAGTTGCGTAAATGGAACAAATAAAGCAGCTTTATTACTAATTGCTTCAATTGCTAATGAATCTAACTCTTTTTCTTTAATAAGGCTAGCCTGGAAGTTTCTTGGATATTCGAAATTATTACTAAGATGCTTTTCAAAATAACTACGTTTAACGACTATTTCTCCAGGACCTTGCCCTCTTTCACTATTATTAAAAATTCCAAGCCCCCTTGCGAAAACTCTACTTATATCACTTCCTTTATTACCATCTCCCCTTGTATAGAGTTTAGAGCCATCATCGTACCCAGCAAAGCCATCTAACTTAGCTGTTCCTTTTATTTGAATATCAGCAAGTGGATAATCAATTTCACTTGAAAACTTAGAAACTCTATCTAGCCACTTATTTATCTCTTCCCAACTATAGGCCTTATCTGTAGATAACATTTTTTGAGGAAGTTTGATTTTCTCTTCTGAAAAACCTTCATTTTCAGCCTCAATTTTTTGCAAAAAAGAGTGATCTGGAAGTCTTTTTGATAACTCAGGATTAAATACAAAGTCATAGTCCTCGTCACTAATAATAGGACTTCCATCTCGGTATCTTTGATTTGCAATTTGACAGAATTCAAGTAAATCATCATCCGTTAAATCGCTAATCAAAATTTTCTGATCAGCGATATCTTGAATTTTTATATTAGTGAGCATGATTTAAATAAAATCTAGCTAGTATTTAAAAAGATTAAAACTTTGACGCAATTTGATTAAAAAGTTCAAAACTATAAGATAAGGTATCGTCCTCATCTTCCT
>Ga0209710_1002369_pt1 | contig 13329 bp, 13 predicted proteins | sample ArcticOcean_MG_C_5_FD_187436 | JGI IMG/M metagenome (GOLD analysis project Ga0209710, IMG submission 187436) | Marine microbial communities from western Arctic Ocean - ArcticOcean_MG_CB4_138 (SPAdes) (version 2) | ecosystem: Environmental > Aquatic > Marine > Oceanic | place: Arctic Ocean...
ACCTTGGTCTTACAAATGACACAGATGCACTTGGTGCAGCTGGTGGTTATAAAGAACTAACAAAATACAACGCTGCTCCTGGTGGCGGTGCATTAACAGTATTTAGCCTATAATTCCTTACGGATTTGTAGAACTAATTACAGTTTAGTTAGTCTTAAAAACACCCTACTTCGGTAGGGTGTTTTTTTTTGTGTGTTTAATAAGGCCTTATAATTTATAAACCTTATAGATTAGGGATTATCATTAGAGATTCAAGAAAGATTTAAATGTATAATTATGCCAATTAATAATTGAAGGAAAAGTTATGTTAAAAAATTTACTAAGTATGTTGGTACTTATCACTTTGAGTATCTCGATTCAAGCAGCAGATGATATTCCAGTTCAGGATGACATCGGAAAACCAGGGCAAGCGGCTAGAGTTCCAAAAGACAATGAATTTAAGGTTTGTGCTGATCAAAATAATATGCCTTATTCAAACGCTGCAGGTGAAGGGTTTGAAAATAAGATTGCTGAAGTGATAGCTGCTGATTTAGGCAAAGAACTTAGTTATCAATTTTGGCATGATCGATTTGGTTTTATAAGGAATACTTTAAAAGCATATCGATGCGATGTAATTATTGGAACAAATACTACCTATGATGCTGTTAATACAACCAAGCCTTATTATCGTGCAGGGCATGTGTGGATCTACAGAAAAGATAGTGGATACAATATAAAAGATTGGAAATCACCAGATTTAAGAAAAGGAGTTATTGGTATAGTAGATAAGAGTCCAGTATCAGTTGCATTAGATGCAAATGACTTAATTGGAAATGCAAAGCCATATCGATTAATGCGTGATTTAACTAAATCGCCAGGGCAGTTGGTGGATCATGTAGTAAGTGGCGAGATTGATGTTGCAATTATGTGGGGCCCAATAGGGGGCTATTATGCAAAACAATCTAAAGAAGATTTGGTGGTTGTGCTCATTCCAGAATATGCTGATGGCAACGAAGGATTAAGCGGTAAAACCTACTGGAATATTTCTGCTGGCGTAAGAAAAAAAGATGATGAACGTCGAGAAATGATTGACGCAGCTTTGGTGAGAAATAAGGACAAGATTAGAAAAATTATGGATGATTTTGGAATCCCATACGCTGACCCTATATTTGCTGATCGATTAGATGGATACAAAAGACATAAAAATTAATATAAATCACACTTAAAGGGATGACATTGGTTTAAAAAATAAGTAAAATATTCAATTGATTTAAGTTAGATATCAAATATTATTTAATCCCTTTTTAAGGAAACTAATTACGTATTTATTGTCGAATTGATTGGGCAGCCAATCAGTCTTATTTTAAATAAATAAACTTGGAGAAATCATGGTAACTAGAAAAATTTTAGCAACAGCACTATTAGCTGGATTAATTGGCTTTGGTGGCGCAGCAAATGCAGATATTAAATTAAAAAAAACTACAGATGGTACAGAATTTAAAATAAGCAATCCAAAAGCTTATGGCGATACCAAGAAAAAAGACAATGTAAAGACAAAAGCTGAAATAGAGTTCCTAAAGACAGGTAAGAATATTTATGTAGGAGATGCTGCAGCAGAAAAACGCGGTAAAAAAAGATTTGGTTATTGGTCATGTACACAATGCCATGGGCCAACAGCAAAAGGTCAAGTTGGACCAGGGTTAGTTGGACCAACATTTAAATATCCAAAAAATGCAACTAATAAAGGCATGATAGAGACTTTATGGTATGGCACAAATGGTGGTATGGGTGGAAAAGGTTATGGTGTAATGGCCGCTGATGACGGGATGACTTTAGATGAATTATTAAAAACGATTGCTTGGGTAAGAACAAATGGTAAAGGGCTTACTGGAAACGAAGGCGTTAAATAGTTACATTTCTGAAATCTAAATTAAAAAAGACTGGGGTATAATGCCCCAGTCTTTTTTTATCTTAAATCCTATAGTTTAATCAATTCGAGAATAATAATAAAATGAGCGTAGCAAAAAATAAAAAGTTACATAAAATATTAATAGTTGGTGGTGGAGCCGGAGGCTTAGAGCTAGCAACCAAGTTGGGAGATAGTCTTGGTAAGAAAAAGAAGGCAACTATTACCTTAGTGGACTCTAAAAAAACTCATGTTTGGAAACCTTTGCTCCATGAAATTGCAGCGGGTAGCTTAAATCCAGAGAAAGATGAGCTTGATTATTTGGCGCAAGCCCATTGGCATAATTTTAAATTCAGACTTGGAAGAATGATTGGGCTAGATCGGAGTAAAAAAGAAATTATTTTAGAATCTTTTAACGACGGAGAAGGTGTTGAGATTATTCCAAAACGAAAATTTCATTATGACACGCTCATTATTTCTGTAGGAAGCACGATTAATGATTTTGGGATTAAAGGCGCTGCCCAAAATTCCATAGCTCTTGATACACAAGACCAAGCTCAACGTTTTCATCAGAAACTTCATAATGCAATTTTAAAAGCTCAAACTCAATCATCTGATGATTTTGGTTTTCCATTGAAAGAACCTGAGCAATTGGAGGTTGTTATTGTTGGTGCAGGTGCAACTGGAGTTGAGTTAGCAGCTGAGCTTCATAAGGCAACTAGAGAGATGACGGCTTATGGCTTAGACAATATTAATCCCGATAGAGATATTAAGATTTCTCTGATTGAAGCAAGTGATAGATTACTTCCTGCCCTTCCTAAAAGAATGAGTTACTCAGTAGCAAGTGAACTTAAGAAATTAAATGTTAACTTATATCTTGGTGAGAAAGTTACAGAAGTTACAAATAAAGGAATAAAAACACATACAGGACGTTATATATCTTCTAAGTTAGTAGTGTGGGCAGCTGGCATTAAAGCCCCCATTTTCTTAGCTAACATTTCTGGCTTAAAGACAAACAACCTTAATCAATTAAAGGTATTTTCAACACTTCAAACTACTGAAGATGTTAATATTTTTGCTTTTGGCGATTGTGCGGCTTGCCCAGTTAAACCTGGATCTTCTGAGTTAGTGCCGCCAAGAGCACAGTCTGCTCATCAACAAGCATCTTTATTGTATAAGAGCATGAAAAAAGTAATATCAGGGAAAAGTAATTCATTGCCTCAGTATAGGTATAAAGATTATGGGTCATTAGTTAATTTAGGCCGCTATACAACGGTAGGTAATTTAATGGGTAACTTAATGGGAGGGGCTATGTTTATTGAGGGTTTAATTGCTCGCCTAATGTACTTAATGCTGTATCAAATGCACTTAATGGCATTACATGGAATTATGAGTGTAATTTTTAGATTGCTAGCCAAAGGAATAACAAGAAGGTTTGAAACACACGTTAAGCTTCATTAATTATTATTTGCTTTAGCATAATAAATACTAGCTACAGTCATTGACAGTAAAACAAAAAAACCAAAGATAAACATGATGCCGTTTATTGGAATATTACTTTTTACCATTAAAGTGTAAGCACCACTTAACACAAGAATTCCTAAGTTTTCATTAAAATTTTGAACCGCTATAGAGTGACCTGCTCCAATTAATAAACGTCCTCGATGTTGCAGAAGAGCATTTAGTGGAACAATCAGTAAGCCACTCAAAATACCAACAAGTGTTAAAATAATAGCTGCTGATTGCCATGTTGTTATAAAATACATTGTGCATACTAGTGCACCCATAACTATTCCAGTAGGCAATATTTTTGTAGAATCTTTCATTTTAATGAAAAATGCTGCAATTATTGCTCCTATCGCAACACCAAGTGCCACAGTTGCTGACAATGTTGTTGACTTATCTAGACCATAACCTAGCGCATAAGCAGCCCATCCAATAATTACTAGTCTTAGTGTTGCGCCAGCCCCCCAGAATAAAGTTGTGATTGTTAAGGAAAGCTGTCCTAATGGATCATTCCATAATTTTCTATACGAACTTAAGAAATCTTTTACTAATGACCATGGATCTTTCTTTTTTAATTTATGATCAGTAGGCACATCAGGCATGTATTTGTTAAAAATAGCAGCTATTACATAAAGAATGCTAATAGTAATTATTGCTAATTCTAAGTCATATACTGCAAGAACCCCGCCAAACATTGCACCTAAAATAATTGCAGCTACGGTTGAACCTTCGACCCAACCATTACCTGCTACTAAAGAATTAGTAGGAAGGATTTCAGTTAAAATCCCATATTTAGCTGGAGAATAAGCTGCAGCACCTATTCCAACAATACCGTAAGCATATAGCGGCGGCATTCCAAACAGCATTGCTAGACAACCAATTAATTTAATACCATTAGAAATAAACATAACCTGTTTTTTTGGCTTTGCATCTGCAAAAGCTCCAACAAAAGGAGCTAGCGCAATATAAGCAAAAACAAAAAATTGCAGTAGAAGGGGTTGGTGCCAGGTTGGCGCATCAAGTCGGGTAAGCATTGCAATTGCTGCGAAAAGGAGGGCATTGTCTGCTAGGGCCGAAATAAATTGGGCTGACAAGAAAAAATAAAACCCTTTAGTGTGGATTTGTTTAGAGGATTTCAGTTGCATAATCTGCTAGTCTCGATCTTTCTCCCCGAAGTAGGGTAATGTGTCCATTATGATCCCAGCCTTTGAATCGATCAACGACATAAGTTAACCCAGAACTTCCTTCAGTTAAATAGGGAGTATCAATTTGACCAATATTACCTAAACATACAACCTTGGTTCCTGGACCTGCTCGAGTGATTAATGTTTTCATTTGTTTTGGTGTTAAATTTTGAGCTTCGTCAATGATTAGATATTTTTTAAGAAAAGTACGGCCACGCATAAAATTTAAAGATTTTACTTTTAATCTTGATCTAATTAAGTCCTGAGTTGCTGATCTTCCCCAATCCCCAACGTTAGCATCTGATTTATTAAGAACGTCTAGGTTGTCTTCTAATGCACCCATCCACGGGGTCATCTTTTCTTCTTCCGTACCTGGAAGAAACCCAATATCTTCTCCTACGGAAACAGTAACACGGGTAACAATAATTTCAGTATAAATTTTCTTATCTAATGTCTGGTCTAATCCGGCGGCTAAAGCCAATAAAGTTTTACCAGTCCCTGCTTGGCCAAGAAGTGAAACAAAATCTATCTCAGGATCCATTAGTAAATTTAGGGCAAAGTTTTGCTCTTTATTTCTAGCATTAATGCCCCAAATATTAGATTTGGAATGGGAGAAATCATAAATAACTTCTAATGTTGCAGTTTTCATTTCTATAGATTTAACAATTGCATAAAATGGTTTTCCAAAGTCAAAATATAAAAATTGATTAACTAAAAAGCTCGAACAAAGTGGCCCAGTTAAACGATAAAACATTTTACCTTCTTTTTGCCAAGACTCCATTCCTTTACTATGCTGCTCCCAAAAATTTTCAGGGAGTTCTATTGACCCCTTATAAAGAATTTCACTATCCTGCATTACTTTGTCATTAAAATAGTCTTCCGTGCACATATCTAACGCTCTTGCTTTAATTCTTATATTAAAATCTTTGGATACTAAGATTACCTGTCTTTTTTTTTGTTTTTTCTTAAGATCTGCTACAACACTCAATATTTGATTATCTGCCTTACTTCCAGAAAGCATCGGTAAATCAAAATCTATAGGATGTGTTTGTAAAAATAGATTACCTGAAATACGGGGATTAGTTTTTGATTTTAAAGGACAGCCCGATGAAAGTTTGCCATTATATGAGCCTATAACTTCTTCTAAATACCTATGAGTTTGTCTCGCATTTCTTGCGACTTCACTACCACCTTTTTTATTGTTATCTAATTCCTCAATTGTAACCATAGGGAGGTAAATATCATGCTCCTCAAATCTAAAAAGACAAGATGGATCATGCAAAAGAACATTAGTATCTAGAACAAAAAGCTTTGTTGGACTGGGTTTTTTTTGCATTTATGTTTACTTTAAAACCTCGAGGATCTCTTTAATGTGACCATTAACTTTAACCCCTCGCCATTCATTAATTAGTTTACCTTCAGGGCTGATTAAAAAAGTACTTCGCTCTATACCCCTTATTTTTTTACCATACATATTCTTCATTTTTATGACGCCAAATAGGTTGCAAGCAATTTCTTCTGGATCACTTAAGAGCTCAAAAAGAAAACTATATTTAGCCTTAAAGTTTTCGTGAGACTTTATAGTATCTCTAGACACCCCAAATATCTCTACATTCATTTTTTTAAACTTGCCAATATTTTCTGTGAAATCAATACCTTCATTTGTACATCCTGGCGTTGAGTCTTTTGGATAAAAATAGATAACAATGTATTTACCAAGAAAGCTTGATAAGTTAAAAGATAAATTATTAGTTCCTTCAAGTTTAAAATTTGGTACCTTGTCGTTTAAATTAATATTTTCCATATAGTGTTGACCCTTTACTACTGTTGAAGTTTAAAAGAAATTGGAACAATCACATTAAAAATTTTAGATTCGAGCTCTTTTGGTGGCTTAGGAAAGGGAGAGGCTCTTTTCACCATATTCATTCCTTCAGTATCTAAAATTTTAAATCCACTTCCTTTTTTGATTTTAGCTTTAATTAGGTTACCTTGCCCATCAATCTTTAGATTAATAATAATTTCACCTTGCCACCCCCTCATTTGAGCGATTCGAGGATATCTTTTTTGTCTAGCTATGGATTTAGTTAATTTGGCACTATAGCTTTCAATTGTCTTTTTAATGGCGGAGGGACTTATATTATTATTTTGTTTTGGCAAAGCGATTGGTTCTGGCTTAACAATTGGGGCGATTGGTTCTGGCTTAACAATTTCTTTAATTGGTAATAGCGCTTTAGGTTTTATTTTTTTTATAGTTTTTGGTTCTGGCTTTGAAAGAACTTCTTTTAGCCTTTCTGGCTGATTTATTAAAATATCTATATCTAATTCTATTGGTAATTTTGCATCTTTCAGGTTGAGCGATGGAATATAAAATAAAAATGCAGCATGAAACAATACAGATAAAAGAATTGTTTCAATTAAAGACAGGCTACGTTTATTTTTAAAAGACAGGGTTGACAAATTAATTATTTAGGAATGATAGAAAGAATCTAATTATAGCTTATTTGTAGCATATAATTAACGAAATCAGACCTATATGAAACTATCCATTAATTGAATGTCAACTATTTCACCAGCTTTAATTTCACCCCTATTCATACCTAGAACTATGAAGCAATTTGCTTTACTCATGGAGCTTAGGATGCCAGACCCTTGTTTGCCTGTCGTTTTGACTTTCCACGCCCCATTTGATTGAAATAGTATGCCTCTTTGAAACTCTGTTCTACCTGGCTTTTTAAAAATTGATTCTACGCACTCTACCTTTAATAATGGAATTGAGTCATCAATTTTTAATCCCATACGAATTTTAAGTGCCCCCTGAACAATTTGATAAAAAGTAACCATCGCTGAAACAGGATTTCCAGGCAAACCAAAAAAATCAGCTTTATTTATTTTTCCATAAGCCATTGGCCTTCCTGGCTTAATCGATAATTTCCAAAATAAGACTTGACCTATTTCCTTTAAAACTTCTTTCATATAGTCAGCTGCGCCTACAGATACACCACCAGTAGTAATAATTATATCGGCTTTTTTTGCTGCTTTAAGAAGGGTATTTTTTATAATTATTTTACTGTCAGGAATAACGCCTAGATCTATACATTCAGCATTTAATCTATTAAGCATTGAGTGAATAGTGAAATGATTGCTATCGTATACTTGTCCTGATTTTATTTTTGTTCCAGCTTTAACAATCTCATCCCCTGTTGAAAAGAAGGCCACCCTTAATTTTTTAAATACTTTCACCTTGGAAAAACCTAAAGAAGCTATTAAGCCTAGCTCTGCTGGATAAAGTAATGTACCTTTGCTCAAGGTAATATCTTTTTGTTTTATGTCTTCACCACACTTTCTAATATTTGCCCCAATTTTTGGAATATCAATAAATGTTATTTCATTATTTGCATACTTTACTAATTCAATTGGTATAACGGTATCCACCCCTTTTGGAATTTTCCCACCCGTCATGATTTGAATTGCCTCACCAATTTTCACAGAAAATTTAATAGGTTTTCCAGCTAGTACGGTATCTTTAACCTTTAATTTTTTTGTATTTTTTAATGAGAGCATATTAAACCCAAACCCATCCATTGCTGAATTATCATAATTTGGAACATTGATAGGAGATACTAAATTAATAGCAAGTACTCGATTCAAAGAATCCATGAGACTTACAGATTCAGTATCTTTGATTGGTTTTATAAAAGAACTGATTAGTTTTTTTGCTGATTCAATTTGCATTGCATTAGGATCATATTCGGCAAGACAGCCAGGCTCGTTTGATAAATCTGTAAGTGTAATTTTTTTCGACATAATACTAGCCCTCATAACCCTCACAAGTATCCAAATTACCAATGATAGTTTTATTTTTGCTAAAACTATCATGTGTATAAAAGTTATATTGAACTATAAAATCTACTATTGAAGTTATGTCATTTAAATCAAAAGATGGAATTTTTATATCTAATAAAAGATCTGATACGATAGCTATGATATTTGAATCTTTTTCAAATAATAGCTCCTTAGAAATTTCTTTTCTATAAATTTCAATCTTTGGGTAACTCATATTTTTTAATCCTTCGATTAAAATAATATCAGCCTCAGAACTAATTTGAGCAATTGCTTGCTCTATATTGAATGTATCTTTCACATTCTCTGTAATAAGAGCAGATCGATGGTTATTAAAAATTAAGGTTTGATGGGCCCCAGACTCTCTAAGACGAAAACTATCTTTTCCCGGGGTATCAATATCGAACTTGTGATGAGCATGTTTTATTACTGAAATAATTAATCCTTTTTTTATTAATTGAGGGATTAGCTTCTCAATTAAAGTTGTTTTCCCGCTTCCACTATTTGCAGCACAAACACCTATTACACAGGGGGATTTAATTATTTTCTTTTTCAATTTTCGCTAACTCGCTAAGGTTGTTAATATTTATAAAAGCCTTTGGATCTGAAAAATTAACTGTTTTATAATTATTTTCTTTAATCCACAATTCTATTTTTCTTCCTCCTGCACTAATAAAATCTTCTAAATTTTTCAAAAGAGAGCGATGACACAGCATAAATACAGGCTCTAAACGATCAAAAAGACTAGGTAATATTATAGTCGGACCTTTATCTTTAATACAAAAGCTTAACTTTTCCACTAAGTTTATGGGGAAGAATGGGCAGTCATTAGGACAAAATTGTACCCAGTTTTTCTTTGCGTAAAATAATCCTGCTTGAATTCCTGCAAGGGGCCCGGTTTTATTTAGAATAAGGTCATCGAATTGAATATTTTTTGGGAATATTTCAACAGAATGGTTTGTGTTAATTGATACATAAGAAACTTGGTCTATCAGTCTATCGTATACATGTTCAATTAAGGGTTTATTATGTAATTCGATAAGAGATTTATTTGTACCCATTCTTTTTGATTCCCCACCTGCCAGAATTACTCCTTCTATTTCAGTATTCAATTAACCACCTGTATGAGACATAAATCTAACAACAGCTGGCTTGCTATCAGAAAGATCAAAGGTATGAGATTCTGGCTTAATTCTCATGCTGTTTATGATAGCCTCTATTATTGGGCCATCATCATGTGGGCTAGCTTTAATTAAGGGAAGCAGCTCTACTTTTTCTTCATGCCCAAGACATAAAAACAACTCACCTTTGCAACTTATTCTGACTCGATTACAGCTCCCACAAAAATTGTGGCTATGAGGTGATATCAAACCAATTTTTGTATTTGAGTCATTAACTTGCCAATATTTGGCAGGCCCTCCAGTAGCAAAGTTTGATTTTGAAAGTTTATAATGATTTTGTAGTGAATTTAATATGTCATCATTACTAACAGAAGTCTCACTTCTATTAAATTGTGTCCCGCCAAGGGGCATTTCTTCAATAAATGAAATATCAAAATCAGAATTAATAGCAAAATCAACCAGGTTAAAAACTTCATGCCCATTTAAATTTTTCATCAGAACGACGTTCAATTTAATTTTCTTAAAGCCTATTTTTTTTGCATGCTGAATACCTTCTAGCACTTCATTCAATTTTCCAATTCTAGTCATACGCATAAAAGTATTAGAATCTAAACTATCAAGGCTGATATTAATTCTCTCAACGCCGGAATTTTTAAGCATAGAGGCCTTATGTTTTAATTGACTGCCATTCGTTGTTAATGTTAATTCTTTTAAATTATTTTCTTTATTTATTGTTTTAAATAACCAATCTATATTCCTTCTTACTAATGGCTCACCGCCAGTAATTCTAACTTTCTCAACACCGAGACCATTAAATATTCTTATAATCCTGGCAATTTCTTCTAATGACAATAGGTCATTTTTAGGTATAAATATCATTTTCTCAGACATACAATAAACACATCTAAAGTCACATCTATCAGTAACCGAAACTCTTATATAATTTATTTTTCTATTGAACTGATCTATAAGCATAATGGTCCTATAATTTAATGCGCTATTTAAACTCTTTGATACGATTGTTACTTTATAATTTTAACTTAAAAGAGTGTTAACAATCTCAATGATATGAGTTGCTAAACTTAAAGTATAATAGCCTTAAGATAAATATAAAGTAAATAAAGTAAAGAAAAATTTAAAAATGACTTTATCAAATAAACAATTAGAAAAAATACAGGGACATGTTGAAAAATATCAAAATGTCCCAGGTGCATTACTGCCGCTAATGCATGCTATCCAAGACGATCTTGGGTTCGTTCCAGAAGAATCTTATAAGCCTATTTCAAAAGCTTATAATTTATCGATAGCTGAAATTCATGGCTTTATTACTTTTTATCATCATTTTCGAACACACGCACCTGGTAAAAATATCCTACAAATATGTCGTGCTGAGTCTTGCCAGGCTATGGGGTCAGAAAATATTGAAAATTATTGCCAAGAAAGATTGGGAATTACCTATCATCAAACAACTAAAGATAATTCAATCACACTAGAGCCAGTTTATTGTTTGGGGAATTGTGCCTGCTCACCTGCAATTATGATTAATGAGGACATAGTGGGCCGAGTAACCCCAGAAAAAATAGATCAAATTATTAAAGAAGCTAGGGAAAGCTAATGACATATAAAATTTTTATCCCCAGAGATTCAAGCTCAATATCCTTAGGTGCTGATAAGGTTTATCAAGAAATTTTAAATGAATCGAAGAAAAGAAATATTGATGTAGATATTGTTCGTAACGGCTCGCGAGGTTTGTTTTGGCTTGAGCCCATGATTGAGGTGGAGACTTCAAAAGGAAGGGTAGCATATGGCCCAGTAACTATTTCAGATGTTACCTCTTTATTTGACAGTGAATTTTTCTTAGGCAATAAACATTCATTATCTTTAGGAATTACAGAGGATATAAAGTGGTTGAAAAATCAAGAAAGATTAACCTATGCTCGAGTCGGAATAACAGACCCTTTAAGCATTTTAGATTATGAAAAATGGGATGGCTTTAAGGGTCTTAAGAATTCTCTTAAGTTAAGCCAAGAGAATATTATTAAAGAGATTGCTGATTCTGGCTTAAGAGGAAGAGGAGGAGCTGCATTCCCAACTGGTATAAAATGGAAAACAGTTTTAGATGCCCCATCAGAAAAGAAATATATTGTCTGTAATGCAGATGAAGGCGACTCCGGAACTTTTTCTGATCGAATGATAATGGAAAATGACCCATTTGTTTTGATTGAGGGGATGATTATTGCAGGCCTTGCTGTTGGTGCAGATCAAGGATATATATATTTACGCTCTGAATATCCACATGCTCTAAAAATTTTAAATGAGGCAATAGTTATAGCTTCAGAAAAAGGGTACTTAGGTGAAAATATTCTTGGATCAGATTTTTCATTCACTTTAGAAGTTACTCGTGCTGCTGGAGCTTACATTTGTGGAGAGGAAACTTCTTTACTTGAAAGTCTCGAAGGTAAAAGAGGGATGGTGAGATATAAGCCACCATTACCCGCTATTGAAGGATTGTATGGAAAACCAACTGTTGTAAATAATGTCATATCTCTTGCAACGGTACCAATTATTATGGATAAAGGTGCTTCTTTTTATGCTAATTATGGAATGGGTCGATCAAAAGGCACGCTCCCCATTCAATTAGCTGGTAATTTAAAACAGACTGGCTTAATAGAGAAAGCTTTCGGTATTTCATTAAGGGAGCTGTTATATGATTTTGGTGGCGGGTCAGCAACTGGAAGACCAATTAAAGCCGTTCAAGTTGGCGGGCCTTTAGGGGCATTTTTACCTGAAGAACAATTCGACACGCCACTAGATTATGAAAAATTTACTGAAATCAAAGCTGTTGTTGGGCATGGAGGTATTGTTGCATTTGACGATACTGTGGATATGTCTAAAATGGCTAGGTATTCTTTTGAGTTTTGTGCAATTGAGTCATGCGGAAAATGTACACCATGTCGAATTGGATCAACTCGAGGAATGGAGGTAATTGATAAAATTAAAGAAGGCGTAGACCAGGAAAAAAATGTCTCATTATTAAGAGATCTAGGAGACACTATGGTAAATGGCTCTTTGTGTGCAATGGGCGGTATGACTCCATCTCCAGTTATAAGTGCACTGAATTACTTTCCTGGAGATTTTGGACTTGAAAAGACGGACACTTCGGCATAAAATTATAGTTTACTTTATAAAATTAATAACTTAAAGAATAGAATATATGGATGATACAAAAGATTTCGGCACACCAAAGAAAAGCTCTGAAAAGCTGATCAATTTAAATATTGATGGTATCGATGTATCAGTTCCTGAGGGAACTTCGATAATGCGTGCAGCTTCTGAAGCGGGAGTGAGTGTTCCAAAATTATGTGCAACAGATAGTTTAGATCCGTTTGGTTCGTGTCGTCTATGTCTTGTTGAGGTTGAGGGTAAACGAGGCTACCCAGCATCCTGTACTACCCCAGTAGAACAAAATTTAAAAGTGCATACTCAAACACCAAAATTAGCTGATATTAGAAAGGGTGTAATGGAGTTATATATTTCTGATCATCCATTAGACTGTTTAACTTGTGCTACAAATGGTGATTGTGAACTTCAAGACATGGCGGGAGCGGTTGGCTTAAGAGATGTTCGCTATGGCTATGATGGTGAGAATCATTTGGAATCGGAAAAAGACGAATCTAACCCATATTTCACCTTTGACCCATCAAAATGTATCGTATGCTCAAGGTGCGTAAGAGCATGTGAAGAGGTTCAGGGAACATATGCCTTAACCATCGACGGAAGAGGATTTGAATCA
>Ga0209710_1002371_pt1 | contig 13321 bp, 4 predicted proteins | sample ArcticOcean_MG_C_5_FD_187436 | JGI IMG/M metagenome (GOLD analysis project Ga0209710, IMG submission 187436) | Marine microbial communities from western Arctic Ocean - ArcticOcean_MG_CB4_138 (SPAdes) (version 2) | ecosystem: Environmental > Aquatic > Marine > Oceanic | place: Arctic Ocean: Canada...
GCCAATACTAAGCAAATGATCAGAGCTGCGAGAGCTTGGAGAGCTGCGCTGACGAGCGCTTCCAGGCCTTTAAAGCAAACAAAAATCGGTCATCTCCATCCACGGCATAATTCGTTGGCGGCTACTGATGCACAAAATCTCACTCGAGAAAGTTTCTTAATCGGAAGAAAGGCGGTCGTGGTAAGGTTTAGCAAAAGTGCTCATCATGGGCAAAAAGAGCGAACGCGTGCGCATGGAGCGATGGCTAAACCGATGGAGGATGAAGAGCTCGAGTTAAGGTTACCCGAGGACATGCCAGGGTTTGACGATGACTATAGCGCAATCGTGAACAAAGTCGACGAGTTGTTCAAGAGGAGTACGGGCGACGACGACGACGTTCAAGGAGACGGTTTTGATGACGAAGATTTCGAGGATGGGAAACGATACGGTGAAGATGATGAAGATTCTTTTGAGGATGATGAGGATGTCGATGGAGCAGTGCAGACGATTAAGGTTTCCGTGGACGCTAATCCGACGTCGATTAATAACTATGACTTACACCCGATTACAATCGCGGCTCTGAAGAAAAAGGGAATTGAGACTTTGTTCCCGATTCAAGTCGCGGCTTTAAAACCGGCTTTGGAGGGCAGAGATGTCGTTGCAAGAGCAAAGACTGGAACCGGGAAGACCTTGGCGTTTTCGTTGCCAATCGTTGAGAAGTTTTTACGAGAAGATAACCGAGAACAAAAGGACGATGACGGAGAAAGAAGAAACCGCGATAAGAGGCCAAGATGTATCGTGCTCGCGCCAACGAGAGAACTCGCGCAACAGGTTGAGCGCGAAATTTTCTCACTCGCGCCATCGTTTGAGACCTTAACAGTCTACGGCGGCGCGCCAATTCCGCAGCAAGAACAAAAACTTCGTAGAGGCGTTGATTTTGTCGTCGGAACGCCAGGACGCGTGATGGATTTAATTAACAGAGGTTCGCTCGATCTTTCAAGAATTCAACACGTCGTTTTAGATGAAGCCGATCAAATGCTCGCCGTTGGCTTTGAAGAAGACGTGGAGAAGATTTTAGAGGGCGTTCCAGCAAGTCGTCAAACATTTTTGTTCAGCGCGACGATGCCGCATTGGGTTAAGAAGTTGCAAGCAAAATTTTTAACGAACCAAATCTCTATCGATTTAGTCGGTGACGATACTGGAAAGATCAACACTGACGTTGAATTGTTATCGTGCGCGGTTCCATTTGCATCTAAAGCTGCGGTTTTGATGGATCTCGTAACCGTACACGCCAAGGGTAATAAGACTATCGTTTTCGTTCAAACGAAACGCGATGCAGATGAAGTCTGCGCTACGTTAGGCAAGCGCGTGTCCACGGAAGTTTTGCACGGCGACATTGCTCAAGCGCAACGTGAACGAACGTTAAAAAGATTTCGCGACGATAAATTTTCAGTTTTAGTCGCCACCGATGTCGCCGCGAGAGGTCTCGACGTCGATAATGTCGATTTAGTCGTACATTACGAATTACCAACGGAATCGGAATCATTCGTGCACAGATGTGGACGAACTGGTCGCGCGGGTAAGAAAGGCACTGCAATTGCCTTGCACACGGACCGAGAGTTTTACAGATTACGCGACATTAAACGTTTCACCGGTGCTGATATTCGAGAAATCTTGCCTCCAAGCTCTATGGATGTCATGGCCGCTTCTGCGGCGACGTCGGAGCACAGAATCAACGAAGTCGACGATGAAGTTCTCGTATACTTTTTGCCCGCCGCGAAGCAAATGATCCAAAATATTAAACACGATGTAGAAAACGAAGATGACCACGAAAAAATTGAACAAAATGCCGCAATTCTTCTCGCAAAAGCAATGGCCGCACTTGGCGGCCACACAGAAGCCCCTGCGCCGAAATCTTTACTCTCCGGATCTCCTGGACAAGTTACGATGCTTGTTGAAGATTTGAACGGCGATCTTCCTGCGTTTTCAGCTCGCGATTTACTCGCCACGATTGGCGAAAAAGATCGACGATTATCGTCCGGAATTGGAAAAATTACATTTTTCGCCAGAGGCTCTGGGAAGAACGGTGCCGCGTTCGATCTTTCCTCAGAATTTGTTAAAGAAATTTTAGAAATGGGAGATATTGCCGGTTTCGCAGTTTCTAAAGCGAAAGTTTTGCCCGAACTCGCCACTGGTGGCGGCAGCCGAGAAGGCGCGTTTGGCGGTGGTCGCGGCGGTCGCGGTGGAGGTCGCTTCTCCAGAGACGGTGGCGGTCGTGGTGGTGGCGGTCGCTTTTCTAGAGAAGGTGGTCGTGGCGGCGGCGGCAGAGGTCGCTATTCCGGCGGAGGAGGATTTTCTCGAGGTGGTGACCGAGGTTCCGGCGGCGGCGGGTACGAACGCAGAGAATCGGGCGGCTTTGGAAACGACCGAGGAGGCTCTAGCAGTGGCGGTGGTTACGAACGCGGTAACGACAGCAGAGGAAATAATGGATACGAACGCAGAGACCGTGGTGGTCGAGGCTCTTCTGACGGTGGCGCTTATTCATCCGGCTATTCCTCCGGCGGAAGAGGCGGAGGTTACTCGTCCAGAGGCCGAGGCGGTAGCGATTGGTCAATGTCTTAAACCGTCGCAACTCCGTTGAAAATGTCGACGTCGTCGTCGTTGTCTGTATAGATAGATAAATGAATTAAATCATATTAAATTGTGTTGTGTAAATAGATATAATTATTCGAACCATTATCATACGTGAACACGTCATCGCGCTAACCGTGCTCTGCCGAGTACGTACAAATCTATGTATCCTTTCCCTGCTGGCTGTAAAAATCTATGTTGGTAAAAATAGCTGCTGCTGCTACCCTAAACCCTAAACCCTAAATCACTCATAAAAGTTTCACGGCACGTTCCTTAAACGTTAAAGGTTTGTTCGCGTTTGCATTTGAACACAGAAGCACGCGAGCGTGAACGTTTACTACTAATCGATCGCGGCAAAAGCGCTCTGGAATAAACACACGGATGTTTACTTCTCCTGCGCGACAACGAACTTTTGCGATTAAGAACGAAACGAAAACGAAGCGGAAAAAGACTGCGAAGACGAGCTCTAAACAACAAAACGATAATACTCTTACTAGTACAAATAATAATAATAAGAATAACAACAATAAGAATCCAAACTTTGATCGATCGAATCCATTGACATGGAACCAACCTTTAAGAGAGAACGATGACGATGAAAGGACTAATTCGTTCGCCGTGACCGATATAGTCGCTCAAGTGAAGGACGTGCAGACGTTATCTGATGAAGATTTAGCGAAAATAGTCGGCATGGCTGGCGCGAGAGTACCGCAAATGGTCACAGATTCCTCGTTTAAGCAAATGCAGAGAACGAACGGTGATGATGATGATGAAGATGATGAAGATGGTGTAGCGAGAACGGCCTCGGAAGCGATCAAAGAAGGATTACGGCATTATAAAGAGAAAGATTTCGTGCGAGCCGAGGAAAGTTTTCGGAACGGGTTGAAATTACCGGGTACCGGTCCAGTGAGGTTTAGGAAAGCGAAAGTTGCTCCTGCCGGCCCGTCAGCTGGTTATGAATCGAGAGAGTTATCTGGCGCCGAAGTCGTCGCGTGTCAATATAATCGAGCGTGTTGCTTTGCGCAAATGGGAGACGTCGATGAAGGTTTGGAGTGTTTGAAGTTAGCTATCGAGAATGGATTCGATGATTTCCGGTATTTAAGGGGAGACAAAGACGTGCAAGTTTTAAGAACTGATAGAAGATTTGAAAGTTTGATGGATCGATTTGAACCGAAAGGCGCGGTCGGCGCGCTCGAGAATTTGTTTAAAGGTGGAAACCCTGGAGGTGTAGTAGGAATGCTCATCGACAAAATGAATAAGCGCGGAGATTAGGAAATTTAGAAATTTATACGAGACATTTCCTTTCTATATTCTTATTATTTAACCCTGGAGGTGTAGTAGGAATGCTCATCGACAAAATGAATAAGCGCGGAGAATAGGAAATTTAAAAATTTATACGAGACATTTCCTTTCTATATTCTTATTATTTTATCTCTGAGTGTGTTAGAGCTATAAATGGACTCGACGTCTTCGTTAAATCGAAGACGCATTACGTCTTTGTTAACGACGCATTTTTTTTTGGACAATTATTTATGTTTAGCACAGTCCTTTGGCTTTGTTGACCGCGTAAGCAATAACGTGACCGATGTGTTGGAAATCTTCGATTTCAAAATCGGGCGGCATCTTCATATCGTACGAAAATTCCAAAACTTTGTCAGTTTTCGGTAAGTCGTATCGTGGGGTGCCGTATTTACGCCAGTTCTTATGAAATCTTGCGTTAACTGAGCTCGTAAACCAGCCGAGTGGAACACCAAGTTCGGTCGTTATCTCGCGGAACTTTGCGTTTTCTTGCTCGGTTACGTTTTGCAACGTGAAGTTCAAGTGGTCGCCAACGTCTTCGACGTTCTCGCCTGAGGTTGGCACATTTACGTACTCTCCAGCCATCAATTCAATGGTTGAAGTGATTAAAAGCCATCGCTTCATGTAATTGCCTAATCTTTCAGAGTATAAGTTTGCTATCAACGGACGCATCATAGCCGCCGTCACTTCGTTCATTCTCGAACTCAAATTTGGCATGGTCAGCATATACTTTTCGCATAAATCTTGCGGCGGCATTCTAGCATGCTTATTATAGCGTCTTTCGTAACAACCGGACATGTACAAACACCTTGCAGCAATATCGTCGTCATCCGTTGTGATGAAACCGCCCTCTCCGGAATTGATAACTTTATCCGATTGAGTACTATAACAAGTGACGACGCCGTGGTAACCGAGCTGGCGACCTTTGTAACGAACGCCGCACCCATGAGCGCAATCTTCGATGAGTTTCATTGAATATTTTTCACAAATTTCGACAACTTTATCCATGTCGCAGACTTTGCCGCGCATGTGCGACATCAATAACACTTTTGCTTTGCTTTCCGACGCTTTCTTGTCCAAATCATCCAAATCCATCGTGAAATTCTCCGTGCATTCTACTAATACCGGTTCTGCGCCGATTCTCAAAATGCTGCTAGGCAACGCAGTAAACGTGAACCCGTTCGTTAACACTTTATCGCCATGTTCGACTCCGACTGCCAACATCGCGATAAAAATCGCGCTCGAACACGAGTTCACGCCAAACGCGTACTTTTGTCCAACCATCGAAGCGAACTCGTCTTCTGCTTTAGCGACCTCCGAGGTCTCGGCCGACGTCGTGCAATACCTGAAAACTCTCCCGGATTCCATAACCTTAACAGCGGCTTCAATGCCCTCGCGCGGAATCGCCATCGGCTTCGAGAAATCCTTCTCGAATCTCTTCGGTTCGACATACGCAGCTTTTCGTACGGTGGACGATTCTATCAAACTCCACTGCTTCGGGTCCGTTCCGACGACTACGTCCGAATCGTGCGCGTTGCCTAAAACGTCCGCGATTGCATATTTCCTCAAAACGGAATCACCTCTCTCAGTCTTCAGACTACTTTCAACTGCGCTCGGCCGCTCGAGCGCCACAGAACTCCTCCTGTTCTTTGAAGAATGGTTAATCAGCTTAATTTTAGTATTTCTTCCAAAACTTCCCCGCGCGCGATCCAAAGACGCGAGCGCTCGTTTCACTGTAACGAATTCGGTGCACGAATGAGACGTTTTGAAGGACATCTCGCTCTCTTATTCTCTCTCGCTCTTCTTACTCTTCTCACTCTTCTCGCTCTTACTCTCACAAAAGGCGCAAAAGAGGATGAGAGATGTGTTTTAAAAAAATGTGTGGTATTTTCTGCTGTTGGAAACAAAAAATATTCCTCTTTTTAAACTGCCAAAATCAGCGCAATTGATCATTTAGGGTTTCATTGGAAACAGAACATAGTAAAAGGAATAAAGTAATAAAACATTATTAGTTTTTTTATTTGATCAGTACCGGTACCATGGTACGGTACGGTACGTTTTATTTAAGCTCTCCTGTTTATTAGCGTATAATTAGCGAGAGCTATCAGTTTTCGATTGCATGGCAGTTATGAGTGTTATCCATTTAGGGTTTCAAAATTGTAACAACTTTAAAATGTACTTCTTCTCTATCGGCACTTTACGAATCGCTTAAACGCTCGAATAAGTTTTTTTTTGCTCGTTACTTTTATACGAGAGTGACCGTGTTGTTGTTCATTTCTATTTCGTTTCGGTGCAATTTATCGATCGTTTGATTTGGATACGAGCGTCGTTTTTAACACATAATTTCGGGATAAATCTGTATACAAAATGGCTGATATGCGCGGCGTTAATCGAGCACACGGTCAAGTAGTTGCTGCTAAAGACAAAGAAATTGGAGAAATGAGAGAGTATATTAAGCATTTAAAGGAGAACAATGATAAACTTAGTGCAGAATTATCACGGTATCAAAGAACGAAACCAAAAGAGATCAAAGAGAATCTAGAAGAAATGCAACGAACGGCGATTATGAACCCGATGGCGACTGAAATCGGCGTCGGTGACGGCGATTGTACGAAAAGAAAACATCAGTTCATTTCTTTGAACGGCAAAGGCGCGTTAGTCACCGGTGCATCGTCAGGGATCGGTTTAGCAATATGCTTGAGACTCGCTGAATGTGGGTGTAACGTAGCCATCGTGGCGAGGAGGCGAGAGAAGCTTTTGGAGTTGAAATCTAAGATCGAGAGCGTGTACGAAGGCGTTCAAGTGCACGTGATTGAGATGGATATATCGAAAGCGACTGAGCGAGAGGTTTTGGGATTACCTGGAAAGATTCCATTCGTGTGCGATATATTAGTAAATAACGCCGGTTTAGCGATTGGGGTCGAAACGGTTGATAGGAACTCAATCGAGAGCGCTAAGACCGTGATCGATACGAACGTTTTAGGCGTCGTCATGTTCACTAGAGCGTTCGGTGAAGGAATGAGAGAGAGGAACGACGGGCATATTGTGAATATTTCATCGATTGCTGGACACGAGGCGTATATCGGTGGATCGATATATTGCGCAACGAAACATGCCGTAGATGCGTTTACGAAATCAGCTAGGCACGATTTCAGAAATTCGAGAGTTAGAGTATCATCCGTATCGCCTGGAGCAGTTAGAACGAATTTTACGATGACAAGGTTTAACGGAGACGCAGATGCTGAAGCGAAATTGTATGAAGGATTCGACCCGATGATTGCGGAAGACGTTGCCGATCAAGTCATTTATTGTTTAAGTCGACCGATGAGAACGCAAGTGTGCGACGTAATCTCTTTAGCAAACGCGCAATCGTCAGCGAGAGAAATTTACCGCGGCGATTAATTAGAACAATTTTAAAATCATACAAGTACGATTATCATAAAGGTCAGTATCATTTACAACGCACACTATTATACATTATTATACATTATACATTATACATTATACATTATATTATTTAAAGTTCGCCACCACCACCGTAGTGACCCGCGATGTTATTGTTGTTGTTGTTCAGAAATTTCAGAGTCGCAACAATCGCAACAAACACCGCCAGCACGATTTTCAAATGTTCGCTCGTGATGACAAAAACGCCATTATTCATAGTATATGTCGTCGCCACCATATTTGCAGCTTTCGTTCCAGGCGGTGGACGCGGTGGTGCTTGTTGTGCTGGAGCAACATCTTCCCTTATGATTTGTTCATTGGGAACAAATTTCGGCGAGATTATGGTTTGTTCTTCGACAGGTTTTTCAAAACGCAACTTTTCCAGTTGTCTCTTCGCTTCAAGAAAATCCTCATTCGCTCTAGTAGCTTCGCGCGTTTTCTTATCCAACCTATCGTTCGCTTGACGTACGGTGCGTTTCAGATTTGCTGATAATTCGTCCCTCTCTCTTTCCGCAATCGCGCGCGCGTGAACTTCTACTCGCAACCTTTCGACAACTTGAGCTACAGAGTTCTTCGCGGCTTCTTTATCACGCTCGAGTTCGCGACGCGCGCGGTCGCGATCTTTTCGTAGCCTTTCAACATCGACTTTCAAGGCGTCGATTTTCATTTCGAAACGCTGCCGCTCTAGCGCAGATGCAATATTGTTGTTATTATTATTAAATCCTCCTTGCGGATAATTATACTCACTTCTTGAAGTGGTGAGATGATGATGCTGGAAATGTGTTGAACGTCCGCCGGGAGATGAAGGAGCTATTATTGATTCTGGCGGCGCATTATTATTATTATTATTATTATTGTACGCACCATCATCACCACAATTGAGATGTCGAGAGAGTCCAGCGTTGGAAGCCAAAGCCCAAGCCTCGGATGCGGCAATTCGAGCTTTTTCAGCCTCGCTGCGAAGCTGTTGTAACTCAACTTCGAGATTATGCGCTCTCGATTCAGCAGCTTGGAGACGTTGTTGCTCGAGCCATCGCACTCGGCGAACTTCGGCGTCTTTGTCTTCCTTGGACTTTTGTTGCTCGCTGTTCTTATTATTCTCAGCAACTGCTTTCAAACGTTCAACTTCTTTAATAGCCGCGAGCAATTCTTCGTTTCGACCCTTTGCTTCTGTTTCCAACTGAAGAACTTCTTCGAGCGACTTTGCAAGTTTTTCTCGTACTTCTGCCAAATCTCTTTTAGATATACCCAACTCCATTTCAATCGCGTCCAAGCGATTCAAATTTTCCTCTCTCGCAGAATCTGCCGTTGATAATCGCGTTGGCGAGTCCTGTTCTGCTTCGATTAACTTTTGTTCGAGCTCTTTCGAGCGCGAGTTTGCAAAAGCAAGACTTTGCTTCGCCTCAAGAACCCGTGTTTCGGCGTCTTCGACGTGCTTCTCGGATTCTACGAGCAGAATTTCTGTGTCTTTTAAGCGCGCGGTGATTTCATCTCTTTCAAGAATGATTTTTTCTACAGTTTTCTCGGCAACTTTATAACGAATTTTCAAATCATCGCTTTCACGTTTAATTTCTTTTGCATTTGTACGTTCGCGCTCCAACGCGAATTCATCAGCTTTCACTTTCGCCTCCATTTCAACGAGTTTTTTCGTTTCTTCTTCGAGCAACGTTTCGAACTTGACAGTCTTCTCAGTAGCTTCGCGAAGTTCCTCTTTTAAACCCGACGTTCTTTTCTTTTCGTGATTTAAAGCATCGCGAGCTCTCGCTTCTTTTGACTCGGCGTCTTCAATTTCTCGCAAAGCTCTTTCTTTTTCAGCTTCGGCGTTTCGCTTTTCTCTTTCAGCGTCTCGGCTTCGATTTTCTACTTCTTCGAGCGTCTCGCGAAGCATAGAAACTTGATCTTGAAACCCTTTCCCTTTCGATACAGCCTTTGCAAATTTTTCTTTCGCCTCTGCGAGCTGCGCTTTTGCTTTGATTGAGGACTCCGTAGCATTCTCGGCTTCATTTTTTATATCGAGAAGTTCGCGCTGTAAAGTCTTTTCGCTCAACTCGAGCCTCTCAATTTCTTCTCGATATCTTGTTTCAACGGAAGTTTCGCAAGTATCTGCACTTTTTATCGCTTCTTCGAGGCGTTTATGAACACTTTCGAGTTCTGTGCGCAGTATTTGGGCATCGCCCTCTGATTTTTGCCATCGCTCTTTAGAGTCTCGAAGCGCGTTTTGACTTTCCTTCATTTCTAGCTTTCGATTCTCTCGCGTCTCTTCAAGTTTTTTCTCGAGATCTTTCGCTGCTGATTCCAAATTTTGCCGTTCTCTCCGTCTCTCCTCTTCTACTTCGCGCAAACGTTCATTCAATCGTTCAAATTCAGCTCCCAAGTCTGCAATTCTTTTCTTTTGCTCCCTGTCGATTTTTTTCAAAGCCGCAAACTCATCGGTATCTGGCTTCGTCTCTAAATCCTGCCTCAAAACTTCTTCGCGGTCTTGCCATTTCGCTAAATCATTCGAAAGTTTCATCTCTGCATATTTTTGCGCTTTCAGAGCATGAGAAACTTCCTCGTTTGCTATCTCGCACGCTTTCAGTGCGTCTCCTAGCGCTTCTTTCAAAGCGTTTGTTTCTGATTCTCGGTCAATCTTCACATTTTCGATTTCTTCTTTTAAGCGCTCCGATTTTTCTTTCAACGCTTCTTCTAATAACTCTATTTTTTCTTCTAATCTCGCTTTCTCAGCGTTTGCATTTTCAATGAACGCTCTTTCTCTGGATTCATAATCAAGCCGCGACTCGTTTTCTTCTTCTTTCAACTTAATTTCTACGTCTCGTTTTACAGACTCGGTTTGTCCAACTGCACTCTCGATATCCTGTTTCAAGACATCAATTACTGCATTCGCATCGTCAATACTGGTAGATAATCTAGAGACTTCTGCGCTAAGCTCCTTATTAAGAGCGAGGATATTTTCATATTCAGCTTTTGAATCTTTTTCGAATTCTGAGCGGTTGCGCTTCAGGCTATCAATTTCGTTTTCGAGCAACGCAATAGTACGGGTTTGCTCCGCATTTTGAGTTTCTTCATCAGTTGTCGTTTTCTTATATTCTCGCAAAAGACGCTCGTTGAGTTGTCTGAGCGAATCTGCTTCGGATTTATTCTTGTCGCGATCACTTTCGAGCGCTCCTATTTTTTTGGATGTAGCCTCGCATTCGTTTTGAAGCGCTAAGTTTGCATCGTTCAGATCATCACTCAATTTCTTAATCATGTTTTCTTTTTCAAGAATTGTTGCATCAAACCGTGCGCTTGTTTCACCCGATGATGAATTAACCGCGAGTGCTTTTTCGCGTTCAAATTCTTGCCGCAACTGCTTCATTTTTTCTTCAAAAATCTTACCCTGTCTTGCTTCTTCTTCCCTCTTGCTCACATTAGTTCTGTTCTCAGCATCTGCGAGTGCGGCAGTTTGTTCTAATATATGCTTCCGTAACATTTCGTTAGCAGATTCTATATCCTTACATCGTTGCAATTGTTCATCGTATGCTCTCGCATACGACTCTAACTGTGCGTTTGCTGACTCCAACTCTATTCTTAAAACGTCCGATTTTTTCGGTCGTCTAGACTTTGTCGTCGAGCTCGGCTGCGAAGAATGGGAATTATATCCACTTACATCGGCTGGTAAAACAATAGCGCTCAAATTTTGCACGGATCCATGTCTACTTTGCGATGCAGAGTTCAAATTCGAGAGGTTTTGATACGAACCTTGCATGTTTGGATGCACGTGCAAATTCATTAAACTTCCTGAATTGCCGGACAAGTTTGAGACGTTTGACATTACGCGAGGTAAATCAGCTCTGGAAACCGAACGCGATGAAACTGACATACTCCGACCTTCGACATCGATTTCAGTCGTTCCATCTAGAGATACGTCTTGTTCAAAAGCCGTTGTAGCGTCCCAGGCAAAAATGTTCTTATCTCCCGCGGAGAACAATTGTAACATTCGGTCATCAAATGCGAGAGACCATACTTTTTCGCCTTCGTGCGCGTTTAATTGCGCAACGAACAAACGCGAATCTGGATCCCATATTTTCACTGAACCATCGTATCCAGTCGATGCTAATTTACCACCTCCACACTCCTGCAAAGCGCAACATCCTCCGTCGTGCGCTACGTACGTATTATTCAAATCTCTCGAAATATTATCGCTCGTCAAATTATTATTATTATCATAAGAACTACTACTACTATTACTTAATATGTTCTTGGCCGTCCCTTTATCGATGTTCCAAACGAAAACCTTCCCATCTTTCCCAGCAGAAAACAAACTCTCGTTATCATTCGTAAACGTCGCCAACGCTCTCACCGTATCGCGATGCGCTCCTCTCAACTCTCGAACTTTCATGCCGTTCATAGCCGAATATACTCTCAAAACTCCGTCGCCGCACCCTACGACAATTAAACTCTCATCCCGAAAAAACTGCAAACAATTCACTGGACTACCTTGATTCTGATCGAGCGCGAACACGACCCTATCCGACCTCACGTTCCAACACAACACCGTACCGTCCCAGCTTCCCGAACATAACAACTGACCCGCTCGCGTACTCTTCACCGCGCTCACCGGTTTCCTATGTCCAGTCAACACGGCGACTGCCTCCGCCGTAGCTAAATCCCACACCCTCACCGTACCATCGAAGCTCCCACTACACACGAACTCTTCCTCGAACGCGCATAATGCGGCCACGGCCTCCTCGTGTCCATACAATTCCTGTATCAACTGCGCCGTCATCGCGTCGTAGACCTTCACGGAGCCATTCGCTTGCCCAGTGATTAATAATCCGCGCCAAGATAACAAACTGTACACCGATGACTCTTGCCGCGCGTACGACATCGGGATCGGTTTCTGTTTCGCTCCGTTCTTCGCTTTATTATTATTATTATTATTATTATTATTACTGTAACCATAAGTACTGTTATTGAACAGGAACATTTCCGTTTCTGTTTCTTTTTCGCGAGTTCGTTTTATTGAATTTCAATAGAACTTTCGAATCGTAAAACGGAAACGGAAACGGAACGAGATAGATAGAACGAGCGCTCTTATTACTTAAAGTATTATTCAGTAATCATTGCTTTATTGATTGATTATGAAACACAAAAACATTATTATTATTATTATTATTATTATTATTATTATTATTCGTTAGTATTATTTATTATAAAGGAAATATAAATAATAATAAGGAGGAGGAGGAGTTTAAAAGTAAAAGTGAGCATCAGGAAGAGTATTTAAGACAACTACGAAAGGGGCACGCAAAACCAGTTCTAAGAAGAAGAGAAACAAGTTTAAAAGTATCTTAACAGAATAGTAGCTTCTTCAGTGGTGTGATGAAAACGTACAATTGTATAGTGTAGATTTCAAGCACTGATGAAGTGAAGATGATGAAGTACGGTGTTCAAAAATGTGACGCTAACGACGACGAGGGAGAATTTTTCTAGATTTCCGTAATAAGAAAGCCAAGCGATCTATTTCGCAACGTTGCTTCGCAGAGTTCACGTAGCGCAAAGCGGTTTGTTTCAGTTTCTTTTGCGCGTCAGCGCTCGTGTCATTTAATGCGCAGGAGAAGATCTCACCCTGCGGTTGGAATCGGAAATACTCGTCCCTTTGTTCGTCCAAGACGTGCCTGATCGTGGCGTCGACTTGGATGACGTCGCACGTTGCGTTGACGACGTTTTGGACCCATTGCGCTCCGATCGAGGCCGGGACGTCTCTTGGTATTGGATAGCCAGTCCCGACGGAGACGAGGACGAGCGGGCGTTTTGGGTTGAAGATTCGTTTGGCTTCGAAAACCGCCGCCGCGGCTGGGTTGTTGCACGATATAGCGCCGTCTATGAATCGCAATTGAGTGCGAGAGTTACCATCGCTTGGGCGGAGTTTGTTCAACGCCGTACCTTGAGATGTGCCACTTTTTGCTTTATCTTTTGCTTTTTCGTT
>Ga0209710_1002372_pt1 | contig 13319 bp, 11 predicted proteins | sample ArcticOcean_MG_C_5_FD_187436 | JGI IMG/M metagenome (GOLD analysis project Ga0209710, IMG submission 187436) | Marine microbial communities from western Arctic Ocean - ArcticOcean_MG_CB4_138 (SPAdes) (version 2) | ecosystem: Environmental > Aquatic > Marine > Oceanic | place: Arctic Ocean...
GTCTGTAAGTAAATTTTGTTTTGATCCGCACCCTACAGTTTGCAAAGAAAGTGAACATGCATTTAAACAAAAATCAAATGTTTTATTTACTTTGATTAAAACAGGAACTGAATATCCAGGTGGAGTAATTAATAATTCTTCACAATCTATATTAAGTTCTGGTGCATACTGGCTAGTATCTTTAATACATAATAATTCACAGTTTGATACTGTAGGAATATCTAAACTTAATATATTTTTATCAGCCATGATTTATTACTTTATTACTATATATATATAATATACAAATAAAATAGATATTATAAAATAAAAAGAGCAGGAGTTTTACGTCCTGCTCTCATTTATTTAAAAGCTTTTGCTTTTATTATTGCTATTTACTCTTGTTATAGAGAGTATGTTTCCATTGCAATATTCTGTCCGGCTGCATTAGCCATGGTAATCAAACCATCTAAGATAGTTTCCACTTTTGTTTTTCCAGCTGTATCAGTATCTTTAACAAAGATTTGACAAACATATTGATCGTTATCATAGACACCACTTGGGTTATTGAATCTTGGAACAACGTGCTGTACATAGTAAGCTTTATACGTTGCACTTCTATCTACAAATCCAAGCAAATCATCAGACATTTCAATCTCTCTAATTCTAGCACTGTCTGCATTTCCTTGATTATAAGGAGACTGACGGTATCTTTCAGATAAGATTAAAGCTCTAATTACTTCTTCACCTTGAGTTTGTTGCATTGACCCTGGAGTCATTGTAGCAACACCACAATCATTACATGGATCTCCCGTTTCATCTAGTACACTTAAGATAAGTTGAACAGGTTCTGCATTGTAGTGATCTCTAGTATCGAATGAACAATTACCAAACTTAGTATCTACGTAAGCACCAACAAGTGTTGCACACGCTGAAACAGTAGTAGATCCTGTAGGATCAACTGAAGGTGTATATGTTCCGTCAAGAATTTGTGCAAATGAATAGTACGCTACTGCTACTGTAGCACCGGTAGTACTAGTAACTTCCATACCTAAACCATTTCCAACAATATTGTCAACATCAAAAGTAATATCATCAGTTGTAGTTACACCGCCAACAAGAGCACCATCTACAGTAATTACATCTGCAACAGCGTATCCTGCACCAACAGCAACAGTTGTTACGCTGGTAATAGAGCCACCCGCTACTACAATTGTAAATGTTGCGCCAGTTCCTCCAGCAGGAGCAACAGTTGAAGCAACACCTGTATAAGTTCCATTAACTAATGTTCCTGTAGTAGCAGCACCTGATACCATTCCAACTCCAGTAACTGCTGATGATCCTTCAGCAGCAAAAGGCTTCATTAGTGGATCACATAAAAGCATCTGTACTGAAGCAGCCAAAGCCAATGCAGGATCGAGATGTGTTTGAGTTCCTACGCAACAAAGTCCTGGAAGAGAAGCTCCATTACATGCAGCATCACCTGAACTATCACCAATAGCATAAGCATTGTGATTTAGGAAACGTAAAGCAGGAGAACCTTTAACATCCATTCTTAAAAATAGATTTTGTCCACAAGGAGCACAATCTGAAGCAACACAAATTTTTGCAGTTGCTTGTGATGCTACTGTAGCATCTTGTTCCCATACTCTTGAAATGTATCTTGGGTTAATACCTTTAGATTTTACAGATTCTTTATATCCACCATGTCCGGGGTTGTTTCCAATAGTATCAGAAGCATATAAACTACCCTGTACTAAATAAGCTAAAGTATTTGCAGGTAAAACTGTAGCAGGAGCAACTGTTTTCCATTCTGCATCCGTTACTAAAGCTAGTTGTCCTTTGGGTATAGTTGCTGTACTAGTACCTGCGGTAACTATACCTTCATTTACTACAAACGTTTTATAAAACGCATTATTAAAATAAGCCATATTTTTTTAAATATTGTGCAAGGACCATTACCCTCACTAGTTATATAGATGATTTAAACAGTTTACTCTGTTTGTAACGTATGTGTTACTATAATAATATACTAATACAATATTAGAATACCAAATTTAATTGTTTCGTTCTGCTGCTGCTTGACCTCTTTGTTGTTGATATGAATTTTCTATATCTCCTGCAATAATTGATGCTGCATCATCTAACATTAATTCTGCTACATCGTCTTTAAATTCACAATCAATATTTGTTAAAGATATATCACCTGTATATGGATCTACACAATTTAAAATTTCAATATACACTGGTTGTCTATAGTACGTTAATACGGGATTAACGATAGTAAAATCAGTGTTTCTATATATTCTAATTGTATTATTTAACATAGTACAAAATGTTTCTCCCCATTCAAAATCAGGATATTTTAACGGATCTCTAAGAAGGAGTGGTACATTTGCTTCTTCAGCTAAATAAACTGTCATATCTCTAGCTGGACAACATTCTGTTTTTGCATCAGTACTTACTCTTTTATACTCTAAGTAATTGGTAATAGGAAAATTATCAGATTCAAAATATGTATCTGTTGATGTTCCAGTTAAAGATATCTCACGCAAAAGAGGTTGTAAATCGTCAATTCTTCTTTTTGATAATTCATCTCCTTCTTTATACATGTTCCCCCCATGTAGATTTCTCCTACACCATTCTATTTGAGCTTTATTAAACGCTTCAATAAATTGCCAACACTCTATATTATCATAGTCTTGGCTATCAAGTTTGTTTAATCTTTGCTTTAGCTTAATTAGAAGAGTATTGTTATTCATTATCTATATTTTTAAGATGCCCAATATGGTTCTACTTTATCTAAAATAGCCATTAGCGCCTCCTCGTTTTCAGGATTTTTTAAAAAATCAAAACATTCTGAAGGAGTTTTTCCAAGTCTAATTCCGCTATCAATTGGTTCAATCCATCCTCCAGCTTTAGTAGTTATAAATCTATAGTATAATGCATCTTTTACTAATGCTCTTATTTTTAATTCTTCCATAGTAAGTTGAGAAACTTCTAGAAACTGACCAGCAGCTCTTTTCTTTGAAGATTCTGTACCTAACCCATTAATATAATTATCCATATTTTCATATAGTATATCATTAGGCGTTGACTTGATATATTGCACACTATCTGTGTCACATATTTTAGCAACATACATAAGTTTAGTTGTATTAGTATCATATAGTTTTTGTAATTCAACTAATGCTCTATTTTTTAATTTACTTAATTCAGTTCTTGTACCTAAACTTTCTTCAGATGTATCTAAATAAAACTTTGGTGGGTTATTTGCTTCTTTAGCTAAACGTAAAGATTTAGCAACTATAGAAAATCCACCAGCATTTATTGCAAATAATTTAATTAGATCATAAGGATCTCTATCTGGGTCTAAAAATACTGGATCGTTACCACATCTTAGTGAAATTTTATCCCAAAATTTTGAATTATCAGGTTTCATGATTGTTAACTTATTCCAAAAATCTTTATCTTCTGGATCAACTACATTAGCTGCTAATTCAGCTTCTAATTGTGCTACAGCATTTCTAATTTCAATAATTTTAGCTTTCTTTTTTTCTTTAGAAAGCATTTTTACTTCTGGAGCAAATTCATTGAGTCCTGTAACATAGCGTTTTACGCCATTCATTTCTAGACAAGCTAAGTTTTCCTCATGGTATACTCCATCATGGAGTGATAATCCATATTGTTCTAATCCCATATTCTCTTTATTTGAAGTAAAGAAAGGACGCACTGCGATGGTTGAATTTTTACCATGCTGATATTTTTCTACAATTGTGTAATCGCTCATTATTTTTTGGTTTTAAAATTAATAACTGTTTTATAATCAAAGGTACATAAAATATGTACAGTTTATTTATTAATAATTTCTAAAGTAAGGTTTTACCCTTACTAAAGTTTTTGATCATACATCAATAACAATTTTTAGTACCCCCGCAGTGTGATATAAGTCTCCTCTTACCAACCCGGCAGTTTTTGCAGCTGCATTAGTATTATATTCTAACAGAGATGCTCCTCTAACCCAGTCAATTACTTCATTTACATGGAGTAACCTAGCTAGACCAGTAGTATTTTCTTTTCCAGTATATGCTGGATCTTGAAACTTTTGTTTTACTTTCTTTAATTGTGCCATTATTATAATTTTTAAAAGATTAAAAAAAAGGGGAGGGATTAACCTCCCCCTTTAACATTAAATATTCTTAGAATGAACCACCTGTAATTGGGTTTCTCATTACAATTTTAAGAACTTTAGTTGGATCTTTTACCCAAATAGCTGGCATAGTCTGAGTCATCATAACTCTATAACCATTAAAGTTTCCTGTAGAAGCAAATCCTTGACTTCTTCCCATGTAATCCATAGTACCGTTCTGGTAGAACCACTTGAGTTGATTGTCCCAAGAAAGTTTCAACAAGTGAATGTTGTCATTTCCTTCGTCAGTTACATCAAAGATAATAAAGCTAAATGAACTTAGAGGACGACCATCAATTAATGGGTTCTCAATGTCATTAGTATTCAAGTTGTCAAATGCAGGATTCAATACAAACTTAACATTAGCTAAGAATGGAATAGTAAAGCTTGTGTAAGCAAAACCGTAATCTAAATCCATACCAGAACCTTTGACAGCTCCAATATCAGTTGCATTTTGTACTAGACCTGAACCATATACTTCATCAGCAATAGCTTTATTGATCAATTGCATTCCTGCAATACCTGTTTGTACAACAAGTGATCGTTGAGGATCTGGACCTTTAAACTCAACTTTACCTTGGTAGAAGTTGTAAAGTTCAGACTTAAACATGTCAAGTGTAAATGAAGACTTGTTATATACTCTCTTAAACGAGTTATCTAACTGAGCCCATAAACCTACAGATAGTCTAATATCATCTGGTCCATCCTGCTTAATTCTACCACCTTTACCCCACATTAGGTAAGTTTCAATATCCGTTGCAATTTTAGATAAGTGAGCTGCTTCCATATTTGTAATGAAAGTTCTTGTTAGAGTACCATTTTCAAATGCTTCTCTAGCTCCTGCTTTACCCATATTTGCAACAAGCCCTTCAATACTAGGTACTGATGGATTGTTTGGATCAGTGTTAAAGTTTCTCCAAATCTCAGTTACTGGTACAGTACCATCAGCATTCAAACCACCTTTGATCATAAGATCAGCACGGCTAGAAATAGAATAATGTACATGTGCTTCTGCTCCACCTACAAAGTTGTAGAATTCACGAAAACCAGATCCTGTTTCAATGTCAGAAAAACGCTCTCCGTACTCACCTCTTGCAGAACCTTTTCTGAAGAACTTTGTACCTTTAGCTAGATATGTATTATCTAAGAAAGCTGCGTTGTTGTTGTTTACCAATTGAACAGTATAGATAAAGCCATCACCTGCTGGAATAATATCTTCCGCTGTAATGTAAAGCTCTAATCCATTGTACTTGTCGTAAGTGATAATATCACCGTGACCAAAAGTTCTTTTGGAAATTTTAATTTTAAATGTAGTACCATCTACACCTTTTGTTGTATTGGTTGACTCAATATCTGCAACGATATAAGGTAAGTCTTGTGCAATTGGAGTTTGCCATTTGTACTCGCCACGAGCATTGTCCACCATGATGGTGTTCTTGCCGCCAAAGGAAGCCATTTGATACAAAGGCATTTCTACCTTTTGGGTCATTGCCCAAAGATCTACTGGTCCCATATCCATAGGCTCAGCATTGCCGAGCATTTGAGTTAGGTGATAAGAATCAACATGAGAACTAGCTTTGTAGCTTGTATCTCGTAAGAAAATTCCATTATTTAATACTGGAGTTGCCATAATTTGAATTGTTTTAAATTAATTATTATTTATATATTTGATAGTTAAATCCGTTTGAAAATATTGTTGGTTCTCTGTAATTTCTTTCCGGCTGGTTTTCTTCTTGTATCTTCTGTTTCTTGAACCCCAAGAGATGCAGTACTATTACTTGCTGCAGCAGTCTTAAGTTTTCTAACAGTTTTTTCTACACTTTTCTGAGCTCCTTTGTCCATAATTTTTGCCTTGTATCCTTGGGGATCAGACAATAACCAAAGTGCTTCAGAAATTAATGTGTAATTTGGTTCAACAAATTGGTACTTTTCTAAAAGATGACCAAGTAAGTTTGTATTTTTTCCGCTTACTGATGGGTAACTAGGTTGTACTAAACCATTGTATAGCATAGCTTGAGTTTTTCTATCTACTTTGATATCACCCAAACTTCCTTCTTTTAATGTTTCGTATACATTTGACATGTATTGTTTAGATGCATGTTGTTGTTGTTTCTTTTTCAAGTCTTGTTCTTGAAGTTTTTTAACAACAATTTTTTCCTGCATTTTATCCAACTTAGGTTTAAACTTGGCAGCTTGCTTTTCAAGTTTACCTAAATCCTTCCATATATCTATTTCTTCTGCAATTTCTTCAGCATTTCCATAACCGGTAGCACTTAGGTATTCTTTAATTATTGTTTCTTGATCTGACTCAGATTTAAGACTAAGTTGCTTAGTCTCCTCTACACTACCTAAAGTATTAAATAATCCTTTTATATCTGTTCCTCCATCAGCTACATATCTTGCAGCTATTTGTAATTCTTGAGGTAGACTTGCAAAAAATTGTTTAGGAGTTTCACGTCTAACTTCATTTGCTTTTTCCTGTAGATTAGCATCAATTAATTCTTCCCAGTCTTTAGCAGTGTAATCTTCTAAAGATTTACCGTCATCAAATGGTACAATTTTTTCTGCTTTAATAAGTTTATCAAATACATCAGAAATACCTGAAATAGATTTCCTACCTCTAGTTTCTTTCTTTTGAACATCTTCTTCAGTTTCATCATCTAATGAATCAATGATATCTGTTACTTCTTCTGATTCAGTTTTAGCTTTAACATTGTCTTCAACTAGTTCGTCTAAAGTTTCTTCAGAAGCAGTTTCTGAATCTTTAGACTCAGTTTCAGTTTCTTCTTTCTTACTTAAATCGCCATCATCATCTACGTCAGTAAATGAAAAGTCTGCTGCTTTACCTAATCCAGATAAAATATTTGGTTTAGGGGCAGATTCATTAGGCAATGTAATATCATTGCCGCTTGGTGCGCCATTGAATATCTCATCTAAATTTACATCTAATGTTTCTACGCTGCTATTCACTGTAGTTTCTTTTGTATTCATAATATTGTTGGTTTTAATATTTAGTACGTGTGCTTATATATACAATATAATAAAAGTTTATGTATGAATCAACATATTAAACTTATAATATTTTACATTAATGCAAAGTATTTTGCAGTATATAGCTAACGCGAGTTATTTATCTTTAGATTTCTTAGTTTCCTTTACATCATACTTATTTTTATTCTCTATAGCAATCTGTAAATCTTTATTAGCAACCTCTCTTGTAGCAGCAATTTTTTCTCTTTCTACTTTAAGTCTTTCAGACTCCATAGATCCTTTTATTGCCATTTCATCACGTTTCAAATTAGTCTGTTCTTGGAATCTTGTAGTTTCTCTAATGTCTTTCATAGCATCTTGATAATCAGATACTTTGTTTTCATTTATATCTACCATAGATCCGAATCCAGCTGACTTAATTTCAGCAACAGTTATGTCATTCTGTCTGTCTTTATCATTTTCAGATATTTCAGCTTGTAACTTCATCTGCTCTTCTTGTGCTTTAGCTTGAAGTTGTTGTTCCTGCATTTGACGCTGTTGTTGCATTTCCTCCGCTCTTTGCTTTTCAACCCGTACTTCGGAGTCTTTTAAAATATCAGTTACTTCTGATATAGAATCAGCTTTAACAATATTTCCTAGCTCATATATAGAAGCTCCAGTAGTGTTGTTAGTTAATGCCATTTGTTTTAACTGCTCTAGTATAGCTCTATGGTTTGTTTTAGTAGTTGCAAAGACATTAAAATCTCTAAGTAATAGATCAGTCCCATTTATAACAAAATTAACCTTCTGAGCCTCTGTAGAGATGTATGATAATCTTACACTTGGGTTTGTACTATTATAATACTGAGCTAAATCAGTTCTCATTTGATGAACTCTTGGCATTAAGTGATCAGAATGCTGTACAAAATATATTTCTGTTTGAGCATATGATTGTTGCATTGCATTAACTACACCAGTTGCAGTTTGTGCAGATACAGCTCCACCTAAACGTTGTGGATTAATACCAATAGAATCAAAACATTGTTCTTTAAAATGATTAGCTAATTGAATTCTACTCATTAATCTACTAGTCTGCTCCATGTTAAGAGTTTGATAGTGATTAAAGTTTGTAGCATTTTCTGTATTAGTAATGGAGGTATCTAGCGGCAGCATTTGAAAATCTTTCATTGCCACATATGCTTTAGCATAGTTATTTTTTCCCCAATCTTCCCCCATAGAGTGGCGAGGTAAAGCATTCTGATCAAACATAATAACTGTACCTAACTCATCAATAAGAATATCAGCTATTTGGTTATTAACCATGTTGTATCCTACTTGATATGCCTTCATTAAATCTACTAAAGATGTAGACCTAGTATTTCTATCAGAAAATACTCTCCCCTCAACTGGAAGTTTACATCCATATAATGAGTTATCTCCTTTAAATTGAAAAGGTAATCTTCCAGGCTTTTCTCTATTGATACCTAGATAAATAGGATTTACATTATCATCCATAGTACTCTGCCACATTGCAGGTACATTTGGTCCTATTTTTACACCACCCCATGTTTCGTTAATCCAAATCCACTCTACGTGTTCACCTTGCAGCAATGTGTCTTTAGATTTATTCTTAAAAATTGATGTATCATAAACTGGTTTTTCAGTTATTTTAAATGATTCATCAATTATTTCTTGTGTTACTTCCCCATCAAACTCAATCTTAGTTAAATGCCCTACTTTTCTTTGAGTTTTCCAATATATTGTGGAAATCCGCATTAAGTTTCCGTCACCCCATTGTTCTAAATCTTCACTCTGAGAAAGGATTTGCGTTAATATATCTCCTCCACGAGCTGGATCAGCCATATAATTACTTGCGTATTGTCTGTATGCTAGACCTGGCATTTCAGTATTCCATGCGTGTGATCTAGTTGCATCATAATAAGAACCATCATTTTGGTACCCATTAACTTGATACTGTGCAGAACGAGCAGGATATATTCTTTGTAAAGATGATAGTTGTTTTTCATCCATTAAATAACCATACTTATCTACTACATCTGAAACAGTCATAAGATCAACTTTACCTACATAGTTTGAATCAGCTATATATCTTTGATCTGGAGATTTTTGATAAAATGTTAAAACAGGATTCCATAGTTCTACTTCGTAGTCATCTTCTAACATACGGAAATGCCAAAATTCTCTATCAGCAATAAGCATATCTCTAAAGCCTCTTTCTTCAAGCTCTTGCATTTTAAATCTTTCCTCATCTACATTTAATTGATGAGTAGCCCATTCCTCTATACTGCTTCTGTATGATTTACTAAAATAATCTTCTATTTCAGGTAGGGATTTCATATTTTCAGGAGATAGCTGTTGTTGCGCTTCTTCTGATGCTGGATCCATTCCAGCTTCAAGCATTTTTAGAATCAAATTTCTTTCTGCATCAGCCAATAAAGATTCTTCAATCTTAAGTTTTTTTTGCTCAAGCATTTCATTATATGACTTATCATCCACTGCTCTAAACTGAACTTTATTATATCGTTTAGTAAACTCCCCGCTAAGTACATTAATAACATTAGGAACAATAGGATAAAATTTAAGCTCTAACGCAGAATCATTTTCTTTTGTTAGAACATCCATCATTTCTTTATAATCATTGTCTTCTTCAACAATGTAATCTGACTTATCAATAATACCTTTAGCTAACTTATAATTTTTTAAAAGTCTTCTGGCGTTTGTTCTTAAAAATTCAACACCTTGTAATTCTAACCAATCTAAATTCCATGCTGCCCAATCATCAGTTTTTTCTGAAGAAGGTATAAACTGTACTGGTTGAGTTAAACTAGAATAGGTAGGGCCTTCTTTAGCCTTCTGTCCATTTTTTAACTGCATTGCATTTAATACTCTCATTCCGTATTCTATTTAGTTAAGTCTATTTATAATTTCTAAAACCCGATCTTCTAGGTCTACTACCATTAGGTAAAGCTGACCGTCCAATATTTTTAAACGGACTATACTTTAATTTACCCATTTTTTCTGAATTTACCAAAGATTTCTGCTCTGATTCGCGTCTTTTTGAATATCCTCTGTTTGATTGCTGTATTTTAACAAAAGCTACTAATGCACCAAATGCCACTAACCTATCCACGTTTAAACCTGGGTAGTATGCCAACATCTCTTTTACTAGCATAGGATCCGGAACTCTTTCAACACCAAAAGTTTGATTTGTAACAACACCATTTATATCTGTTTCTTCATCTATCACCTCTCTTAAAAATTCTATTGCATAAGAAATTAAATGACTTTTAAATAATGTTCCAGTATTTTTCCATCCATATTCTTGGTATACAGTTTTATTAGAACCTAGATCTTTTAAAAATAGTATTTGCTGCTTGGGAACTAAATATCTTTGTTTTTTTCTTGCAATCATATGCTGAATAAATAAAGAAATATTATTCTCCACTATTGTCCATGCATTATACCATTCAATTATTAACTCTAATCTTTCATGTGTCTTATTAATATCGTCAAATCTACCACACCATGCAGCCACTATCTTATCTTTCTCTAAGAATTGCTCTACATCCCCTGCTTCAGTAGTTCTGGTTACTTCTGTAGCGTTTTTATAAACAAAAATACTACATAACGAATCTGATGTAGTAGTTTTTCCTTCTGATACCGGATCAATAGATGCATAGTATGCTCCAAACTGCGGGCTTTTAATTGGTCTTTCCCAAACTACTATTGTACCTGTTTTATCTATTTGTTTTTTATCAACTGGGAATTTAGAGATGGGTAATTTATTAGTTCTTTTAGCAGATATTCCTTTTTCATCTCTATCTAATTCTATAAGCTCATAGGGATATTCTTTTTCTTCTATTCTTTTTTGTTGTCTAGATAATATAGCTTGTGGAAATATTGATGCTTTTCTATATGCAAATGCCTCTGCTATATTCATTGGCTTTTGAGAAATTCTTAATTGAAATTGTTCTCCATTTAATTCATTCTTCCAACGTGATCTTTCTTCAATAATTGCTTCTATAGCTTTTTCTACTAAAGAGTTGCCAAAATCATCAATAAAAGGAGGCATAGAATGTTGCTCAGGAATAAAAAGTCCCGCCATTCCTATTGTCCCATCAGCATCCATTAGGTTTGTTTCTACAGAATAGATGTCATTTGCTCTAGGATTTAAAATCATTTCCTTTAATGGGTTACATTGCTGAAGATCTCCCACTGATCCTGCTGCTATAAACATACCCGTGGTCATCATACCAGATGACATAGCAGGACGTAGATACTCATATGTATCTGACATCTTAGGAGCAATACCCGCCTCCTCATGAAAGAAGTATGTACAAGGACCACCTACACCCGTGGTAGCATTTTTTTCAAATGAGCCACCTTGTATTTTAGATTTTAATCCTCTTGCTGTTTTTCTATTTCCTATCTTTACTTCAATCTGTTGTTGCCATAGCAAAACTTTTTCTGGATTACTAGGTCTATACCATGCAGTATGTTCATTTAAGAAAGTTTTATACTCATCTAAAAACTTCCATGATCCTTTATCATTAATGAAGTCTTTTAAAGATGCTCCAATCTTGCATATACTACCTTCTTCAAACCAATATGTATTTATAATCTTACCCATATGGAAATAAGAAGAAGCTATCTGACGTTTTTTAAGTATTGCTGAATGTTTATTATTTAATTCAGCTAATAGCTCATATAAAGCCATATGATATTGCGCATCTCGTACTTTTGCAAAGCCATACTTTTTTTCTTCTTTATCAAAAATTGGTAAGAAGTTTAACCACATATAATAATCTCTAGTTAAAAAGAAACTTTTATTTTTATCTTTATATATTACACCCTCTCTACATTTATTCTTTTGATCTTCCCAGTAGTTGGTGAAATCTTTAGACCTAAAAGGTTTGTTGCAATAAAAACCTTGCTCATTAAATAATTTTGCTTCTGTATTAAACTCATACGACAAAGCATTAAGCCCATAAAGACCTGGTTCACTAAATATACTTAATATATACTCAACGAATGCAGGCTTGTCTACGAACTCAGTTACTTCCCATTCACCATTATTATATGTAGGGATGATTTTATACATCCATTGTAGTAACTATAATTGCAAAAACATCTCCTTCTTGAATAAGCAGGTGCTCTTCTCCGTTATGATTCATTGATGTAGGTAAACAGTGTTCAGTATATTGCACAACATCACCCAATTTAATTTCCTCAACTGATTGACCTAATCCAACCACTTCACCTTTATACTCTTTTTTTTGAGCTATTTCGGGCAAATACAGACCAGATGCAGTTTTTGTTTCAGCTTTCTTTGGTCTTATTAATATTTTTTTTCCCACTGGTATTACTTGTTGTCCCATTTTCTTTAGTTTTTGGTTTAATATCTTTAAAAATTTGTTCATCCCAATAGCAAAAATGCCATGATTCTTTTTTACTATGCATTATAATTGATCATATGCTAAGCCGGCTCCTCCACGAACAGAACTTTCTTGCTCCTGTTTCATATCGGTAAATGCCCCCTTATATGATTGTCTAATCTGTTCAAACTTAGCAGCAGCATTTATCATAGAGTTCATGTTGCCATCTCTACCATGTTCAATGGGAGTTACTTCCATATACTTTGCTAATCTATCTAACATTGCTTTAATTCCTACATAAGCTCTATACGTAGGTGTTTCATACATTTGTTTGCACATATCTAATGCATATCTAATTTTTCCGTCTTCAGGTGATTCTTCTAAAACCACCTCTTCAATAATAATATCCTCTTTCTCATGTTCGGGTAGGTTAAAGAAAGGATTTAGATCAGGATTGGGACAGCTCATGTAAAATATATATTGATATACCTGCATGTACGTATCCGGATACTCATCCATTATAACTTTTAAAAATGGTAAAGCATAACAATGTTCTGAAGGTATAACTTTACTATTTTGTATATCAAATAATCTTACTATCATATTGTTGTGTTTTTATAAGGCATCAATATAACCTTTTACAGTAGCATAGCTATCGGTAACAAATATTGGGGATAAAGATCCTGTTACATATACTTGACGTACATCCATAATACTACCATCATTGTGATACATTGGCCCAACAGCATTTAATGCAAGAGTGTTTATTGCTATAAGAGATTCCG
>Ga0209710_1002374_pt1 | contig 13319 bp, 24 predicted proteins | sample ArcticOcean_MG_C_5_FD_187436 | JGI IMG/M metagenome (GOLD analysis project Ga0209710, IMG submission 187436) | Marine microbial communities from western Arctic Ocean - ArcticOcean_MG_CB4_138 (SPAdes) (version 2) | ecosystem: Environmental > Aquatic > Marine > Oceanic | place: Arctic Ocean...
AAAAAAGAAGATGTTCAGATTTCCGATACAACTTTTGGAAAGGATTTTAATGAGACGCTTGTTCATCAAGCAGTTGTAACTTATCTAGCAGGTTCCAGGCAGGGCTCTCATAAACAAAAAACTAGATCAGAAGTTCGCGGTGGTGGAAAAAAACCATATGCTCAGAAAGGAACGGGTAGAGCAAGAGCAGGAACAATTAGAAGTCCTATATGGAGAGGTGGTGGTGTAACTTTTGCCGCAACTCCTAGAGATTACTCTAAAAAAATTAACAAAAAGATGTATAGGGCTGCGATCAGTTCTATTTTTTCAGAACTACATAGACAAGATCGATTGATTGCCATAGAGCAGCCTAAACTTGAGTCTCCTAAAACTAAAGAGATGTGTGCATTCTTAAAAGCATTCAATCTAGAAAAAGTTTTAATCATTCTTGATGAGATGGATACAAATCTTTATCTTTCTTCAAGAAATATCCCTCACGTTGAGGTTGTAACAGTCAAAGAGATTAACCCAGTAATTTTATTAAGATCAGAAAAAGTAGCAGTTACTCCTGCTGCATTTAAGTTAATCGAGGCATGGGTCTAATGAACAAAGAAAAACTTTTAACTTTAATCCAATCTCCGTACATTACAGAGAAATCGTCAGCTGCTGGTGAATTAAATCAAGTTGTATTTAAGGTAGCACTATCTGCAAACAAGCTTGAAATTAAAAAAGCAATCGAGCAGTTGTTTGATGTAAAGGTAGAAAGTGTCACGACTTCCACTCAAAAAGGCAAAACAAAGAGAAACAAATTTGGAATCTATAAAAGATCTAATTTTAAGAAAGCTTTTGTTTCACTGAAAGAAGGCTCTGAAATTCAATTTGAAGGTATTAACTAATCATGGCAGTCATTAAAGCAAAACCAACGAGTCCAGGAAGAAGAGGTGTCATCTCTATTAAGTCTGATTTGCACAAAGGCAAACCTCATAAGGCTCTTCTTGAGAAAAAATCTAAAAATGGTGGAAGAAATAATAACGGCCGTATCACTGTTAGACATCAAGGTGGTGGCCATAAGCAGCATTACAGAATCATTGATTTCAAAAGAAATAAATTTGATATTCCAGCTGTCGTAGAAACCATCGAATACGATCCAAATAGATCAGCTCATTTGGCGCTCTTAAAATATGCAGATGGTGAGAGACGTTATATTATTGCTCCGGGTAAAATTAAAGTTGGAGATCCAGTTCTATCTGCAGATCAGACTGAAATGAAGCCAGGTAACTGCATGAAGCTTCTGAACATTCCTCTGGGAACAACTATCCATTGTGTTGAGATGAAGCCTAATAAAGGAGCTCAAATTGCACGAAGTGCTGGAACATCAGCCAGACTTATAGCCAAGGAAGGCATTTACGCAACTCTAAGATTGCAATCAGGTGAGATGAGAAAAATATTGTCTGAATGTAGAGCAACCTTAGGCACAGTTTCGAATCAAGAAAATAATTTACGCTCTCTTGGAAAAGCAGGTGCTAAAAGATGGAGAGGTGTTAGGCCGACTGTTCGTGGTGTTGCCATGAACCCAGTAGACCATCCACATGGTGGCGGTGAAGGAAGAACTTCTGGTGGAAGACATCCATCAACTCCATGGGGTATTCCAACAAAAGGATACAAAACTAGAAAAAATCAAAGAACCGATGACTTGATTGTTAGACGAAGAGCTAAGAGGAAATAATATTCATGCCTAGATCACTTAAAAAAGGACCATTTATCGATTTGTCATTGCAGAAAGCGGTTGACAAGGCGATTACTGAGAATAGTAAAAAGCCAATTAAAACATGGTCAAGAAGGTCTATGATCAGTCCTACTATGGTTGGACTAACAATATCAGTTCATAACGGAAGACAGCACGTACCAGTCTTTATTAACGAAGATATGGTTGGTCACAAGCTAGGTGAATTTTCTATTACTAGAACTTTCAGAATGCATTCAGGCGACAGGAAATCAAAATAATGGAAACAAGAGCATATTTAAAAGGCACAAGGCTATCTGCTCAAAAGGCAGGTTTGGTAGCTGATGTGGTTAGAGGTAAATCAGTCGAAGCTGCAATGGATTTCTTATCGTTTCATAAGCAAAAAGCTTCAGAAGTTATTAAGAAACTTTTAGAGTCAGCAATTGCAAATGCAGAAAATAATGACAAAGCTGACATTGATTCATTGGTCGTAAAATCTATTATTGTTAATCAAGGCATGAGGCTTAAAAGAATGAAGCCTAGAGCTAGAGGCAGAGCAGACAGGATTATTAAACCTAGCTGCCATATTGAAATTATATTATCGGATCAGGAGAAGTAATGGGTCAGAAAGTTCATCCAATTGGTTTTCGTCTTGGTGTTATTAAGAAGCATAATGCTTTGTGGTACGCCAAAGGAAAAGCATTTAAAATTAATTTAATTGAAGACCTAAAAGTTAGAAATTATATTAAAGAGAGACTTAGATTCTCTTCAATTAGCAAGGTTGATCTTGAAAGATCTGCGCAAAATTTTGTTGTTAATATCCACACATCTAGACCAGGTATTATTATTGGTAAAAAAGGTGAAGAGATTGAATCACTTAAATCCGCAATACAAAAACTTGTCACTCAAAATGTACAGATTAATATCAAGGAAGTTAGAAAGCCAGACATTGACGCTACCATTCTTGCAGAGGGTATTGCTCAGCAGCTAGAGAGAAGAGTTCAATTTAGACGAGCAATGAAAAGAGCCGTTCAAAGTGCTATGCGCCAAGGAGCCAAGGGCATTAGAACACAAGTATCAGGAAGATTGGGTGGTGCAGAGATTGCAAGAGATGAATGGTATCGTGAAGGGCAGGTGCCTTTGCATACTTTAAGAGCCAATATTGATTATGGTGTTGCGGAAGCTTTAACTACATACGGTTTAATTGGTGTGAAAGTCCATGTCTACACCGGTGAAGTATTAGGTGACCCATTAAAGGATGAGGTTCAAGGAAGTTAATTATGTTACAGCCTAAACAAACAAAATTTAGAAAGATGCATAAAGGCCGAAATAGAGGTCTTGCACAATCAGGAAACTCTATTGCATTTGGCGAGTACGCTTTAAAGGCAACAACTAGAGGAAGGATTACTGCACGTCAGATTGAATCAGCTCGAAGAGCAATGACTAGATCTATTAAACGTGGTGGTAATATCTGGATTCGTATTTTTCCAGACAAACCTATAACTAAAAAACCACTTGAAGTCAGGATGGGTAAAGGTAAAGGAAATGTAGAATACTGGGTCAGCTTAGTGCAACCAGGTACTGTTTTATATGAAATGGCTGGTGTTTCTGAAGAGGTAGCAAGAGAAGCATTCAAACTTGCGGCAGCAAAACTTCCAGTTAGAACAACATTTATTAAGAAGGCATTATAGAAATGGCAAAGCTAACCAACGATTTACAAGATTTACGCGGCAAGAAGATTATAGATCTTGAAAAGCTTGTCTTGGAAATCAGAGAAAATCAATTTAAAAATAGAATGAAGCATAAAACAGGACAGCTAAATGAGTCGCATCTTCTTACGGCTGATAGAAAAAAGATTGCTCAAATTAAAACAGTTATTAATGAGAAGAAATCTGAGGAAGAATCTGCATGAGTACTAATCCAAGACAGCTCACAGGCGTAGTCATTAGCGACAAAGCTAATAAGACAATTACTGTCAAAATAGAGCGTAAAGTTAAACATCCAACGTATGGAAAAATTATGACGCGTTCGACCAAAGTCCATGCTCACGATGAACTCAATTCTGCAAAAATTGGAGATCTAGTAACTGTTCAAGAGTGCAGACCTCTATCTAAGTCTAAAACATGGATGTTGCTTTCTGATATTTCTAACAAAGCTGAAGGTTCAACCGAAACAAGTGTTTTAACTGATTCTGCTGATTTAGCTGAAGGGGATCAGTCATGATTCAAATGCAAACTATCCTAAATATTGCCGACAATAGTGGTGCAAGAAGCGTTATGTGTATCAAGGTCCTAGGTGGATCAAAAAGAAGATATGCCAATATAGGTGATGTCATTAAAGTAGCTATTCGTGAAGCTATTCCCCAAGGCAAAGTTAAAAAAGGTCAAGTATGTGATGCTCTTGTTGTAAGAACAAGAAAAGGTGTCAGAAGAAGAGATGGCTCTCTTATTAAGTTTGATGAGAATGCAGCGGTTCTAATAGGTGGTAATAAAGCTCCTATAGGCACTCGAGTTTTCGGACCTGTGACCAGAGAACTGCGTGAAGGCAAACACATGAAAATTTTATCCTTAGCACCGGAAGTCTTGTAATGAAAAAAAATATTGAAACAGTAACGAAACTAAGAACTGGAGATGAGGTAGTAGTTATCACTGGCAAAGATGTTGGCAAAAAAGGAACTCTTGCAAAGATATCTAAATTTAACAATAAAGCAGTTGTTAATGGCATCAATATGGTTAAGAAACATACTAAACCAAATCCTCAACTCGGCGTTACTGGTGGAATTGTTGAGCAAGAAGCAGCTATAGAGTTATCAAATATTGCTATATGGAACCCTAAGAAGAAAAAAGCAGATCGCATTTCGTTTCTTATTGAGAACGATAAAAAAGTCAGAGTTTACTCATCAGATAAATTAGAAATAAAATCATGAATCTAAGAGAAAAATTTAATAAAGAGTTAATGCCCGAGCTTCAAAAAACGCTTGGAATAAAAAATGTGATGGCCGTTCCAAAAATAACAAAAGTTGTTATTAATATGGGTGTTGGCGAAGCATTGACTGATAAAAAACACTTGGAATCTGCTGTTAAAGATCTTGAATCAATTGCTGGTCAAAAAGTTGTGACTACACTAGCAAAGAGATCTGTTGCAAGCTTCAAATTAAGAGAAGGGTCGCCAGTAGGTTGTAAAGTCACTTTACGTGGTGACAGAATGTATGACTTTATAGAGCGTCTTGTAAATATCGCCATTCCAAGGGAAAGAGATTTTAGAGGGTTGAACCCTAAATCATTTGATGGGCAAGGAAATTACAGCATGGGCGTAAAAGAGCAAATAATCTTCCCAGAAATTAACTTCGATAACATTGACAAGATCAGAGGCATGGATATTTGTATCAATACCTCAGCTTCAAACAAAGAGGATGCTAAAGCTCTATTAGAATCGCTTAGCTTCCCATTCAAAAAATAAAGGTAAAACCATGACTAGAAAATCAGTAGTAGCAAGAGATGTAAAAAGACAGAAAATGGTAGATCGCTATGCTTCTAAACGAGCAGCATTAAAAGAAGCGTTTGCGAACCCTAATAACTCATACGAAGAGAAAATGGCTGCCTTTGAGAAACTACAAAAGCTTCCTAGAAATGCAAGTCCTTCAAGAATTACTAGAAGATGCTCTCTTACTGGTAGACCTCATGCTGTTTACAGAAAATTTGGTCTCAGCAGAATTAAATTACGTGAAGCTGCAATGCGCGGCGACATTCCTGGATTAGTTAAATCAAGTTGGTAACATTATGAGTTTACAAGACCCTACAGCAGACTGTCTAACGAGAATAAGAAACGGCCTTATGCGAGGAAAAAAAGTTGTGCATGCGCCTTTTTCAAAGTTTAAGCATGAGCTTGTCTCTTTGCTTGTAAAAGAAGGTTACATAAATGCATGTGAAAAAATTTCAGTGGATGGAAAAGATGCTTTGAGCATAACCTTAAAATACATCAATGAAGCTCCAGCGATTAGAGAAATTAAACGTATCTCAAAACCAAGTCTCAGAAGGTATTCAGCTTCAACTGATCTCTCAGAAGTAAAAAATGGTCTTGGTATTTATATTATCTCTACAAATAAAGGGTTGATGAGCGACAAAGAAGCTAAATCACTTAATGTTGGTGGCGAAGTAATCTGTGAGGTTTTTTAATCATGTCTAGAATTGCAAAAAATCCAATTCCAGTTCCTACAGGCGTAGAAATTAGTTTTGATGGAAATCTAGTTAAGGTTGCTGGATCCAAGGATAAAATGGAGTTTTTAATTCCAGCTTCGGTATCAGCGAATCATTCCGATGACCTTATTACAGTTTCTTGGGATGAAACATCATCTGAATCAACTGCATTGGCAGGCACGACTAGGTCCTTGATAAATAACATGATTATCGGAGTTACCGAAGGTTATACGAAAACATTGATTTTGGTTGGAGTGGGTTATAGAGCAAAAGCTAATGGTAAAAAATTAGAATTAACTCTTGGTTTCTCTCATCCTGTTTTTTATGATTTGCCAGATGAGGTTGAGGTAGATACCCCATCTCAAACAGAGGTAGTTCTTAAAAGCTACAACAAGCAAGTGCTTGGTCAAGTCGCAGCTGAAATTAGAGCGTTTAGACCACCAGAGCCATATAAAGGCAAGGGTGTTAAATATTCCGATGAAATTATTCGCAGAAAAGAAGCTAAAAAGGCAGCAGGAGCATAACTTATGAGTTCACAGTCAAAATCAGAATCTAGAATCAGACGAGCTGGTAAAACTAGGATTAGAATTTCACAGCAAGATAAGCCGAGACTTTCAGTCTTTAAATCTTCGCAAAATTTATATGCTCAGATTTTTGATGCCTCAGGCGCAAAAGTTCTTGCATCAGCATCAACTAATGAGAAGGTAGAAAAAATGTCATCTAATAACATTGAATCAGCAAAAGTTGTAGGCCAAAAAGTTGCTCAAAGAGCAATAGAAGCTGGCGTAACTAAAGTTGTGTTTGATAGATCTGGTTATAAATATCATGGCCGTATAAAAGCCATTGCAGAATCAGCTCGAGAAGCTGGATTGGAGTTTTAATAAAAATGAATCAACAAAATAACAATTTGCAGCAACAAGATGCTTTGGAAGAAAAGCTTGTTCAGGTAAATCGAGTTGCAAAAGTCGTTAAAGGCGGTCGCATATTTGGTTTTACTGCCCTATGTGTAGTTGGTGATGGTAAGGGTAAGGTTGGATTTGGTCGTGGTAAAGCAAAAGAAGTCCCTATCGCTATTCAAAAAGCAATGGAAAATGCAAGACGCAACATGGTAGACGTCAGCTTAAATGCCTCTACTTTGTGGTACCCGGTCAAAGCAAAGCATGGTGCAGCAAAGGTCTATATGCAGCCAGCATCAGAAGGTACCGGAATTATTGCTGGTGGCGCAATGAGAGCAGTTCTTGAACTTGTTGGTGTTCAAAATGTTTTAGCTAAATGTTATGGATCAACAAACCCAGTCAATGTTGTCAGAGCAACTATTAATGCTCTACGTTCCATGGAATCTCCAGAACAAGTTGCAACTAGAAGAGGCAAGAAAACAGCAGAAATATCATGAGCAAGACAACAATAGAAATAAAGCTAATTAAAAGTAGCATAGGAAGAATTCCTAATCACAGAAAATGTGTTCAAGGCCTAGGCTTTAGACGCTTAAATCAAACTGTTTCAGTTGAAGATACCCCTAGCAATAGAGGAATGATTAATAAAATAAGAGATATGGTAGAAATCTTAGAGAGCTAATAAATGGAAAATATAGAATCAAATAATACTCTTGGGCTAAATACCCTTTCAAGCACAGGGACTAATAAAAATAGGAAGCGTGTTGGACGAGGCATTGGATCAGGCACTGGCAAAACAGCTGGCAGAGGTCATAAGGGTCAAAAATCCAGATCAGGCGGAACCATTGCAAGGGGATTTGAAGGTGGGCAAATGCCTCTTCAACAGAGAATACCAAAATTTGGTTTTTCATCTCGTGTGAATAGAGCTACCAAAGAAGTAAATCTCAAGAATATTTCCACCATGACAGATGTAACACTTGAGTCTTTAAAAGAGAATAGGATTGTTCCTAAGTCAACTAAAAAAGTAAAAATCTTTGGTATCCATGAACTTGCTCAGCCGATGAAAGTATCCGGTGTGCACGTGACGAAAGGAGCGAAAGAATCCATAGAAAAAGCTGGTGGAACAATAGCAGAAGTGTCAGTGCGACCAATTAAAGAAAAGTTTGTAAAAACTTCAAAAAAAGCAATTGCAAAACCAACTGAAAAAGCTGAGGAAGCAACTGCTGAATAATTAATATGGCTGATCAAAATAAAGGTATGAGCGACTTGTGGAGAAGACTTAGATTTGTCTTCTTGGCTATTGTTGTTTACCGCATGGGTACTCATATTCCAATACCTGGAATTGATCCAGCAAGGCTGGCCGCATTATTTGATCAAAACCAGGGAACTATCCTTGAAATGTTTAATTTATTTTCAGGCGGTGCTCTCGAGAGAATGAGTATTTTTGCATTAAATGTTGTTCCTTATATTTCTGCTGCAATTATTATGCAGCTTTTCTCAAATTCTATTCCTTACTTGCAGGAACTAAAAAAAGATGGCCAGGCTGGAAGAAATCAGATTACGCAATACACAAGATATGGAACTGTTGTTTTAGCATTTGTTCAAGCATCTGCATTAAGTGTAACTTTAGGTGCTAGTGGATTAGCATATGAACCAGGAACATCATTTTTTATCTCTGCAGTATTTAGTGTTGTTGCAGGAACAGTTTTCTTAATGTGGCTTGGTGAGCAGATCACAGAAAGAGGCATTGGAAATGGAATTTCTATTATTATCGCTACCAGCATTTTAACTGGTATTCCAGGTGCGATTGGTCAGGCTCTAGAACAGGCAAGACAAGGGGACTTAAACATACTTCTTTTACTGGGAATTGGTGTATTGGCAATGGTTGTTATAGCAATTGTTGTATTTATTGAGCGTGGCCAAAGACGAATCACTGTTAATTATGCTCAAAGACAGCAGGGCAGAAAGTTAATGCAAGCCCAAGCAAGTCATCTTCCATTTAAAGTTAATATGGCTGGAGTTATTCCTGCAATTTTTGCAAGCACCTTCTTATTATTTCCTGCATCTCTTTCAACTTGGTTTGGGCAGGCTGAGTCTTTTGGGTTCCTTCAAACAATATCTTTAGCCTTGAATCCTGGGCAACCATTATATATTCTGACTTTTTCAGCTTTAATTATTTCTTTTTGTTTTATTTGGCTAGCACTAACTTTTGATACAAAGGACGTAACAGATAACTTAAAAAAATCTGGTGCTTTTATTCCTGGTATTAGGCCTGGGGATCAAACGGCAAGTTACATTGATAGCGTTCTTGCAAGACTGACAGTTTTTGGAAGCATCTATTTGACACTGATATGTTTATTGCCATTGGCATTAATTAATTTTGCAGGTGTGTCCTTTTATTTAGGCGGCACTTCAGTATTGATTATTGTAGTTGTTTTGATGGATTTTATGGCCCAGGTTCAATCACATATGATGTCAAATCAATACTCATCACTGCTTAAAAAAGCTAATTTAAAAAACTATAAAAGATAAATATGAAAGTTAGAGCATCAGTAAAAAAGATTTGCAGAAATTGCAAAACAGTTAGACGTAAAGGAGTTTTGTATGTGATATGCAAAACAGAACCTAAACATAAACAAAAACAAGGGTAAGACAATATGGCTAGAATAGCAGGCGTAAACATACCAGAAAACAAGCATCTTGAGATTGCTTTAACTCATATATTTGGCATTGGCAAAACAACAGCTCATGACATCTGTAAGAGCGTTAAATTGGACTACTCTAAAAAAGTTTCTGATTTATCAGAGGAGCAAGTTGAGAAACTTAGAACAGCTGTAGCAGAATACACAGTGGAAGGTGACCTCAGAAGATCTGTAAGCACTAACATAAAAAGATTGATGGATTTAGGTTGCTATCGCGGTATTAGGCACAGAAGAAAGCTGCCAGTTCACGGGCAAAGAACAAAAACAAATGCTAGGACTCGTAAGGGACCTAAAAAACCAATGAGGGCTTAAGGCATGGCAACTGGAAAAAAAGTAAAAAAAGTTATTTCTGATGGGATCGCACATATTCATGCATCTTTCAATAATACAATTATTACAATTACTGATAAGCAAGGTAATACTTTGTGCTGGGCGACTTCAGGAGGTTCTGGTTTTAGAGGCTCAAGAAAGAGCACTCCTTTTGCGGCGCAGATAGCAGCAGAAAAGGCAGGCAATGCTGCAAAAGATTTCGGAATGATTAACTTAGATGTCAAAGTAAGAGGTCCTGGCGGCGGAAGAGAGTCAGCCATCAGATCTTTGAACTCATGTGGGTTAAAAATTAAGAGTATTACAGACGTCACACCATTGCCTCACAATGGATGTCGTCCTTCTAAAAAACGTAGGGTATAAGGAGATTACATGGCAAGGTATACAGGTCCATCATTAAGGTTAGCTAGAAGAGAAGGGACTGACCTTTTTCTTAAAAGCGGATCAAGAGCAATTGAATCTAAGTGCAACATGGAGACTGCTCCAGGCATGCATGGATTAAGAAGAACTCGTCTTTCAGATTACGGTGTCCAGCTTCGTGAAAAACAAAAAGTTAGACGAATGTATGGAGTGCTCGAGAAGCAATTTAGAAACTATTACAAGAAAGCTTCGCAGTCCAAAGGTAATACAGGCGAGAATTTATTGTCTTATCTTGAGCAGAGATTAGATAATGTGGTTTACAGAATGGGTTTTGCCTCAACGAGAGCTGAAGCACGTCAATTAGTATCTCACAAAGCTTTTCACCTAAATGGAGCGACTGTTAATATTCCTTCATATCAGGTTCAAGCCGGTGATGAGGTTGAGGTTCGCGAAAAATCTAAAAAACAACTTAGAATTAAGGGTGCTTTAGAGTTAGCAAATAATAGAGAAGCATGTGAGTGGCTTGAAGTAGACTCAAAAACTCTCAAGGGTGTATTCAAATCTGTTCCAGATAGAACAGATTTAAGTGCTGAAATTAATGAAAATCTCATTGTTGAGCTTTATTCAAAATAATAATTAAACGGAAGGAAATAATGGAAACATCAGTAATAGATCTTTTAGTACCAACAGACATACAGGTAGATGATATAGATGGTAATACATCAAAAATCACTTTAGAGCCTCTAGAAAGAGGCTTTGGTCATACGCTAGGCAATGCTTTAAGAAGAATTCTTCTTTCCTCTATGCCTGGTGCTGCTATCACAGACGTAACAATAGAAGGGATCTCTCATGAGTACTCAACTATTGAAGGTGTCAGAGAAGATGTTATAGACATTCTCTTGAATCTAAAAGATATGCCAATTAGCCTCATTGAAGGTACAAGCGCAGTCATCAAGCTTGACGTGTCAGGCCCATGTGAAGTCACATCTAACTCATTTGAAGTGCCTGGTAATGTTGAATTACCTAATGCAGAGCATCACGTTGCTTCGCTTGTAGATAAAGTAAGCTTTTCTTTAACCGCTACTGTAAAAACAGGAAGGGGTTATGAGCCAGCGGATACTAGAAATGAAGAAGACACAGCTGTTGGAGCTTTAAAAGTTGATGCATCATTTAGCCCAGTTAGAAGAGTGGCATATACAGTAGAAAATGCTAGGTTCGAGAAAAGAACAGACCTAGATAAATTGATTGTGGAATTAGAGACAGACGGAACTCTTGATCCAAAAAAAGCAATTGAGCATGCGGCTACTATTATGCAGCAACAATTAGCAGCTTTCGTTGACCTAGATGCTATCGCTGAACAGGAAGCCAAGAAAGATCAAAATGATTTTGATCCTTTCTTAATGAGATCAATTGAAGAGCTAGAGCTAACCGTTCGTTCAACAAATTGTCTGAAGGCAGAAAGTATTTTCTTGATTGGTGATCTTTTGCAAAGAACAGAATTCGATCTTTTGAAAACTCCAAATCTTGGTAAAAAATCTTTAAATGAAATAAAAGATGTACTAGCATCTAAAGGCTTCTCTCTTGGGACCACCCTAGAGAACTGGCCACCAATGGGTTAATAAAATGAGACATAGAAAATCAGGCAGAAAACTTAATAGAAATTCTTCTCATCGCAAGGCGCTAATGAAAAACTTAGCAATTGCTTTTATCGAAAGAGAGCTAATTAAAACGACCGTTCCTAAAGCAAAAGAATTACGTGGATTTGTTGAGCCGTTAATTACTTTAGCTAAAGTTGACTCAGTTGCAAATAGACGTAGAGCGTTTAGTAAATTACGCATGGATTCTATTGTAGATAAACTATTTACTAAGATTGCTGTTCAGTCCAAAGATCGTCCTGGTGGGTATCTTCGAATCATCAAGGCTGGTTTTAGACCTGGCGACAAAGCTGATATGGCCTATGTTGAATGGGTTGACAGAGCTATTGATTCAGATGCTTCATCGGTTGAGCCTGAGCTTAAATCAGACTCAGCAGCCTAAAGCTTTAGCATTTCTTTTAAATACTTACCTGTATAGGATTTCTTTGATTGGGCAACCTTTTCGGGGGTTCCTTGTGCAACTATAAGCCCCCCATCGCTTCCTCCTTCTGGTCCGAGATCGATTACCCAGTCACTGGACTTAATTACATCTAAGTTATGCTCAATTACCACCACAGTATTTCCCTGATCTGATAATCGCTTCAGCACTCCCAGCAGCAGCTCAATATCATAGAAATGCAGGCCTGTGGTTGGCTCATCCAAAATAAATAATGTTTTCCCTGTGCTTCGCTTGGATAGCTCTTTCGCAAGTTTAATTCGCTGAGCTTCGCCACCGGAAAGTGTTGTTGCGGATTGACCTAGCGTTATATAAGTTAGACCAACATCTGAAAGAGTTTGCAGCTTATTTTTAATCGTCGGTATGGCTGCAAAGAATTCTAATGCTTCCTCAACAGTCATTCCCAAAACTTCAGCTATATTTTTTCCCTTAAATTTAACTTCTAGAGTTTGCTCGTTATACCTTTTGCTATTGCAGATATCGCAATTTACATAGATGTCAGCCAAAAAATGCATTTCAACTTTAATCATCCCATCGCCTTGGCATGCCTCACACCTTCCACCCTTAACATTGAAACTAAATCGACCCGGTTTATACCCGCGCGTGCGAGATTCATCTGATTGAGCAAATAAATCTCTAATATGTGAGAATAAACCCGTATAAGTGGCTGGGTTCGAGCGGGGAGTCCTGCCAATAGCAGATTGATCAATGCCAATCACCTTATCCAGGTGCTCTAGTCCAAGAATTTTCTTACATTTAATTTCCTTATTTAAATTAGCTTTATTTAATAAAAAGCTACTCATGGGCATTAAGGTTTGATTTATTAAAGAAGATTTACCGGATCCTGAAACGCCTGTCACACACGTAAAAATACCTACTGGAATTTTAACTGAGATATTTTGGAGGTTATTCTCATAAGCACCTTGAATCTCTATAAAATGTTCAGGCACTTTTGCAGTCTTTGGAAAATTAATTTTTCTCTTTCCAGATAGGTAGGCAGCGGTCATAGATTCTTCGCTTTTTAAAATATCCTCTAAAGAGCCCTGAG
>Ga0209710_1002377_pt1 | contig 13311 bp, 11 predicted proteins | sample ArcticOcean_MG_C_5_FD_187436 | JGI IMG/M metagenome (GOLD analysis project Ga0209710, IMG submission 187436) | Marine microbial communities from western Arctic Ocean - ArcticOcean_MG_CB4_138 (SPAdes) (version 2) | ecosystem: Environmental > Aquatic > Marine > Oceanic | place: Arctic Ocean...
ACCAGAGGGTTTCGATCCCCCTACCTTGAACTTACAAGGCTCACGCTCTTCCGATTGAGCTATGGTAGCTACTGTATTAGAGTGTATGTGTTAATCTTTAAGCTACGGATGGATTCTTCACCACCTTTTTCGCTTTGGTCTCGCTAGATGGGGTCTGCGTCTCAACGGTAACAGTCGGGGACTTAGGACCTACTGGACCTACGGGACCTACGGGACCTGGGGGGCCGACGGGGCCCTGGGGGCCGGGGGGACCTTCGACGACGGTCGCTGTACCACCTCCACAATTGTCAACCATCTTGAGAAGGATACCGTACAGTTTTTTCTTGTCGATGCGAACAGAGTTCATCTCGACGCGGATTTCTTCCTTAAGAGCTTCCATGTTTATATATATAAAAGAAAGATTATCTTTATATATAATGATATTCATCGGACCAACATTATTAAGTGGTATTGGTCAACATACCAAGAAATACATGGATCTTTTCCCTGGTAGTGAATACTATATATATAATCAAGAAATACCCGAGTGTGATCAGGCATTTATATTTGCTATCCCGATAGATAGTGTGCTTGAACATATACCGTCCATCAAGTCTAAGTGTAAGAACGTCATATGTATGACTGTGTGTGAAACAGAAACTGTTCATGAGGATTATGGAAAACTATTTGACCACTTTGATCGTATCGCTGTTCCGAGTGAATTCTGTAAACGAGTTCTAACTGCACAATTCCCTGATAAGGAGTTTTACATTATTCATGCATACATTCCACAAGAACCCTATACATTTTATCACATTGGAAACATATTAGATCCACGGAAGAATTTCAGAAAGATTCTCGAAGCGTTTGTTCGTTTGGATAAACCAGACACCCGATTACTTGTGAAGTCTACCTGTAGAGAAGATGTTCGCATTGATATGAAAAGAGTAGAAGTCATTAATGGACTGATTTCTGAGGATGAAATGAATACGATACATAGTCGTGGTGACTGTTATGTAAACTGTTCAAATTCAGAAGGTGTTGGTATGGGTGCAATCGAAGCAGCCATCAGAGATAAACCTGTGATCGCTACAACGTATGGTGGTCCAAGTGAATATCTTCATTCGCCCTATATGATTGATTGTGAACTTCAAGAGTTGGAAAATGATGATTTCCTTTTCAAAAAGGGAATGATCTGGGGGAAGCCGAACTTCGACCAACTCTTGGAATTCATGGAAGATGTGTATTCTAAAAGACTCACCTATATGGATCATACATTCACGAAAAATTTAATGTCACGAGAGAATATTTTAAAAGAATTCAGTGTCAACATAGTTAGAGGCGAGGACAAGTAGACCCATCACAATTGTTCCAGGCATGATAGAACCTCGCTGAGAGACAAGGAATGCAACAATATCATCAACGGGTTCAAGGTTTGTAGGCCTGGTGGCGAAGCGGGGAACAAGTACACTGGTGGCTATGTAGAGCGACATTGCTATTATTACAGGTCTAAGCGTCTCCTGGTCTAACATTTACAATAACTGTGATTTTAATTTGTCAGGAACATTGTGCTTTCGACAATACTGTCCACACACTGATTTGAATTTGCATCTCGATCCAGACATTGTCATCGCCATGCAAATTGTATTTTTCACTTGTACTCTTGGTTCATCGGGTACCGTATCGATTAATTGTATAGTACGTTCACTCTTCTTCTTCTCGAACTCTTTGTATCGCTTCTTCATGATCCATGTAGCGTTCGCAAGATGTGTACATCTCTCATCTGGTACAACAAGACGATACATCTTGGTCGCATCACCAAGGCACCTGTTCCACATTTCATCACGAATGATTTGCATCTTGTATTGACTTGGAAAAACATAGATGTATCAGTCACTTAGGTAGATTTTTTTCCTCTGATATTACAAAAAGAGATGCTTTACCTCTACGTAGCGATCGCTGTATTTCTGATGTTCACACTTATCAAAAATCGTCGTGTCGTGGCGAGTGCGTCTCTCGACAAACTGATACGACAGTCTGCACGGTATGCGACCGCAGCTCAGCAGGACGCGTCCCCATTGATCGCCACACTTCACGCTAATTATGCTGCTGCTTATCTTTACGCTGCGAAGGACATTGCATCAGACTCTCAAATTCATAACTCAACCGGTGTAGACATAATGAAATTGAAGGAACATATCGTGAACATTCAAGATATGGTGACCAAAAGGACAGTGGAGAAGTGTCCAGCGTTTGCGGGTGAAGTGGATCTATATCTCGCTACTATTGCTGGAGAAGCATAAAGGATAACAGCTTATACTTTCCAGATGATGACCTATATGGAACTTGCGGAGTTTACTGATGATCTTCCCACACAGGTACAGCTTCTAAAGAAAGAGATTGAAAAAAATAAAATTGATGCCTCCAACAGTCGTTCCGAAATTTTGAATAAGTCTCTTAAAATTAAAGTGGACAAATATGAACGAGAAATTTTTCTACTTACTCGCACATACAAGAAACCATGGCTAGAAGAAAGAACCAAGTTAACAAATCAAATAGATTATTATAAACGAAAATTTTGGCATCTGGAGGATATACTCGTAGGTAAACATATCAAAATGGACGAACGCCGCGAAGATGTCCTTAGACGTCTTCACGTAGAAACTCGTTCTTGGAGAGAATTTGATGAAGATTCAAATAATCACCAGATCTGAGTGACGAGTGTTATTTTTCGAAATGAACCCTAAGTTGGAGTTTTGATTTATACTTTTCAAGTAAAAATGTTTGAAGCAACTATCGCAAACATCGATTCACTCGACAAAGAGGACATGAATCGATGTTTGGACGACTGGTATTCCCGAGGAGGGAACATAATTATAGAGGGTGACACATTGAGAAACCGTTACGAGGGGAACTATAGACGAATGCCCAAGAAACCATGGGCCACGAAGGAATGGGTCGACCAAAGAGACCACAAGTTATACACTCTCATGAAAGACCAATTTAGCCCAGAGTTCTGGCAGAAGATATGGACGTGTGGTTACCTCTTACCGCATTCACCCAAGTTTCATAGTCTCCGTGAGTATGACGAACTTCGCCGCGGTAAAAAGTTCAGAGAGAATTGCCAAAAAGTGATAGTAAGCCTAAGTTAGAGTTTTGATTTGTAATTAAAGTAAGAAAGTATGGAACAACTCAGGAAATACACAGTCGAACATGGTTATACGCTACCAGGTGATTGGAGTGTCAAGATTGTCAAACGTGTAAACGGTGCTACCCGTGGTCAGGTTGATCATTATTATTTCACACCGGGAGGTAGAAAGTTTCGGTCTAAAGTAGAGGTTCTGAAATTTCTCGAGCAATCTGGAACACGTGAAACTGAACACGTGGAGACACCTGTTAACGACTATTCATACATTTACATTCTTACGAATCCAGCGTTCAAGGAAAAGTATATTAAAATTGGGATGTGTACCTCAATCGATTCTCGTTTAGGAATTTTAAACTCGGGTGTTTGTGAAAAATTTGAAGTGCATACACTCTTCAAGACTATATTTACAAATAAAAAGTATGGTAAAATTACCACGTGCTCAAATGTGACAAAACAAATTGAATCGTACTTACATAAACGGTTCAATCACCTTAGGGCGACCAACGGTGAGTTCTTCCTGGTTGACCCAGATGTCGTAAGAGATGAACTCCAGTTCATACATGACAAGGTCGCACCATATGCCGATCTTGACGCGAATGCGATATATGAATACATGACATTGCACATCGAGTTGGCACGTCTACAAAGTGTTGAAGATGGATACCTAAGTTAGAGAGTAGAGTTGTAATATAAACAGTAACAAATGGAAAGTGTTCAAAAGCTCACCCATATCGAACACATCCTCAAGAGACCTGACTCCTATGTCGGTCCAGTTGAGATGGGTACGGAACCCTATTGGATACTTAATGATGACAAGTTTGAAAAGAAGAACCTCAAGTACTCCCCCGCTCTCTTGAAGATCTTTGACGAGATCCTGGTTAACGCGATTGATCGGAACTCCATGTATCCAAAGAATGTTACGACTATTGCTGTATCCATTGACAAGGAAAGTGGATCCGTGACGATTGAAAACAATGGACCACTCGGTGGTGTCAGTATTCTCATGCATGAAAAGGAAGGTCTCTGGAATCCTGAACTAGTCTTCGGGCATCTTCTTACCAGTACCAATTATGATGACTCGAAGAAGAGAATCGTCGGTGGTCGTAACGGGTACGGTGCCAAACTCACTAACATTTATTCTTCCGACTTTTCGGTAAGCATCAAGGATCATGAGACAAAACAAATGTATAACCAGAAGTGGACAAGTAACATGACCACTTGTGAAGAAGCAAAAATAAAAAAATACGCGGGTGCGACATCATCTGTTGCGATCACATTCACACCTGATTGGAAAAGATTTGGAATGACAAAGATGGAAGCTGACATCTATAGCATTTTCGAGAAGCGAGTTTGGGATGCTAACATCTGTACAAGTCTCAACTGTAAGGTAAAGTTGAATGGAGACGTTCTTGTCAAACATGGATTTGATACATATGCCAAGATGCACGAAGGTGTTGAGGACGTATGTATGTTAACGACTGATCGATGGTCTGTATGTATCGGCCCAGCTGAAAATGGTATGGAGCAAGTGTCATTCGTGAATGGTATTTGTACCACCAAGGGTGGCTCACATGTGGATCATGTTGCAACGTATATCGCGAACGGTATCATTGAAGAGATGGCGAAGAAGATTAAGTTGAAACCCCAACAGGTTAAGAATACATTTAACATCTTCGTGAAGGCAACAATTGAGAACCCAACATTCGCCAGTCAGGTCAAGTCTGAATGTACCTCGAAGGCTCCAGACTTTGGGAGTAAGTTTACCGCGACAAAGAGTTTCATCAAGAATGTTCTCAAGACTGGTGTACAAGATGAACTCTTGGCACTCTCAAAGTTTAAGGAGATGAAGGAACTCCAGAAGTCAGATGGTGCCCGCAAGTCTAAGATTACTGGCATCCCCAAACTGGATGATGCGAACAAGGCGGGGACGAATAAATCCAAGGAATGTACCCTCATTGTGACTGAGGGTGACTCAGCAAAGACACTCGCAGTTGCTGGTCTCTCAGTTGTAGGTCGTGACAATTATGGTGTCTTCCCACTCCGTGGTAAGTGTAAGAATGTGAGGGATGTATCTGTATCACAGCTCACATCAAACCAAGAGTTCAACGATCTCAAGAAGATTTTGGGACTTCAACAGGGTAAGGACTACAAGGATGTCTCCGAACTACGCTATGGTCGTCTCATGATCATGACGGATGCTGATAATGATGGGTCTCACATCAAGGGTCTCATCCTCAACATGATTCACTACTTCTGGCCGAGCCTCCTCAAGCTCAACTTTGTGGTGAGTATGGTGACACCCATTATCAAGGCGACGAAGGCTTCCAATGTCAAATCGTTTTACACAGATTCTGCATTTAGAACCTGGTATGGTGATGGGAAGCCGGGGTGGAAAGTCAAGTACTACAAGGGTTTGGGTACTTCCACGTCGGCGGAGGCTCGTGAATACTTCAAACAAATTCAGGATCTCACTGTTCGATTTGATATGGATAAAATGACGGACGAATCAATCATCCTCGCCTTTGACAAGAAGAAGGCGGATGCTCGAAAAGTGTGGCTTCTCGAGAATACGGCAAAGGATGCTAATCAGCTCCAGGTACCCTACGGGAGTGTGAAACAGTTGGACATTACAGACTTTGTACATAAGGACTTGGTGAACTTCAGTCTCGCAGACTTGAAGCGTTCCATCGCCCACATGGCTGATGGTCTCAAACCATCCCAGCGCAAGGTTATGTATTCATGCTTTCAGAAGAATCTGAAAGATGAAATGAAGGTTGCTCAGTTGGCGGCGTATGTAGCAGAAAAGAGTTCCTACCATCACGGTGAAGTTTCCTTGGCGGATACGATCGTGAAGCTGGCCAACGACTATATGGGGTCCAACAATATCAATCTATTGGAACCATGTGGTCAATTCGGTACACGGCTCATGGGAGGGAAGGATGCGTCCCAGACGAGGTATATCTTCACCAGGCTCACCAAGGATGCACGAAAGATTTTCGATCCCAGGGATGATGCCATCCTCAATTACTTGGACGATGATGGTCGCATGATCGAGCCAGATTTCTATATGCCCACAATCCCTATGGTGTTAGTGAATGGGACAGAAGGGATTGGTACAGGTTTCAGTTGCTATATTCCCCCGTTTGACCCCAAAGTCATCAAGGAAAATATCATCCGAATTCTGAATGGGGAGGAAATCGTGACCATGCGACCGTGGTTCAGAGGATTCAAGGGTGTTGTACACGAGGAAGAAGATACCTGGATGACAGAGGGCGTATGGAAATGGTCAGGTGAGAATATTGTGGTCACAGAATTACCACCAGGTCGTTGGACCCAGGACTACAAGGAGTATCTCGATGCTCTAGTCGAAAAGAAGTTGATCGGGGGGTACACCAATAACTCGACAACCGACGATGTCCATTTCGAAATTACAGAGTACACAGGAAGGAATCTGCTAAAGGATCTCAAATTGAGAAAGACCTTCCGTGTTTCAAACATGCACCTCTTCCACCCCGTCAAGGGTATTCACAAGTATGCGAGTCCAGAAGAAATTCTCAAAGACTTTGTGGAACTCCGCATGGAACATTACAAGAAGAGAAAGGCTCATCTTATCGATGTACTCGAGAAGAAAGCGACGATGTGTGATCATAAGTCGAAGTTTGTTTCCATGGTGATCGAGGGAAAACTGGTGGTGTTCAAGAGAAAGAAGCAGGATTTAGAGACGGAGATAGCAGTGACATTTCCCAAGATGGATGGTACGTGGGATTATCTTCTGAATATCAAGACGGTTGATTACACAGAAGAACGTGTAGAGACTCTTATGAAAGAAGCTTCACAGGCGACGAGAGATTTGGAGAAAATGTTAAAGACGGATCACATCGATATGTGGAAGATGGACATTAAAAATATATAACCCAATAATAAGATGCCCACCGCTAGTGGTGCTGGAATAAGTCTGAATGCCATCGGCAAACAGGAATCATACATTCTTAGTGACAACGTAGATGAATCCATTTTTAATTATGATATGAAGAAACATTCTAATTTTACAAAATTTAATAGAACAACAATCGTCAATCGAAGTCCTACATCCCCTACATGGCCCTTCAACGAACGTATTAAGGTCACCTTTAACCCCCAGAATATGGGTGACCTCTTGAGTAACATGTATATACTCATAAAACTTCCCGGTTTAACAGTTGGAAAAAATTACTCTGATCAGATCGGTCGCCACCTCATCAAGTCTGTCACTATGCGTGTTGATGAGATAGAGGTTGAGAAAATCTACGACGACTGGATGGTCATCCACGATGAGATGTATATCGAGGTGTCTGAGAAGGTTGCAAATCGGTTTATGTTGAATCGAATGTTGGGGTTCGATACATCGAGTGCTAATGGTGCCTATGCGTCACGCGAGTCGGAAGTCATTATACCGTTACCATTTTTCTTTTCGAGGAAATATTCGAGTGATGAATATCTTACCAATGAACCAAATCGACCATTCTTTCCATTGTGTGCAATCCATAAACAGAAGATTGAATTCGAGTTTGAATTTCATACACAAACATTTTTTACGAATGAACCAACAACGATGACATTGGAGAATTTCAAAATCATAACGGAAGAATTCACCATTGATCCCATGGAGCGTCTTTATTTAAAGAACCGCCCATACACGATGATTACAGATGTTGTTAAGCGACACCCTACGTTACAGACTACAGTAGATGTTGATAATATACGAACAAATCTCGTACCCAATAGTCGTGTTAAATCGATACACTGGTTCTTACGTAATACAGAATTTGAAAATACTAGTCTCGCCACAATTGAGAATGAATTTGATACATACACAATATACATACGAGACCCTGATCCTCTCCCGTTCGCGGCGTTTAGTTTAAAAAATATATCATTTTTTACAACACTTACAAAGGGTGGTGTGACAACATTCTCTCGTGTTAACTTTTCAGAGGAACCAGTTATAACTGGTAATGATGAAGCTACTACCGAAAAAGTAGGAGTAGTGTTTTCAACGGACTATAATATTGTACCGTGGACAAGTAACCCTGTGTCATACGACGTCCCAATCATAACTGTAAAGGTTCCAGCGAATTCATTCATAGAAAAATTTACGTTTGAATTTTACACTGAAGAATCATCTACCAATGATACTGGCACAAACAATAGGTATACCAATATACCAGGTTTCGACATTAAACAAAATAATACTATTGTCATGTCTTCTGAAAAGATATCAGACTTTGTCAGTAATTCGCAGGTGACTTACACACAGTCATATAGTATCGTACTCGATACAACCGTTTTCAGGGTCCCCGATGCAAACTTTTCTGACTATCATAACATTCAGAACAGATTCAACTTTTCAAAGAACCCCGATTTTGATGAGACGTTCACATTTTTTAACCCGGTCATGAAGAGTGCTAAGTTTTTTATTCAAGGTGTTGATTTACCAAATATTTCAAGTACGACGGATGCGTACTACAAATACATGATACCATATCAAAAGCGTTTATCGAGACCTGTTAGGAATATATATACATACTCGTTCGCTATTCACCCACTCAATGTAAATCCATCGGGTAGTCTAGACTTTAGTGATATTAAATCAGATAGAACAAGTATAGAGTTGAAGTTAGACCCTCTTCTCACAAAAACATATACATTATATATCTATTATACCGGATACCAAACATTTAATTTTGATAAAGGGTTCATGTCACTCGTTTACTAAATAATGTATCTTTATGTTGAGAGATGTACTCGAGGATTCGATTCTTAATACACCATTTGATGAAATTTAACTGAGCAATAGTCGTTTGAACTTCATGAGATGTACCCGGGATCGTATAGGAAAATTTAGCAGAACGTGCGAATGGATCAAATAACTTTTTACTGTACCCATCAAGACTCGACTTGTATGCACAATGTACGGTAAAAAGACGACCATTTGCCGTCGTGTAAGAAGTATGATATTTTTTAGCATAGTTTGTGATGAACCATTCAATATTTCTGAGAGAAATACCACCGGATTTATCCAGTATGCTTAGCAATGTAGATTTATTCTTGTCGTCGGAATAGAACTCGTTTACGGAAGATAGTAGAATGTCTGTTTTACTCATGTCTTCTATAATACAGAGTTGAAATCTATAAGCCGCTTACTCCCAGAATCCAGTGAGGCGATAGATGTCAGATCATCGACTAGTTCGATCGTGTGTTTGCGTATCATCTGTGAGTGGTGATGTTTACAGTATCCGTCATATTTACCGTTTAGATTACATCGAAGGTTACCCTTTTTCATACCTCGGCAAATATTGTTATCTTCCGCTGGGGCATCACGGACTAAAATCTTATACGGGATACTATAATTGACAGCTATCATCCGTAAATACTCACTGTATGACTTGTGAATTTTTTGTGCCTTGTTCATGTATTCATTTCGTGCTTCTAATAGGTCATCTTTAACAATTTTCGATGCTTTACGTTGATCATCCTTGATTCTCCGAAGTTCGTCGTGATATAACTCCTTTTGTTTCTGATGTTCTTCCCTAATATCATCATGTATTTTTTTCGTAACATCGTTAGCACTATGCTTTTGACCTAAAAGTTCTTCTTGGTATAACTCCTTCGCCTTTTTTAGTTCTATTTTATACTCTTCTCTGATAATCTTAGTCTCTACATTTACTCTCTTTGCGACTTCAGCTTCGAAGAGTGTAGTAAGCTTTTCCATCCTAATGAATTATCAATCGTAATTCTTAAATACATCTTCATATGTCAACTTGGTAGAACGAGCAGCCTTGATCCGTTCTCGAAGTTCTGTGGCTTTACCCACTGTGTCTAATTTGTACTTGTTACATTCTTCGATGAGCTGCTCCTTCTTCATACCACTCAATGCTGGCTCCTTGGGTTTGGGTGGTGGTTTATGTTGAGCAATCAAATCACCGAAAATCTCATTCCGTGGATCTTTCACAAGCGGCTCCAATAGGTCACATATCGGGTTCAAGAATTTATTGGTAAAATAATGATGATAGTCCACTGGGATGTTATGTTCTTCCACAAATGCTGGATCTTCTGACTTCTCGAACGCTCGTGCTTTCGGGTTATCAGTCTTTACCAGAAGGTAAGGTACTCGGTCACCAGATTGTGGTTCGGAACCAGGTTGTCTTTCACGCATTTTATCTCTGACACGGACGTGTGGTAAATTTGGATTTTTGTAGGAGTCTCCAAGTTGCTGTGAGAGGGTCAACTTGTCGTTTGGGATGTCACCTTCGAGTAAGTTAATTGCTCGCTCTAAGGCCAATTGTTTAGGGGGTCCTGTATCACTACTCTCAAGTACGACATCTAGGAGTTCCTTACACACTTCACGAACAAACATTGTATTGTCACGGCGTACAACCTGAAGTCCCTTGATGTCGATATAATCCATGTTCATCTTCCCCTGTTTGTCTTTCGTCCAGAGTTTGGCAGCGTATCGCTTCTTACTGTATAAGAAATAGGGGCAATAGACCTTCTCGAGTTCAAGGTTGTTTGGTTTTTTGAATAAAGCCGTACATGCTTCAGCAGCTTGTTCACCGAGTTCCCAACTATATTCGATCGCTTCCATACCCGTTCGTCCACCCACGTCAAACTCGATCATCACGGAATCCGTGTCCCCATACCTCACCTTTGCACCCGGGTAGTTCGTCTCGACGTAGGTTTTGGTCTCTTCGATCATATCACGACCCTTGAATGTTGTAGTAGAGGCGATCGGTACACATGGAAGAATACCTTTACCAGCACCCGTAAACCCATAAATCGAGTTCATACTGATCTTATAGGCGAGTTGTTTTCCGTTGTACACTTCCTTCATGAAACCTGTCGCCGAAGCCATATCCTTCTTTGCCTGTTTCCTAAACTGTTTAAGTTCCGCCAAAATACTGGGAAGGAGACTGGGTACATCTTGTGCAAATTTATACACATTCCCATTCAAATCGAAGGTTTCGTAGTTTATACCAGGGATATTACCATATCTTCTTTCGTCCATTACAAACGTGGAATAACAGAGGTTATGTGCCATCATGATCGATGGGTAGAGACCCTCGAAATCGAGAGCAGTGATTGGTGTATAATATGCACCAGCCTGTGCCTCTAAAACTGTCGCACCCTCGTAGGGTACAGGTGGAATGGATCCGTATCGGATCGTTGGAACCATAAATCCCATTTCACGAGCCTTTTTAGTGAGTTGACTAAACACTTTGATCTGTTGCCCACGTTCCACAAGGAATGAGATGGGTACCCATGTCGCTTTCGCCATCTCTAACAGGTTAAGGAGTGTACAGAGACGTTTCACGAGTCTATGTGGAAGTAATGTATCCTTGATACAATACTCTGCGACATCTCTGAGTTTGACGGGGTCACCTTCCGCGAAACGAGCAAACATCTCTTTGGGTGACATATCGATCTTTTGATCACCAAGGTAGTGTTTGGAGACATTGTTCAGTTTATAACTGTCGAGCTTGTACCCCTTTTTCACTTCATGAAAGAGATCGAATATGAAACGCCCAGACATTGGGAGAAGTTTTAGCATGTTATCACCTAACGCACTAGATGAAAGACGTTTATAAACCATTTCGGATTCTTCGTTCTTGAATCTCCCAAGATTGAAGAATGTTCGGGAACACCCAACCTTTATAGCACGTTTATAAATGTATTCAAGATCGAAGCCAAAGATATTCCAACCGGTCATGATGTCGATGTCTTGTGTAATGATATAGTTTCGGAATGCTTCAAGCATTTCCTTCTCCGTATCATAGCTTAAAATAGTAGATCCGTCCAGGTCTGCGTCGGTCTTTTTGTAACAAAAACATGTTTTGTCGTAGGGTTCGTCTGTGTCTGGTGTGCATAGGGATACAGCAATCTGGAAACACGCATCACCACTGATATCCGCATTCGGAAATTTACCAGTAGAGCTATTAGACTCGATATCAAACGATGCCACGACAAATGGTGCGACGTCGTCACTTTTGATAGGTGTCATTGTTTCCCAGTTATTGCAGAATAAGTCGATAGTCACATGTGCCAGGTTAGACCGAACACAGTCCTTTCCTGTATCTAACCACCCCGTCGACTGGATTCCAGTTCTATGCATCATGCGAAGAATTGGATCAAGGTTGGACTCATACACCTTCAGGGGAAATGGTCCACTAGAAAGTTTCAATGGACTCTTCAGGAAATAATCAGTATTTCTTCTTTTTTTCAGATTAGAAAAGGTGACCCGCATGAATAGAAAGTCTTGATTATTCTGGAAACCCCAAATGTCCTTGGACTTTACAACAGTGTAACCGATACACTTGTCTTTGATATGAGCGTAAATCTCTTTTGCGTATTTGATATCAGGAAGCTTGATATAAAAGTATGGCTCGAACGCTGTCGTCACACATACAGATTTACCGTCTTCTGTTTTACCAAATATACTAATAAGATGATCTTCGTCTTCGTCTCGTGCTTCCCATGTGAGTGCTTGAAAAACGACCATACCTCCTTATGTATACTTTGAGCCAAATTTTTAATATCGTTTACTAGTAAATGTCAGCTGCCTTGATTGACCTCGTGTCCAAGGGTGCCCAGGATGTCTACATCACTGGTCAACCTGAAGTCAGTTTTTTCCGTCAGACCTACAAGCGTCACACTAACTTCTCCGTCAAACCCGAACGCATTGACTACATCGGTAGTTTCTCGTCTGGTGCTGAAGTGACAATCCCCATCAAGTCTAAGGGTGATCTCCTCAGTTATGTGTGGATTGAAGCACCAGGTATCGCCGCCACGGGTGCGGCTACGACCGGTCTCTTCAATAAAGACTCTAGTCCTACTGAATTTCTCCTCTACGTCGGTGGACAACAAGTGTGCCGCCTCGATTCTCTCTACGTTCAAGGTGTCCATAACGTTCTTTACAACGAAACACAGGCTCGTGCCTCTACTGCCGTTTCCACTGCGGAAATGAAGCATAATGCGAGGAATACCGCGGAAACAGCCGATCACTATGTGATTCCCTTCTTCTTCAGCCAGGACTGGACCAAGTCTCTTCCTCTTGTGGCTATGCAGTACCATGAAGTTGAGATTCGAATCAAGTGCCGTGACGGTAGCTTCACTGGCTTCTCCTCTTCACCCAAGGTGTATGCCATGTA
>Ga0209710_1002378_pt1 | contig 13305 bp, 25 predicted proteins | sample ArcticOcean_MG_C_5_FD_187436 | JGI IMG/M metagenome (GOLD analysis project Ga0209710, IMG submission 187436) | Marine microbial communities from western Arctic Ocean - ArcticOcean_MG_CB4_138 (SPAdes) (version 2) | ecosystem: Environmental > Aquatic > Marine > Oceanic | place: Arctic Ocean...
ACGCATGGTCTTCTATTTGGTAAGTTTGTCATTTAAATTCTCCTCTGAACAAGACAGTCTATTCAATAAAATATTTTTTTGGTAGTCTTGACTTTTATTTTTTTTTAAAAACGTGTTATACTACTTAAATGGACCCAGTTACTATAACACTTGCGATGGGAATCGCTTCTAAAGCTTTTGAAACCATCAAAAGTGGCTTTCAAATGGGACGAGATTTGGAATCTATGTCGGGAGACTTATCCAGATGGATGGGAGCTTCATCAGATGTTGACCAAGCCGAAAAACAAGCAAAAAATCCCGGAGTATTCGACAAGGTTTTTGGTGGTGGAAGCGTTGAATCTGTTGCATTACAAGCTTATGCTGCTAAAAAAAAATTAGAAGAACAGCGCTATGAGTTAAAAATGTTCTTAAATTTAACTCATGGACCACAGGCTTATGATGAATTGTTGGCTATGGAAGGTAAGATTAGAAAAGAACGGCAAGAGACCGTTTATAAACAGCAAAAATTAAGAAGACAAATTGGCGAAGCTATTGGTTGGTTAGTTTTGACTATAATTATAGGATTATTTATTGCTGTTATAGTTAATGTTTGGATTAAAAGAGCTGAAGCAGATCAACACCCATTAACTATAATCCTTAGAGAAAATCTTACAGATTTTGAGAAGTGACCTCAATATATGAAAATCGGGGACAACGGCTCGAGATCTTAAATAGCAAAGCAATTTTATATTACAAAGACAAACTTGTATTCAAAGGCGATAGCAAGATAGCCATCAGCACGTTTGTAAAGAACTGCGATGATGAGAATCTGCGTATGAAATTAGAAAAATATAAGTATGTTAATATATGGGACAGAAAAACGGATTTAAATACCGATTTAAATCCTTCGACTTAAATATGTTAATATATGGGATTGACTTCTTCTAAGTCTAAGAATAGTATCTAAACATCTTAGTGTACTCCTATTCGTTAAGATGATTACAAAACAAAACAATGCAAAACTTTAAAATCCGTTAGGCTATCCCTAGCGGATTTTTTTGTGCTTGACATTGTATGCGATAAATCCTACTAATTATATGTGCGGATTGTTTAGCACGTTCAGGACTGTGGTTTTACTCTGCTAAAACCTTAGTGACGCAACCTCAAAACAATCCGCACACGAACTTATATAGGAGAAAAAATATGACAGAAAAAAAAGATCTGGAGTCGATGTTTCATTTGATGACAAAGAAGCACTTACTTTTAATCTACCAATTAGAAAATCTAGTGCGTGAAAATAAAAAAATGATTTGTACAAAAGAAATAGAAAAACTGCTTAAAAGAATGGGAAATGTAAAATGACAAAGAAACCAGAATGGCAAATAGAAAGAGATAAGGAAAAAGCTGTTAGACAAAAAGGTCTACAATCCCTTACTCTCGAACAAATACAATCGGTTCACGCTACTTACGAAGCTCTAAATAGCACTATACTGAGCATAAGAGATCTAAACGATATTATGTTATCTGATATCAAAGCTTTAGATGAGGCTTGCTGTGATTTACACCACCAATTTAATTTAAGGGGAGACGATGATTAATCCTACAGAAAAAAAGAGATCTAATTATCTAACGCATTTTGAAGAAGGAGCTGAGGATGCTATCCTTTATCAAAAAAGGAATGAGGATAAAAAATCTTCGGCTTATTATAGACGAGGCTATGAATTTGGGATTAAAATTTATTTACAACAGTATATACTGGGTTACACCTTCCCGCCTTTACTAAAGAAGGTGGTGTCAAATGATTAAAAAAATAAAGGGCGTTTTCACTTGTACTGATTGTGGTTACAAATGGATTTTAATGAACCCTAAAGATCCAGTAAGTGTTCTTTTGCTTCACGATGCTGAAATTCCTGAAAAATGCCAATGTGAGGAAGCCCTTACTTCGCCAGAAGTTGTTCTTGAAACAATAATAAAAGAAAATCTTTTGGAAGTTATAACAGAAAAAAGGAAGTAAAAATAATGAACATAATTACATTTAAATATTCTACTAGGAAAGAAGAGGCAATTCCTAAATTTTTAAAAAACTTTGATGTAATGCATGATGTTATTAAAATAGATTGTTTGACTGATGCAATTTATTACTTAGAAAAAGAAATAGACAAAATAATGAAAAAAACAAGAGGAGAAAAATATTGAGTACGCAAAACACAACTCATGCCGTTATGAGCCAACGGCATGAGGCCTCGGACAGTTTGGATTATTTTCCAACTCCTCCGTGGGCAACCAGAGCTTTGTTTCAAGAAATTCTTAAACCAAACTGGTTATTTCCTCATCAACCAAAGGACGATGTACTTTTAGAGACTTGCCTCGAACCCGCTTGCGGAGGAGGACATATGGTTAAAGTCCTTCAAGAATATTTCCTAGAGGTCGAATCGTGTGACGTTGCCGATTACGGCCAAGACCGAATCGCAGATTTCCTATCATCAGACGTTGCCGGAGACTACGATTTTATTATTACAAACCCACCTTTCAATTTAGCTGAAGAATTTGTACTCAAAGCTCTGCCTATGGCTCGGCAATGTGTGGCAATCTTCGCTCGAACTCAATTTATGGAAAGTATAGGACGTTATGAAAGATTATTTAAACCGCATCCACCACAATTTATCGCACAATTTAGTGAGCGAGTACCAATCATTAAAGGTCGTTTGTCTGCAACAGCTTCAACGGCTACAAGCTACGCTTGGTTCATTTGGCGAGGGACTGCGGGAGGCCATAAAACAAGCGAAACGCAATTACTCTGGATCCCGCCTTCAAGGCGCATCTGGGAAAAAGCCGCAGATTATGAAGAAAGTCTGGATGCTACACATCCTCGACCCACGGGTCACGCCCCACAAGCTAACCTTTTTGGAGAAACTAAAGGAGATATTTAGATGACGGATAATATAAAAAAAGAATGGATGACAAAACGATACGAATCACTTCTTAATTATAAAATTGTGCATTTTGAAATATTAGAGGATGTCGAAGAAGATATTCTTTACCCTAGCTTTACTTTGTTGGAAGTAAAAACAGGAGAAATTAAAAAAATTAAAGTGTGCGATAAACACGGCCAAGATGAAGGTCTTTTAATGATAGCCAACTATGGGGAGGGATTTACAACATGAAAAAAGAAAATGCTTGGATAAATGTTAACGAAAGGCCACTATGGGCGGAAGCTATTTTAGAAATTGAGGGCCTTGTTAATGAAGAAGTTTCAAAACTTGAAAAACAACATAACTATAGTATGTCTGAAAAATTAAAAAGCTGTCTAATCGTAATAAAGAGAGGCTACTAATGTCCGATTATAATCGTTGCCGTGTATGTCAAGATCCACTTAAAAACGTACATCATGAACGAACTACGCCTAAAATGTGTGCCTCTTGTAGAGGAGATCAAGTTGGCGGTAATAGTCATATACGGCAAATGTTTCTTGATATGAAGCAAAACCCTACTCAACCTAGCGAAGATGAAAAATGGTTCGATGACGATCCACGAGCCGAAAAATTTAATGCAAATGAAGTCGGTAGCGTTAATAGATCCGCGACCCACGTTTCAACAGAAACTACTTTAAGTGAGCTTTTTTAATGGCTGAATTAATCTGTAACTTACCCGCCGTAAAAGTCTGGGTACGAAAAGAATATCTTAGAGATCATATTGATGGCCACGGCGAATTTGTGGCGGGTATCTGGGTTAGTGCTAAATCTATACCTGGAAGAGCTTTCTATTTTGAAACTTATCTACCTGATTATGGCGCTTTGTTCGATAAGCTCCCAATTAGTGCTTTCTTAGCCGTTAAAGAGGTGCCCACGCCTGATTTGCCTCTTAATAACCTACAGTTCTGGAATTGTATGGATTATGGTGTAGTGGCGCTTCATAAGCAATTTATAGGATCAATGGATTATCAAGTTCTAACCAGAGACTTTGGATTACAAAAAGGTACTTATATTGCAACCCTAGATAATTATCATTCCGATATAAATTCCGTGGATTTTTCTACATCTGAAACGCCAGATGAACATAAGTCTTTCAATTTGTTGGAATTGGATAATGGCCAATATTGTCTCTACCCTAATAATAGAATGAGAGTTTATGATAATTCTCTCACGCCTGACGAGCCAAAAAAGCCAGACTTCAAAGTTAGTACAGAATTTTACCAAGTCGAAAGCGGGAATCAGACCCGACTCGGAGATACTGACGAATATTTTTGGAAAACGAAAAAAGAATCGTCCTCCTAAGTACTTGATTTTGCTGAATAATTTAAATAGTTGACTTTACTTTGTAATTTGTTATTATTAAGTATGGGAGAAATCCTATATCTGTTTGACATAGTTGGTGATTAGTTTTGTAATGTTAATCTTTCATTATTATATAGGAGTACTTTAATGAAAAAAAATTATACACTAAACAATGGTTATGCTTTTCTTGCAGTCGAAATGGGATTGCAAGGAGATTGGTCAAGAAATTTAGATTTACAAAAATGTATCTCTGGTATTTCAAAAAGACCAACCTTTATTACTTTATATTATGCACATGATACAACTTCAGTTAGTGCTTTTGGGGGCTTAGATTTTTCTTTTGATCATAATCCTCCCATTTGTATGGGTATCTATCAAGTAAAAGAAACTGTTTATGGGGGTTTACTTTTTACTCTAAAAGGTCTGGATTCAAAGATGTCTAAAGAAATCCTTGATGAACCTTATGAGAATAACAAAGAGTTTATTGATAAATATAACGAAGACAATAAACAATAAAACACGAACCACGGCTCACGGCAGAAATGTCGTGAGCTTTTTCTTTTTGGTTACAAAATTACACATTAGTATATACAGATCTGAAAACAAAAAAAATATTTTTTACTAAATATAGGTGTAACTAGTGTAACTTATGTAACTTCCTTCTGTAACCCTTGGTATATATAGGTTTCTAAGGTTACATAAGTGGTTACACTTTAAAATACAAATATGTAACCATCGAAAAGGGCGATTTGTCTTATAGGGATTTGAAAAAGTTTTTTGTAAAAAATAATTTTTGGTGTATATATATAGATATGAAAAGTTTAAAGCCTCTGAAAAAAGGTCGTGGGAGACCAAAAGCAGATAGTATGTCTAGACTTACTCGCAGACAAGAGTTGTTTGTGAAAGAGCTTGTATCTAATGATGGTATGATAACCCACAGAGAAGCTGCGATTAATGCGGGCTTTCCCGCATCTTCAGCTCATACCAGAGCTTATGAAATGATGAACCCTGAAATATGTCCTCATGTTTGTAAAGCTATCCAATCTTATCGAGATGAATTAGATGAGAAATTTGGCGTTAGTTATAAAAGACATTTAAGAGACCTTCAAAGAATTAGAGATTTGGCCATTGAAAGTGGGGCATATTCAGCCGCAGTTCAAGCTGAGTATAGAAGAGGCCAAGCAAATGGAAACATTTATATAAACAAATCTGAGATCCGTCATGGAACTATTGACAGTATGTCTAAAGATGAAGTTCTGAAAGCTTTAAAAGAGTTAAAACAAAATGAACCGAAATACGCTGAAGGCGTTATTGACCACGAGGACAACAAGCCCGAAGAAAAAAGAAGCGGGACTGTACGAACAATTAAAGAGAGCCTCACTACAATACAATAAACCTTTAAGACTTAGCAGAATAGAAAACTGGATGACCTTGGGTCTTCCTGATTTACTTATTTGCGATCACAATCATAAATTTCATTTTGTAGAATTGAAATATACAAAGTTTAATGCAGTCAATTTAAGCCCGAATCAAATTAGTTGGCTTACCCTACATAAGGGAGCGTCTGTTTGGATATTAGTTAAAAGTACTAAAGGCCTACATCTTTATAGAGCTGACCAAGCTATAGAGCTGAAAGAACAAGGAATAAAATTAGAACCACATTTCTTTTGTCCTGAGCCTTTTGATTGGCAAAAAACTTTTGACTTGATCTTATACTAAAAATCGCATATCGTTATTCCAACTTAAACAAATAGCTTGGAGGCTAGATATGACGAGATTAAAACTTTTATTACCTAACGATGATCCGAGATGGAACTATGTTAAAGGTGCTTTTCCACAAAATAAAGCTGAGGCTAGAGAATGTTGGTTGGACATTAGAATAGGTTTAGCTGATGAAAATCTGTTTGAAGATGGTATGTTGAGCTTAACTGAGGCTAGAAGAAAAGAAAGAGGCCTTTACAAAGATGCTAATCTTTTGTTTACCCGTTTTCAATGTCCTAAAGATATAGCACAAGATAGTGATGCTGATCTTTCAAAGTTTGTGGAGGCTTAAATGAAAGATGTATTTTTTAAAGACTATGTAAAAATAACTATGCCAAGTCCTATAACAGAAGATTTTGAACTTTTAATAGGAGCTTTAAACGAGCCGTTAGAGAAAAACTTTGGTATTTGTATTTGTTATGATCAAGATGAAAATGGTTTTTCAGGGTTTGCTATTACAAATAAATTCCACTCAGAAACTATTTACCCTGAAGTAAAAACAAGTATAAATGTTATTCTTGATTACTTAAAACAAAGTGAAGTAGATGGTTGGGTTGATTTAAAAACACAATTAAAAGAGCTTTTAGATAAAGTTGAAGATGAAGAAACTGATTTTGAGGAGGCCAACAATGAAACTTAAAGATTTATGGCAAATCAAAGCTTTTAGAGATACCGCCTTGAAATATTATCAGGATTTTAAAAAAGACAGAATTAAAGCTGATGATACCTATGATTCTTGGGGAGGCTTTCAATATAAAAATTGGTGGTATGATCTTAATCTTCACATCGATGAGGCCGATAATAAAACTTATGATTGTCTTTACAATGTTATAATAAATTGCAATGGAGACTTACAAACTGGAGAGGATCAATTTGTAATAACCAAACCTAATGGAGAATTAGTATGATTTTAAAACATGAATTAGATTTAGTTATAAATTTTTTAGAAACTATGGTTACTGCCAAAAAAAGACAAATAGAGATTGAACCAAAAGAATCTATGTGGAAAGAAGAATTAATCACATTATATGATGCCATTAGTTTAATCGAAATGGATCGAGAATCTTATGAAGAGGGCGAGCAAATAAACGTAATAAAAATTCAAAGATTAAATTAAAAGGAGGCGAACAATGAATAAAGAAGATAAAATTTTAAAAACTTTAAGCCCAGACTTTGGGCAACTCAGGTTAACAAACACAATGTTAAACAAAGCGATAATAGATGCTAATACTAGTATCAGGCGATTTGCAAAATTATTCGGTATTGATTTTGATACAATGGTAAATGGCGAAAAGCATAAGTTATTAGCCTATTATGAAGATGACACGCTTTGTACTATTTCATTTTATAAAACTGTAAACCGAGGCGATAGAAGATTATCTATTTCAGGAATAAAGAAAAAAGCTGAAATAAATGATTTAATAGCTTTCAATTATAAAAGAATAATTGTAGATAACGACCTCGACCAAACAGTAATTGTCATAAACGTAACGGCCAAAGCCGAGAATAGGAAAACCGCATAATGTTTTTATTTCATTTATTAGCTAAACTATTATACGGCTCAGACTATGAAAAACATCTTAAAAATAAGCCCACAAGACGGAGGCGAAAACGATAACAAAAGGCGGGCATTTGACCCGCCTATTTTTTTGTGTATAATGGGATATGCGATAAATAACATATATAGGAGAAGATAAATGATTAAATTAGTAAAAAAATCTACTGCAAAAAAAACAACTTATTGTGCAGTAACATATAGAGCGGGAGGCCAAGATAAATTTGCAACTTGCCCTAAGACTTGTAATTTAAAACCTGATAGCTCAAAAGGAGCTGAAGAAATAGATTATAGTTATTTAGATGCAGTATCTGATTCCGTCCCAAGAGGAGGCGTTAGTTTTACCTATTCGCATTTTAACCCTAGCTTTTGGAAACATAAACTAAAGGCGGGTAAAACGGCTATAAACTATTCAGCAAAAAACATTGCCGATATGCTTTTAAATTCTTTTGTCCCAGTCGTTATAAATGTTAAGGAAACATTTTGGAAAACAAATGGCAAATCAGAAAAAGTAAATGATTTTAAAATTATTAGATGTCCTGCAGAATACAATAATTCTAATTGTAGAGATTGCGGAAATGGAAAACCTTTATGTAGTCGTATTGATCGAGACTATGCGATAGGTTTTACAGATCATGGGACATATAAGAAAAAAGCGGGTAGCGATACTGAGGACGGCGGGTGTTATGCAACGGGAGGCAATGTTTTATTGCACTGGGAGGCCACCGCTAAGGGATCTGAGGCGGGTAAGGATGAAACCCAACTATTAAAATTTGCTCAGGAATTACCTTTTGGAACAGTTTTAAGACATCACATAGCGGGAGATTTTGGAAAAATCTGAGCTTTCAAAAATTCAATTTGACTATCTATAGAATAAATTGCATACTTAGAGCGGGAAATAATTCCCGCTTTTTGCATTTTAACAAATAGGAGATTAATTATGCACAATATAGAAAACGAAAAGAACACTTTAGAAAATCTTTTAATCAAGATTAAAGAAACAAATAGTCGTAAACAAGACTTTATAGCTCCAACTAAAGAGCTACAGTTTAGAACCATTGTATCTGAAACGCCAAATTCTAATGATAGTGAAATTATTATGGAGGGGCATCATGGCGAGCCGACAAGGTTTTTAAAAGTTAATGATTTATGTTTTGATCAAATAGCTCAAAAGAACGGCTTAGATGTTAGAACTGCGAGGCGTTTACAATCTGATTATCCTATGGAATATGACTCTTTAACTAATGCTATATGGTTAAGAGAAAATTCTAAGCGTATGATCAGGAGTTATGATGATGTTTATTATAATGGTTTTGGAGCTAATCCAAGCGGGACGGCCAGAGCTTTTTTATCTGACAAATTTAAAACTTTTGATAATTCTGATTTATTAGAATCTGCATTGCCTCAGCTTATGGAATCGGACGCATCATGGAAAATTGTTAATTGTGATGTAACTGAAAAGAAAATGTATATCAGGTTGAAATCTGAAGTATTTACGGGAACGGGAGCTAATTTAAATGACTTAATGGCACATGGCATAGGTTTATCTAATAGTGAAACGGGAGCGGGCAGTATTTCAGCTTTTGGTATTAATTGGACTTTAGCTTGTCTTAATGGAATGCAGACCCAAAATATAACAAGAAGATCTCATATTACTTCAGCACGGGACGGGGACACTTGGAATATTTTGACTGAAGAAACTAAACAAGCGGATAATCATAGTTTAAAATTACAACTAAGAGATATTGTCAGCTCCTATGCGTCCAGAGATACTTTTGATGAAAATTTAGAAAAAATGAAATTAGCGTCAGAAGATACAATTAATGTTGAAACTACTGAGGCAGTTGAAAATTTAGGAAAAGTTTTAACTTTATCTAAAAAAGAAACTTCAAGCGTTTTAGACGGATTATTAAAAACCATAGGACAAGCGGGCTATGAAAATGACAAGCCCGTAAATAGAGCAACTATGATTAATGCAGTAACAAGAGTCGCAAATACCGCTAAAGCAGATGATGTTGACTTTTGGCAAAAATTAGGCGGGAGCGTTTTAAATATGAGAAAAACTGATTGGAATAGAGTCGCAATGGCCTCATAATTTTAAATACATTTAACGCCGATTTAAGCCCCGTATAATGCGGGGCTTTTCTTTTTGGGGAAAGTATGCGATAAAAGATATAAGCCCGCTAAACGGGATAATTTAAATAGGAGCTAAAAATGCAATTTAACGAATGGACAAAAAAACTAGGACAACAACACTGGAGCGATCCAAATTCGCATACTACCTTATGCGGAAAGCCTATGTTAGGGAATAACTACGCAAACCATATTGAAGAAGAAAATAAAACGGCTTGCCAAGTTTGTTTAAAAAGCCTGCATAATAATTTTGTTGAAACTGATAAATTAAACCAACCTGAATTAATAACTAATTTAGAAAAAGCGGGCTTGAACGTAATTATTTTTGATTAATAGGAGAATAGAAAATGAATGAATTTATTTGTGACATAACAATAAAAATCAGCGGAAATAATATTGAGGCTAAAAATAAAGAAGAATATCTAAAAATTTTAAAAGAGGGATTTGAACAAGATTATAATATGACCTTAGAAGATGAAGAAATATCTAATATTAAGGAGCTAAAAAGACTTTAAAAAAGGAGTCGCTGCGATTCTTCAAACCCTTATAAAGCCTCGTATTTTATGCGGGGCTTTTCTTTTATGTAAAACTATGCAATATTATGGGATAACTTTAATTAATCAAAATAGGAGCTTTTAAAATGATTAATAATAAACAAATAAAAACTATAAATAATATGTATGATAATTTTCAATTCATGAATAATATAACGTGGACTAAACACCGCAACGAGATCTATAAACTAGAGCTTGGCTATGAAAAAGGACACCGCAATTTCTGCTATGGTCGAGACTATGGAAAATTTACGGCGAATCTATCAGCAAAATTTTTTACTTGTAGGCATATGTTCGACTCGATAACCGCTTATAATAAATTTATAAATGAGAATGAGAGTCGGGGCTTGTATAAAGTAAAAGATTATCTAGGAATTAAAACAAGCGTTTTTCACGCTCAGGCTTTTGTTGAGAATTACCAGAAGCAGATTCAAGACTTTTTACAATTTCAACTAGCTTCAGATTTATTTTTAGATTTTGATAAATTGGATTATATGAATCTTGTAGAACTGAAAGCGGTAGCATAATGAGAAAGTTTTTATATTATCTGGCCGAGTTTTTAACAATGCCATTAATTTTTTTAATTGGGATAATTTGTTTATATATATTTGCACCTTTACCAGTTTAAATTAAACCATCTATAAACCCCGAATAAGCCCCGCCAAGTGCGGGGCTTTTCTTTTATCTAATCATATTGTTTTAAATAGTTAAACAAGCCGACCACGGGCAACCAGTCAGGGCTTAAAACTTATGAGCCGTGAATCATGGGGATAGATAAATCATTTAGGATTCGAGATCCGCGGAGCTTGACCCGTAAGAGATTCCCCGTCAGGAGTCGGGGCTTTAATAATTAAGCGTAAGAGATTCCCCGCCAGAATTAAAACGGGAGCTGTAGAACGTGGAGTCGATTTCCTGCGGGTTACAGAGTAAAAGGCACCAGTCATTAATATTAAATATATAAACTTAAAGAAGCGATCAGCGGGGCAACGGCCACGAATCAAGGCGGGCTAGTCGTATAAATTGCACAAGGTACCCTAGACAATAGAGGCTAGAACGTAGGCCACAAAATAAGATTTTTATCAAATTTTTAGCGATCCCACGACTTTGAGCCCGAGGGCATGGGCTAAGTTTTTCTCAAACAATTATAAAAGATTTGATATTGTCGTTAACTATATTATAATAAGGTATAAATCGCATATAAATTTAAGTTAAAGGGACCCCTACATGGATGGTACATCACAAGACGAGAGGATCCTAAAACTCGAACTAAGACTAGCTCAGTTAGGGAAGAACGAGGAGTGCCAAAAATCTTTTTTACCATTTGTAAAAAGGATCTGGCCAAGTTTTATTCAAGGTAGGCACCATGAAATAATTGCAGAAAAATTAGAACGTGTCGCGAGCGGCGAGCTAAAGAGGTTGATTATCAATATGGCACCGCGACACACGAAGTCTGAGTTTGCATCCTTTTTGTTTCCTGCGTGGATGATGGGCCGGGTCCCGAGCATGAAGATCATTCAAGCGACACACACGACAGAGCTTGCTGTGAACTTTGGTAGAAAGGTAAAGAACCTTATTGAGACGGATGAGTTTAAAACTGTTTTTCCTGAAGTTAGTTTGGCCGCGGACAGTAAAGCGTCAGGCAGGTGGGATACGAATAAGGGTGGTATGTATTATGCTGTGGGTGTTGGATCTAACTTAGCGGGTCGTGGTGGAGATTTAGTTATCATTGATGATCCTCATTCGGAGCAAACGGCTATGTCCAACCATGGATTTGAGGATGCTTGGGATTGGTACACGGGGGGCCCCCGTCAGAGGCTCCAGCCGGGTGGAAGTATTGTTCTTGTTCAGACGAGGTGGTCGGAAAAGGACTTAACGGGTCAGTTGGTTCGTTCAATGGCTAAGGATCCTTTAGCGGATCAGTGGGAAGTTGTGGAATTACCTGCTATTTTTGAGAGTGGGGAGCCTTGTTGGCCTGAATATTGGAGTTTAAAGGATTTAACGGCGGTAAAAGCGTCAATTCCTCCTAGTAAATGGAACGCGCAGTACCAGCAGCAGCCTACTGGTGAAGAAAATGCGATAATTAAGCGTGAATGGTGGAGAAGATGGGATAAAAAGAGTGTTCCTAATCTACAGTATGTGATTCAGAGCTATGATACGGCGTTTAGTAAGCGTGAAACGGCTGATTATAGTGCGATAACGACATGGGGGGTCTTTTATCCGGATGAAATTGGCGGAGCCCCTGCTTTAATATTGTTAGATAGTAAGAAGGGGAGGTGGGATTTCCCGGAATTGAAGGCTTTTGCGTTAGAGCAGTATAATTACTGGGACCCTGAGACTGTAATCATAGAGGCCAAGGCTACGGGTTTGCCTTTGACGCATGAAATGAGAAACATGGGAATACCAGTTGTCAACTTTACACCGAGTAAAGGTAATGATAAGGTATCCAGAGTTCATGCGGTATCGCCTTTGTTTGAAGCGGGGATGGTTTGGGTCCCTGACGAAGCTTTTTCGGATGAGATGATAGAAGAAGTTGCAGCCTTTCCAAATGGAGAGTATGATGACTTAGTAGATAGCATGACGCAGGCTTTAATGCGCTATCGTCAGGGCAATTTTGTACAACTGCCCACGGATGATTGGGAACAGAGTGATGAGTCTGCAAAAGTAAGAGCTTATTATTGAGGTGAACATGGCGGATAGCGTAGTAAGAAATGCAACTAAAGAAGACGATACATTCATTTTTGATGGTACCTCCTCAGCGGGGGATGAGTACCTTATGGAAAATCAGGATCCTGAGCTAGGAGAAGATCCGAACGATATTTTAGATAGGCTGCTACAGAACCCTAATCAATCTTTTATTGAAAGTATGCCCGGTACGGGGGAAATGAATTTTGAGCCCTATGATTCACAAAGAGAAGTTAGGGAACGATTTGTAACATACGAAGGATTAGCGGATCCTGCTCTTAGTGAATATAACATTACTCAAATGAATTACCGTAAACCGGGAGTAGCGTTAAATCAATATGGAGATCCTAATCCTGATTCGGATGCT